>Ga0182741_1001577_pt1 | contig 29265 bp, 30 predicted proteins | sample eDN5th37CBELigOP_FD_128874 | JGI IMG/M metagenome (GOLD analysis project Ga0182741, IMG submission 128874) | Enriched Organic Plus compost microbial communities from Emeryville, California, USA - eDNA 5th pass 37_C BE-Lig OP (version 2) (version 2) ... | reverse complement strand
ACGGCCTCGAACACCTCCTGGTACAGCGGCGAGCTCTCCAGGCCCGCGGCCACCGGGGGCGCCGGCGGCGGGAGGAATGGCTCCAGTTCGGGTGGATGCATGCTCAAGGCGGTTCGGCGGGTCTCTGCAGCGGTGCGGCAGGGGGAGGCAAGTCTGGGCGTGCCGCTATCCACGGCATGTGATGATGAACCGTCCGCAACCCGGCTCCAACCGCCCGGCGCCCGGCGATTGCCCGGCGCGGCGATCGCCCCCACACTTCAGTACATACCCGTCACCGGAGGTTCGTCATGAAGACCCCGACTCTTGCCGCATTGGCGCTGGCCTGCCTGCTCGTGGCGGGCCCCGCCGCCGCCCGCCCCGCCAACGTCACCGACCCGCAGGCGCCGCGCGCCCTGGCCGTGGAAGGCCCGGTGCAGGTGCAGTGGAACGACCCGTCCGGCTTCACCGAGCTGCGCCAGAGCCACAACCGCTGGGAAGCCGAGCGCGGCAACTGGGTGGTGAACCTGGCCGAGTACCTGCGCAAGCAGGCTTCCGGCAAGCTGCCCGAAGGCCAGCAGATGAGCGTCACCATCACCGACATCAAGCGCGCCGGCGATTACGAGCCCTGGCATGGCCCGCGCATGGACGACGTGCGCTTCATGCGCGACATCTACCCGCCGCGCATCAGCCTGCAGTTCACCCTGACCGACGCGCAGGGCCAGGTGATCGACCAGGGCGAGCGCAAGCTGGTGGACAACGCCTACCTGTACGGCAACACGCGCCTGTCGGACACCGATCCGCTGCGCTACGAAAAGCGCCTGCTGGACGACTGGCTGCGCCGCGAGCTGCGCGAGGACCGCGCCACCGCCGGGCTCTGACGCCGGCGGCGGCGCTCACGACCGCATGAGGATGCAAGGAAAGGGCCGCGTCAGCGGCCCTTTCCTGTTACGCCTGTTGCGACAGATAGACGCGCGGCGTGCGCTTGAGGCTGCAGGGCAGCCGGTAGGCGCTGGTGTTGCAGCGCGGCGCAAGTTCGGAAATGGTCGGCGTCGCGCCCCACAGCTGCACGATGCTGCCCAGCCCGGCCTGCGGGTGCTCGGTGAGGTCGACGGTGAGCATGTCCATCGACACCCGCCCGATCAGCTGGCCGGGCACGCCGTCGATCTGCACCGGGGTGCCGTTGGGCGCGAACTGCGGGTAGCCGTCGGCATAGCCCATCGCCACCACGCCCACGCGCGTGGGCCGCTGCGCGACGAAGCGCGCGCCGTAGCCCAGCGGTTCGCCGGCGCCGATCTCGCGCACCGCGATCACCCGCGACTGCAGGGTCATCACCGGGCGCAGCTGGTCGGCGTGCGCGCTCGGCTGCGGGTACAGCGGGTCGGCCCCGTACAGCATCAGGCCCGGCCGCACCCAGTCGCTGCGCACCTGCGGCCAGCCCAGCAGCGCCGGCGAGTTGCACAGGCTGGTTTCGCCGGGCAGGCCATCGATGGCGCGGTTGAAGGTGTCCAGCTGTTCCAGCGTGCGCGGGCTGTCCAGTTCGTCGGCCCGCGCCATGTGGCTCATCAGCACCATCGGCGCGATGTGCGGCAGCGCCGACAGCCGCGCATGCGCGGCGCGGAATTCCTCCACCGACAGGCCCAGCCGGTGCATGCCGCTGTCCAGCTTCAGCCAGACCTGCAGCGGGGCGTCGCTGCGGAACGCGGCCACCGCCTCGACCTGCCAGGGCGAGGCCACCGCGGTCCACAGCGCGTGCTCGACGATCAGCGGCAGCTCGGCCGCGTCGAAGAAACCTTCCAGCAGCAGCACCGGCTTGCGGATGCCGGCCTGGCGCAGTTCCAGCGCCTCCTCGATGCAGGCCACGCCGAAGCCGTCGGCCTCGGCCTCCAGCGCGCGCGCGCAGGCGACCGCACCGTGGCCGTAGGCATCGGCCTTGATCACCGCCAGCGCCTTGCCGCCGCCCAGCTGCCGCGCCAGCCGGTAGTTGCCGCGCAGCGCTTCCAGGTCGATGAGGGCCTGTGCCGGGCGCATCAGGCCGCTCCCTGGCCGCCGTAGCGGAAGATGTCCAGGCCTTCGGTGCTGATCTGCGGCTTGCGGCCGTCCATCAGGTCGGCCAGGTAACGGCCGGAGCCGGCCGCCATGGTCCAGCCGAGGGTGCCGTGGCCGGTATTGAGGAACAGGTTGCGGTACGGCGTGGCGCCGATGACCGGGGTGCCGTCCGGCGTGGCCGGGCGCAGGCCGGTCCAGAACTCGGCGCGCGACAGGTCGCCGCCGTGCGGATAGAGGTCGTTGACCACCTTTTCCAGGGTGGCGCGGCGGCGCGGGTCCAGCGACAGGTCGAACCCGGCCACCTCGGCCATGCCGCCGACGCGGATGCGGTCCTCGAAGCGGGTCACCGCCACCTTGTAGCTCTCGTCCAGGATGGTCGAGGTCGGCGCCATCGCCGCGTCGGTGATCGGCAGGGTCAGCGAATAGCCCTTGAGCGGGTACACCGGCAGGCGCATGCCCAGCGGCGCCAGCAGCTGCGGCGAATAGCTGCCGAGCGCGACCACGTACTGGTCGGCGGTCTCCAGCCGGCCGCCGATGCGCACGCCGGTGATGCGGTCGCCCTCGCGCTGCAGGCCGGCCACGTCCTGGTCGAAGCGGAATTCGACGCCGGCGGCGGCGGCCAGCGCGGCCAGCCGGCGGGTGAACAGCTGGCAGTCGCCGGTCTGGTCCTCGGGCAGGCGCAGCGCGCCGACCAGGGTGTCGGCCTTGCCGGCCAGGGCCGGTTCCACGCGCACGATGCCCTGGCGGTCCAGCACCTCGTAGGGCACGCCGTACTGGCGCAGCACTTCGATGTCCTGGGCGGCGGCGTCCAGCTGCTGCTGGGTGCGGAACAGCTGGGTGGTGCCCAGCTGGCGGCCTTCGTAGTCGATGCCGGTGGCCGCTCGCAGCTCGTTGATGCAGTCGCGGCTGTAATCGGACATGCGCACCATGCGCGCCTTGTTGATCGCGTAGCGGCCGGCGGTGCAGTTGCGTAGCATCTGCCACAGCCAGCGGTACTGGGCCATGTCGGCGGTGGGGCGGATCGCCAGCGGCGCGTGTTCCTGGAACAGCCACTTGATCGCCTTCAGCGGCACGCCAGGGGCGGCCCACGGCGAGGTGTAACCGAAGGAAAGCTGGCCGGCGTTGGCGAAGCTGGTTTCCAGCGCCGGGCCCGGCTGCCGGTCCACCACCGTGACCTCATGACCTGCCTGCCGCAGGTACCAGGCACTGGTCGTGCCGATCACACCACTGCCGAGTATCAGAACCCGCATCGTTCTCTCCTGGAAGCCTGCCCATGCCCGGCGCGGAGGCGGCGGGAGCGACGGCAGGCTCGGACCCTGTCAATTCCCTGCGCAGGATCGGGCAGGGGCCATGAACGGCGCAGTATATTCAGCCCATTCCAGTGATTTTTCCCGTATTGCTGGATAAAACAGGGTAATTTCCCGTTTCCTTCACGCAAAGCAGAGCGCCATGGCCACCCGCAGCCGCGAACTGGACAAGATCGACCGCCGCATCCTGCGCATCCTGCAGGCCGAGGGCCGCATTTCCTTCACCGAACTGGGCGAGCGCGTGGGCCTGTCCACCACGCCCTGCACCGAGCGCGTGCGCCGGCTCGAACGCGAGGGCGTGATCACCGGCTACTACGCGCGGCTGGACCCGCAGTACGTGAAGGCCGGGCTGCTGGTGTTCGTGGAGATTTCGCTGGCCTATAAATCCGGCGACATCTTCGAGGAATTCCGCCGCGCCGCGCTCAAGCTGCCCAACGTGCTGGAGTGCCACCTGGTCTCGGGCGACTTCGACTACCTGCTCAAGGCGCGCATCAACGAGATGGCCTCCTACCGCAAGCTGCTCGGCAGCACCCTGCTCAGCCTGCCGCACGTGCGCGAGTCCAAGAGCTACATCGTGATGGAGGAAGTGAAGGAGACGCTCAGCCTGCCCATCGCCGATTGAAGTGGGCCGACGATGCGGGCCGACAGACCGGCCCATCGCCTGCGCATCGGACGATGCCCGTCACGTTTTCAGCGGCGACTCCGCTCCGCCGCCCTGTACATTCCGGAAGGTCCAGCCCATGCCAGGGCGCGGTGATTCCGGCCGCGACCGGTGGCCGCACGGCGTTGCCGGCGGCCAAGCCCACGGCGTTCAGCGCACGATGCGCACGCCGTCGCCGCTTGGCACGGTGTCGTGGTAACGGCCGGTACGGGTGTCCATCACCCGGCCGGGGCCCGCCGGGCGCATGCCGTTGAGTCGCCGTCCGTCGTGGTCGTACACCGGTACCGCCGCGGTCGGCGACGGCTTGGCTGCGGGCTTGGCCGTAGGCTTGGCCGCGGGCCGGTCGCCCAGCGCCGGGCGTTCCAGCCGCTCGCGCAGGCGCGCGTTGTCGGCCGCCTGGCCGGTGGCATCGCTGGCCGGCTTCGAGGGCGGCGGCAGGCTTACCGGCCGGGTCTGCGTCGGCGGCGGCGCCGGCCTGAGCTGGGCCATGGCAGGGGTGGCCGCCAACATCGCGAGCAGCAGCAGAGGAATCCGCTTCATCGGGCACTCCCACAGATGCGTATGGGGCGATCATGCCTCCCCGGTGCTGCAGGGGCCATTAACGCGGCGGTTGGAGCCACGCCGGCCCGCGCCTACCATGGCGGTCCATCCCCCACGGAGGCGCCCCATGACCGCTTTCGACCTGACTCCCCCCGATGCCGCCCAGCGCGACGCCCTGGTCGCCGGCCTGGGCGAGGACGAGCGCCGCGTCCTGCTCCACCACGGCACCGAGGCGCCGTTCTGCGGCGTGTTCCTGGACAACAAGCGCGAGGGCACCTACTGCTGCCGTCTGTGCGGCCTGCCGCTGTTCCGCTCCAGCACCAAGTTCGACTCCGGCACCGGCTGGCCGAGCTTCTTCGCCCCGTTCGACCCGGCGCACATCGGCCGCATCCGCGATACCAGCCACGGGATGGTGCGCACGGAAATCGTCTGCGCCCGCTGTGGCAGCCACCTGGGCCATGTGTTCCCCGATGGCCCGCCGCCGACCTTCGAAAGGCATTGCCTGAACTCGGTTTCGCTGTCCTTCGTCGACCGCGGCGCGGCCTGGCCGGACCCGCTGCGGCGCGGCGGCGCCGAAGCGACGGCCTCCGACTGAGTTCACACTTCCGGCTTCAGTTCCGGCCGGCGCGGCCGACAACGGGATATCCCCCTCCCCCGTGTCCCGTGCCCCATGCTCATCATCGTCGGTCTGCTTGTCGTCATCCTCAGCGTGCTCGGCGGCTATGTCGGCGCGCACGGCAAGCTCGGCGCGCTCTGGCAGCCCTTCGAGCTGGTGATCATCGGCGGCGCCGCGCTGGGCGCCTTCCTGGTCGGCACCCCGGCCAAGACCGTCAGGAAGACGCTCGGCTCGGTGGTCGGCGTGTTCAAGGGCCCGCGCTACAAGCGCCAGGACTACCTGGACGTGCTGAGCCTGCTGTACGAACTGCTCAACAAGGCGCGCCGCGAAGGCTTCATGTCGCTCGAGGAGCACGTCGAGAACGCCGCCGAAAGCCCGATCTTCGCCAACTACCCCAAGATCCAGGCCGACCACCACCTGGTGGATTTCATCACCGACTGCCTGCGCCTGATGATCGGCTCCAACATCGAGCCGCACGAGCTGGAACCGCTGCTGGAACTGGAGCTGGAAAAACACCACCACGAGGCGATGGAGCCGGCGCACGTGCTGACCAAGGTCGCCGACGGCCTGCCCGGTTTCGGCATCGTCGCCGCGGTGCTGGGCATCGTCATCACCATGGGCTCGATCGGCGGCGACATCAAGGAAGTCGGCGCGCACGTGGCCGGCGCGCTGGTCGGCACCTTCCTCGGCATCCTGCTCGGCTACGGCTTCATCGGCCCGATCGCGGCCGCGGTGGAAGCGCGCGCCGAACAGGATTCGCGCATCTACGAGTCGGTCAAGACCGCCCTGCTGGCCTGCCTGCGCGGCTACAACCCGAAGATCGCCCTGGAGTTCGCGCGCAAGACCGTGCCATCGGCGCTGCGCCCGGGCTTCACCGAGTTCGAGCAGCACCTGAAGTCGGTCAAATAAGCCATGGCCAGCAACGATGCCAAGCCCACGGTGATCGTGCGGCGGGTGAAGAAGATCCAGGGGGGCGGCCACCACGGCGGTTCGTGGAAGGTGGCCTATGCCGACTTCGTCACCGCGATGATGGCCTTCTTCCTGGTGATGTGGCTGCTGGCCTCCACCAGCAAGCCCGAGCGCGCGGCCATTTCCGAGTATTTCCGCAACCCGAGCCCGCTCAGCGGCGCCAGCGCCACGCCGGCGCCGGGCATGGCCGGGCCCGGCGGCGCCAGCACCTCGATGATCAGGCTCGGCGGCGCCACCGACATCTCCCGCGGCAACAGCAACGACCCCTTCCAGAACCAGCGCGAAGCCGTGCCCACGCCGGTGGACGAGCGCGAACGCGAGAAGCGGCAACTGGAAGCGCTGAAGCAGGAGCTGGAGGAAGCCATCAGCAGGAGCCAGGCGCTGGAGCCGTTCAAGGACCAGCTGCTGCTGGACATCACCCCCGAAGGGCTGCGCATCCAGATCGTGGACAAGCAGAACCGGCCGATGTTCGACATGGGCAGCGCCACGCTGATGCCGTACACGCGCCAGATCCTGCGCGAGCTGTCGCACTTCATCAACCAGGTGCCCAACCACATCAGCATCGGCGGCCATACCGACACCACCGCCTATTCCACGCAGCTGGGCTACAGCAACTGGGAACTGAGCGCGGACCGCGCCAACGCCGCGCGCCGCGCCCTGCTGGAAGGCGGCATGGCGGAGGACAAGGTGGCGCGGGTGATCGGGCTGTCCTCCTCGGTGCTGTTCGACAAGACCGACCCGCAGAACCCGATCAACCGGCGCATCAGCATCGTGGTGATGACCAAGGAGGCCGAGGCCGCCGCGCTGTCGGCCATCGCCGCGCTGCCCATGCCCGGCGCCACGGCACCTGCCACGCCTGCCGCCGCGGACGACGGGGCGCCCGGGGCCGGCATCCACTGAGGGACCGCGCCGCGGCGCGGGTTCGGCAACACCGGCAGCGGCCGCCTACAATGGCGGCCGTTTCCTTTCGTCGAACGCCCATGTCCAAGCAGTCCAAAGCCAAGCGCGACAAGCGCAAGAAGCAGCAGCCCCGCCGCCCGTTCCTGCGCCTGGACGCGCAGCAGCAGGTCCAGAACCACGCCGTGCTGGTGAACGAGGAAGGCCAGGTGGTCGCCGCCATCGGCCTGCAGGGCCGGCAGTGGCTGCTGTCCATCGGCGGCCAGACCATGGGCAACGCCGACAACCCGGTGCCGATGCTGGCCATGCTCAAGCACCTGGCCAACGTGCAGGAGAAGGAAGGCCGCAAGGTCACCCTGGAGCACTCCGAACAGCTGCAGCAGCTGATCGACGCCACCGCCGCGGCCGAAGGCAAGAGCGCCGACGACTACCTGGCCGGCCTGGTCGCCGAATTCGAGGGCGTCGAAGGCGAGGAAGCCGCGACCGTGGCCGACGGCGACGATGCGGCCGATGAAGCCGGCGCCAGCGAAGCGGCGACCGGCACCGAAGCCGAAGCCGGCGACAAGCCGCAGGCCTGAGCGGCGGCGCCGCGGTGACGGTCTATATCGACGATGCGGTACACCCCTGGCGCGGCGAGCGCTGGGCGCATCTGCTGGCCGACACCCTGCCCGAGCTGCACGCCATGGCGCGGCAGCTCGGGATTCCGCGGCGGGCGTTCCAGAACCGGCCCAGCGGCGCGCACTACGACGTGCCGGCGCCGCTGCGCGAAACCGCCATCGCGCTGGGCGCGCGCGCCATCTCGCGCCACACCGACCGCGAGCTGGTGCGGCGGGTCATCGCCAACGCGCGGGCGCAATATCAACCATAGGCGCGGGGCCGGCCCGCGCGCTTCCCGTGGCATCCGCCCCGTCCGCCAGGGCCTGCGGGGCAAACGCCGCCGCTACGCGGGCACGGCGGGATTCAGAACGGGTCGCTGCCCGGCCGCACTTCCACGCCCAGCAGCGAGCACAGCGCCAGCATCGCCTCGTCGTCGCGGCTGAGCGCGATCCAGCCGGCGTAGCCGTCGCCGCCGGTGTTCCAGTTCCACAGCGTGTAGCCGTGCTCGCGCAGGCGGTCGTGCGCGGTCGCCATCAGCGTGGGCACGTCGAGGTCCTGCGCGAAGTCCTCGTCGTCCAGGTCGCCGCCCCAGTCGATGCGCAGGTTCCAGCGCGCGGCCAGCTCGTCGAGCGCGGCCACGAACGAATCGACGTCCTTCCAGTCCACGTAGAAGCCCGCGCGCCAGTCGATGGCGTCCTTCAGGTCCCACAGCCACTGCTCGTCGCCGGCCTCGTCCTCGGCGCCGGCGCGCGCTTCGCGCCAGGCATCGAACTGCTGCAGCGCGGTTTCCTCGTCGCCGGGGTTGATCAGCCACAGCAGGTTCCACACCCGCGCCGGGTGGTCGTCCTCGTCGAAGGTCGGCAGCAGTTCGTCGGAATCCTCGTAGTCGGCACTGTTGTCGGGCATGGCGGCTCTCCACTGCGTGATGGCGCGCATTCTGCCGCCGCGCGCGCGGCAGCGGAAGCCGCAGCGGTTATCCTTGTGCGCCTGAAGAGGGCCACGGTGGCCGTCAACGAACACAGACATGAGCGATACCCCTCCCGACCGCCTGGCGGTCAACCCCAGCAGCCCGTTCCACGACCCGGCCGCGCTCGAACGCGGCGTCGGCGTGCGCTTCAACGGCGTCGAGCGCGACGACGTGGAGGAGTATTCGGTCAGCGAGGGCTGGATCCGCGTGCAGGCGGGCAAGGCCCGCGACCGCCGCGGCAACCCGATGACGCTGAAGATCAACGGCGCGGTCGAGCCGTATTTCCTCAACCTGAAGTAAGGCGGGACGGAGCTCCGCCGCGGGCTCCACCCCCGAAAGCCAGCGCCGGGCGCCACCCGGCGCCGCGCCCTCCCCGCTAGTCGCGCTGCCGGCTCTCCAGCAGGTCCAGGTTGCGGATCAGCTTGCGCGCGACCTCGTCGGATATCTGCCCGCGCCGGGTCAGCCGGAACAGCTCCTCGCGCTCGGCGGTGAGTCCGGCCGAGCGCAGGCTGCGGTAAGCCTGCTCCATGCGCCGCACCTTCTCCGGGTCCTCGTCCGGGCCCTGTCCCTTCTCCAGGTTGCGCTGGTACAGCAGGCTGACCCGCGCCGCGGCGTCGTTGTAGAGCTGCACGTTGGTGGTGGTCTGGCCTTCCACCAGCTGCTGGCGCGTCTTCTCCACCGCCGCCAGCGCGGCCTTGGACGACAGCTTGCGGGCCAGGTCCTCCACGCGCCGGCTGTCGTCGTCGCGCGGCAGTTCCAGCCCGCGCAGCAGCCGCGGCAGCAGCACGCTGGCGCCGAGCAGCGACACCAGGATCACCGAGGCGGCCAGGAAGATCACCAGGTCGCGCGCCGGGAACGGTTCGCCGCCGGGCACCATCAACGGCAGGGTCAGCACGCCGGCCAGGGTGATGGCGCCGCGCACGCCGGCCACCGACATCGCCAGCACCACGCGCCAAGAGGTCGTGGTCACGCGTTCCTCGCCGCGCCAGCGCGCGCGCAGCAGGTTCCAGCGCAGCGACAGCCACACCCAAGCCAGGCGCAGCACCACCAGCATCGCGTTGATCGCCAGCACGTAGATCGCCAGCCACCACCATTCGCGGTGGCCGGTGACCGCGATGGTGTCCACCGCGCGCTGCACGATGCCCGGCAGCTGCTCGCCGAGCAGCACGAACATGATGCCGTTGAAGCTGAACTGCACCGTGTTCCACACCGCCGCGCGCTGCACGCGCATGCTGCCGCTGATGCGGCCGGTGAGCTCGACGTAGCTCATGGTGATGCCGGCGGCGACCGCGGCCAGGATGCCGGAGGCGTTGAACTCCTCGGCCAGCAGGTAGGCGGCGAAGGGGATCAGCAGGTTGACCAGCAGCGCCGCGCCCGGTTCCTCGCCGAAGCTGCGCCACAGCCAGCGCTGGAAGGTGGACACGCCCAAGGTCACCGCCACGCCGATGCCCAGGCCGGCGAAGGCCACCCACAGGAAGGTCAGCGAGGCCTGCGCCAGCGAGAAGCTGCCGGTCATCACCGCGGCCACCGCGAAACGGAAGCAGACCAGGCCGGAGGCGTCGTTGAGCAGCGACTCGCCTTCCAGGATGTGCATCAGCCGCTTGGGAATCGGCACGCGCGAGGCGATGGCGCCCACCGCCACCGGATCGGTGGGCGAGATGATCGCCGCCAGCGCGAACGCCACCGCCAGCGGCATGGCCGGGATCAGCCAGTGGATCAGCAGGCCGGCGCCGACCACGGTGAACACCACCAGGCCGAACGCCAGCTCCAGGATCGCGCCCTTGTCGCGGAACAGGCCCTGCTTGGGAATGCGCCAGCCGTCCAGGAACAGCAGCGGCGGCAGGAACAGCAGGAAGAACATGTCCGGCTCGAGCGCGTGGCCGCGCTTGAACACGCCGGAGATCAGCGCCCCCAGGCCGATCTGCACCAGCGGCAGCGGCAGGGAAAACGGCAGGATTCTCACCAGGTAGCCGCTGGCGACCACCGCCACCAACATCGCCAGAACGACTTCGATCGTGTGCATGCCTCTCCACGAAGTCACCACCTTGGCGGCGACGGTTGGACCCACGCGGAAAAACTACCACAGCCCCGCGCCGCCGCCGATGACGGCGGCGGGTGTTCCGGCGGATGTCCGGGCGCTAGGCCGCGCCGTCGAAGCGGTAGATGTCCATCGCCAGGAAGCCCATGTCGATGCCGGCATCGATGCGCCGCGCGCCGAGCCGGTCCGAACCGGCCGCGCCCATCGCGAAGTGCAGCGGCAGCAGGTGCTCGTCGGTGGGATGCGCCTGCTCGGCGAACGGCGCCTGGCGGCGGTAGTCCAGCAGCGCCGGCACGTCGTCGGCCAGCAGTTTCCGTTCCACCCACTCGATGAAGGGGCGCACGTACGGCGCTTCCCCGCCCTGCGCGTAGCTGCGCCAGTCGTGCAGGTTGTGGGTGATGCTGCCGGAACCGACCAGCAGCACGCCTTCGTCGCGCAGCGGTGCCAGCGCGCGGCCCATCGCCCACTGGTGCGCCGGCCCCAGCGACGGCTGGATCGACAGCTGCAGTACCGGGATGTCGGCCTGCGGGTAGAGCAGGCGCAGCGGCACCCAGGCGCCGTGGTCGAGCCCGCGCCGCGGGTCGATCGCCGGCGACAGGCCGGCCGCGGCCAGCCGCGCCGCCACGTCCTGCGCCAGTTCCGGCGCGCCGGGGGCCGGGTATTGCAGCCGGTACAGCGCGTCGGGGAAGCCGCCGAAGTCGTGGATGGTTTCCGGCCGCGCCGCCGCCGACACCGTCGGCGCGCGGCCCAGCCAGTGCGCCGAGGCCATCACGATGGCGCGCGGACGCGGCAGCGCGGCGGCCAGTTCGGCCAGGCGCGGCCCCACCGGGCCGGGCTGCAGCGCGGTCATCGGCGAACCATGGGAGATGTACAGGGACGGCAGGGCGGACATGGGGAACTCCACGCAGGAGGCGATGCGGCCCAGCTTATTGCCGCGGCACATGGCAACAAATAACCTCGGCATCAACGTTTTATTGCCGAAGCGGAAACAATGGACACCATCGATGCCATGCGGGTGTTCGTCGCGGTGGTCGAGCGCAATGGCTTCAGCGCCGCCGCCGCGGCGCTGGACCTGTCCACCGCCGCCGTCACCCGGCAGATCGCCGCGCTGGAAAGGCGCCTGTCCGCCCGCCTGCTCAACCGCACCACGCGCCGGGTCAGCCCGACCAGCATCGGCGCGGCCTACTACCAGCGCTGCGTGCAGCTGCTGGCCGAGTTCGACGCGCTGGAAGCCTCGGTGGGCGCGCAGGCGCTGCAGCCCTCGGGCCGGCTGCGGATCAACGCGCCGGTCAGCTACGGCATCGCCCGGCTGGCGCCGCTGCTGCCCGGCTATGCCGAACGCCACCCGGACGTGGAGCTGGACCTGTCGCTGTCCGACCGCCAGGTGGACATGGTCGAGGAAGGCTACGACCTGGCCATCCGCATCACCCGCCAGCCGGCGCCATCGCTGATCGCCCGCCGCCTGGCCGAAGCGGCCATCGTGCTGTGCGCCGCGCCGGCCTATCTGGCGCGGCACGGCACGCCGGCGCGGCCGGACGACCTGGCCGGGCACGCCTGCCTGGCCTACAGCTACTGGGCCGGCGGCGACAGCTGGCAGCTGCAGGGTGCGCAGGGCGAGGTGAACGTGCCGGTCAGGGCGCGCATGCGCGCCAACAACGGCGAGGTGCTGCGCGAGGCCGCCATCGCCGGCATGGGCATCATCGCCCAGCCCGACTTCATCGTCGGCCCGGCGCTGGCCGACGGCCGCCTGGTGCCGGTGCTGTCGGACTGGCGCCTGCCGCCGGTCGGCATCCATGCGGTCTACGCCAGCCGCAGCCACCTGGCGCCGAAGGTACGCAGCTTCATCGACTATCTGGTCGAGCAGCTCGGCGCGGGCACGGCCGGCGCGCGCTCAGGCTGAATCGCGCGCCAGCGCCAGCAGCGCCAGCAGTTCGCGCAGCGGCATCGGCCGGCCCAGCAGGTAGCCCTGCACCTGGTCGCAGCCGTGCGCCACCAGCCAGTCGAGCTGGCCTTCGGTTTCCACGCCCTCGGCGATCACCACCAGCCCCATGCTGTGCCCCAGCGACAGCAGCGCGCGGCAGATGGCGGCGTTGCGCGGGTTGCGCTCCACGTCGGCGACGAAGGCGCGGTCGATCTTCAGCGAATCCAGCGCCAGGTGCTGCAGGTAGGACATGCTGGAAAAGCCGGTGCCGAAGTCGTCCAGCGCCACCGCGATGCCGCTGGCGCTCAGGCTTTCCAGCACCTGCATCGCCTGCGCCGGGTTGCGCATCAGGCTGCTCTCGGTCAGCTCCATCTGCAGCGCGCCCGGCGCCAGCCCCTGCGCCGCGGCCGCGCGGGCGAACTCGCCGGCCAGGTCGCTGTTGAACAGCTGCACCGCCGAGACATTGACCGCCACCGGCAGGCCGGCCCAGCCGTGGTCGGCCAGCACGCGGCCGGCGTGCGCGGCGGCGCGGATCACCCAGCGGCCCAGCGCGATGATCTGGCCGGTGTCCTCGCACAGCTGGATGAAGTCCGACGGCGGGATGAAGCTGCCGTCGGGCTGCGGCCAGCGCAGCAGCGCCTCCAGCGCGGCCGGCGAGCCGTCGGCGGCATGGCGGATCGGCTGGAAATACAGCTCGAATTCGTCGCGCTCGATGGCCAGGTGGATGCGCCCGGCCAGTTGCAGCCGGTCGGCATGGCGCTGCGCCAGCGCGTGGTCGAAACGCAGCACCACCACGCCGTTCTCGCGGGCGGCATGGGCCGCCTGCGCCGCGCGGCCCAGCACCAGGTCGGCCCGCGCGCCGTCGTCCGGGCTGCCGGCCACGCCGATGCGCGGCTCCAGCTGGTGGAAGGAATCGCGGCCGCGCACCGGCTCGGATACCGCCGCGCGCAGTGCGTCCAGCGCCCGCTGCGGATCATGCCCGCCGGCGACCGCCAGCACGAAATCCTCCGCCGGCTGGTAGGCCAGCAGGCCGTAGCGCGCGCCCAGCGTGGCGAGCCGGGCGACCATGGCCTGCAGGACTTCGTCGCCGGCTTCGCGGCCCAGCGTGTCGGTGACCATCTGCAGCCCGCGCAGCTGCGCATGGAGGATGGTGTAGCCGGGCGCGCCGGCGTCCAGCTGCTCGGCCAGTGCCTGGATCGTCAACAGGCCGGTGCCGGGGTGATGGCTGGCGCGCCAGGCCAGGTCGCGCTCGTAGGCCAGCCGCTGGCTGACGTCCTCGGCCAGCACCAGGCAGGCCGGGCGGCCATCGAACTCCAGCCGCGCCAGGTGCCCCAGCACCTCGAACCGGCTGCCGTCGCGGCGCCGGTGGGTGCGCACCCGCGGCGCCGGCGAACTGCCGTCCCGGGATTCCTCCAGCGTGCGCAGGATTTCCTCTCTGCTGTCTTCCGGGCGTATGTCGAGGATGGTCATGGCGAGGAATTCCTCGCGGCTGTAGCCGTACTGGTCGACCGCGGCCTGGTTCACTTCCAGGAACTGCAGCGTGGTCAGGTCGAAAACCCAGAACGGCGCCGGGTTGCGTTCGAACACGAGGCGGAACTGGTGCTCGGCGCGCTGCACGCGCGCCTCGTTGCGCACCCGCTCGGTGATGTCGGTGACCGCGCCGGTCATGCGCTGGTGCGGGCCGAGCCCGTGCACGCGCTCACCGCGCGCCGACAGCCAGCGCACCGAGCCGTCGCGCAGCACCAGGCGGAACAGCGCGTTCACCGCGCGCCCGGCCTCCGTCGCCTGCTGGACCTGCTGGCGCAGCCAGGGGCGGTCTTCCTCGTGCACCTGCGCATAGAACTCCTCCAGCCGCGCCTGCCGCGCCGGCAGCGCGAACATGCGCCGGGTCAGCGCCGACCAGCGCAGGGTTCCGCCCCTGCGGTCGATCGACCAGGTGCCCACCTTGCCGACCTGGTGGGCCAGCGCCAGTTCGGCCGCGCCGGTGCGCAGTTCGTCGGCCAGCCGCGCCTGGCGCTGCGCGCCGCGGCGCATGCTGGCGTACAGGTAGGCGAACCCAAACAGGTACAGCAGGTAGATGCCGATGGCGACGTAGAAGTACGTGCGCCACGGCGCCATGACCTCGTCATGGGACAGGCCGGCGAACAGGATCAGCGGGTAGTCGCGCGGCGCGCTCACCGCGACGATGCGGCGCACGCCGTCCATCGGGCTGACCGCCACGCCCAGCGCCTGTACCTGGTCCGATGCCGGCGGCAGGTGCATCGGCCGCGGCAGCGGCCGCTCCACCGCCGACGGGTCCAGGCTGTGCGCCAGCAGTTCGCCGTGGCGGCTGCTGATCGAGACCACGCCGCTGCGGCCGGTATCCAGGCCGCTGACCACGCGCTGGAACACCGCCAGGCGCACGCGCGCCAGCAACCATTGGCCGGGCTGCACCGGCACCGCGGTCACCAGCACCATGCCGCCGCCGGGAAGCGCCTCCAGTCCGCCGACGTACAGCTCGCCGGCCAGCACGCGGTTCTGCGGCACCGTCCATCGCGGCAGCGTCGGGTCGCCGCTGCCGCCGGCCAGCGGCATGCCGGCATCGTCGACCAGGGTGATGGCGGTCAGGTCGGTATTGCGTTCGAGCGTGCCGCGCAGGCTGGCCGCCAGCAGGGCGGGCGCCCGTTCCGGCACCTGCCGGTAATACTCGCGTCCGTCGCGGGCGGCGCCGCGCAGCGCGCGCTCCAGGGTGGTCAGTTCCGCGCGCAGCAGGCGGTCGCTGCCGGTCGCCAGCGCCATGCTCTGCCGCTGCGCCGCCTGCAGGCGGCTGCCGCGATCGTTCCACAGCATGATCACCAGCGTCGCCGCCAGCAGCAGCGCGATCACGATCCCGAAGGCGGCGACCTGGCGCAGGGGTTGGCTCATGTCCCGGTGTCCCGGCGTCTTCCCTGCGTCAGCATTCGGTGGGCATGCATGGTCTGGTTCGTCGTCGTCCGCCGTGGCATCGGGAAGCGCGGGCCGCGGCCGGCGCGCCCCGGTTGGCGCGGAGCGGCACGCATGCAGAGCGGCTCCCCCTCCCCGGGAGGCGCCCTGTTCCAACGTCCGTTCACAGCATGCAGTACAACCGCCCCGGACGGGAAGCCTTGCATGCGGCACCGGCGCCATCGCGCATATCCCCGCCGCCGCAGCAAGTGCCGGAATCGGGAGCGCGCGTGCCGGTGCGCGGGACTAGACTGCCGGTCCACTTCCCGATCCGGAACCGCCATGACCCCGCAACGTTCGATCCTCGCACTCGCTCTCGGTGCCGCGCTGTCGCTGGGCGGCTGCGGCGGCGACAAGGCCCCCGCCAAAGAAGCCAATGCCACCGCCACGCCGGCCGCCGCGGCCCCGGCCAGGGCGCAGCTGGGCAGCTTCGGCTTCGACGTGTCCGGCATGGACCGCAGCGTCGCCGCCGGCGACAACTTCTTCGACTTCGCCAACGGCCAGTGGGTGCAGCGCACCGAAATCCCGGCCGACCGTTCCAGCTTCGGCAGCTTCAACGTCATCTACGAGAAGACCCTGGCCGACACCCGCGCGATCATGGAAGAAGCCGCCACGGCCGGCGACGGCGAGGCACGCAAGATCGGCGACTACTACGCCGCCTTCATGGACGAGGCCGGCATCGAGGCGCGCGGCGCGGCGCCGGTGCAGCCGCAGCTGCAGGCCATCGCCGGCATCGCCGACAGGCAGGCGCTGGCCCGCGCGCTGGGCGCCAGCCTGCGCGCCGACGTGGACCTGCTCAACGCCACCAATTTCTACACGCCGCACCTGTTCGGCGTCTGGGTGTCGGTGGACCTGCTGCAGCCGGACCGCAACGCGCCCTACCTGGTGCAGGGCGGCCTGGGCATGCCCGACCGCGACTTCTACCTGGAAGGCGGGCGCATGGCCGACCTGCGCAAGGCCTACGAAGGCTATGTCGCGCGGCTGCTGGAGCTGTCCGGCGATGCCGACGCCGCCGGCAAGGCCGCGCGCATCGTCGCGCTGGAAACGAAGATCGCGCGCGCCCACGCCACCCAGGAGGAAACCAACGACGTCGAGAAGGGCGCCAACGCCTGGAAGCAGGCCGACCTTGCGGGCAAGGCGCCGGGCATGGACTGGGCGGCGTTCCTGGACGCGGCCGGGCTGTCGGCGCAGCAGGACTTCATCGTCTGGCAGCCGAAGGCCGTGGCCGGGCTGTCCAGGCTGGTCGCCAGCGAACCGCTGGACGCCTGGAAGGACTACCTGGCCTTCCACGCGCTGGACGAAGCCGCGCCCTACCTGCCCAAGGCCTTCGCCGACGCGCACTTCGCCTTCCACGGCACCACGATGAGCGGCACCCCGCAGCAGAGCGAGCGCTGGAAGCGCGCCGTCAGCGAAACCAACAACGCCATCGGCGAGGCGGTCGGCAGGATCTACGTCGAGCGTCACTTCGACGCCGCCACCAAGGCACGCGCCGACGAGATGGCCAGGAACATCATCGCCGCCTTCGCCAGGCGCATCGACGCGCTGGACTGGATGTCGCCGGAAACCAAGGCGCATGCCAAGGCCAAGGTCGCCGGGCTCAAGGTCGGCATGGGCTACCCGGACAAATGGCGCGACTACGGCGCGCTGGAAGTGAAGCGCGACGACGCGCTGGGCAACGCGCAGCGCGCGGCGCTGTTCGAGTACCGGCGCAACATCGCCAAGCTCGGCCAGCCGGTGGACCACGACGAATGGGCGATGCTGCCGCAGACCATCAACGCGATGAACGTGCCGCTGGAGAACCGGCTGGTGTTCCCGGCCGCGATCCTGCAGCCGCCGTTCTTCGACGCCGCCGCCGACGACGCGGTGAACTACGGCGCCATCGGCGCGGTGATCGGCCACGAGATCAGCCACGGCTTCGACAACGCCGGCGCGCTGTTCGACGAGACCGGCAGGCTGCACAACTGGTGGACGGCCGAGGACCTGAAACAGTTCAACGCCGCCGGCGACGCGCTGGCCGCGCAGTTCAGCAGCTACGAGCCGTTCCCGGGCGTGCACGTCAACGGCCGCCTGACCCTGGGCGAGAACATCGCCGACGTGGCCGGCCTGGCGACCGCGCACGACGCCTACCGCATGGCGCAGCAGGGCAAGCCGGCGCAGGACCTGGAAGGCTTCACCCCGGACCAGCGCTTCTTCCTGGGCTTCGCCCAGGCCTGGCGCAGCAAAATGCGCGAGCAGGCGCTGCGCAATTCGCTGCTGACCAACGTGCACGCGCCGGGCCAGTTCCGCGCGCTGACCGTGCGCAACCTGGATGCGTGGTATCCGGCCTTCGAGGTCAAGGAAGGCCAGGCGCTGTACCTGGCCCCGGACAAGCGGGTCAAGGTCTGGTAACGCGCCGCCGGCAGGCGGACCTGGAAACGGGCGCTTCGGCGCCCGTTTTCATTTGCCCGCCGGCGCCGTTCATGGCGGCCAGCGCAGCAGCGAACGGGGATCGCGCCCCACCCGCCGGCAAGCGCGCGTGGCGATGCCATCGCCGAGCGCGGCGCGGAACAGCGGCGCCGCCCCGCGCAGGGTGCGCGCGGCCAGCCTGGCGCGCAGGCGCTGGCCGCGGCTGCGGCCAAGCAGCTGCTGCGCCCAGTCCGGCAGCAGCGCCGCGCCGGCGGACAGGAAAAGCTCGCGCGACAGGCCCGGCAGCGGCACCGGCAGGCGCACGGCCTCGAGCACCTCCAGTACCTCGCGCGCACGCGCGTCCATGCGCAGCTGCGGCTGCTGCGCGGCGAAGTAGTCGTGTACCTGCGCCTCGCTGGCCGGCACCTCGCGCGCGCCCAGCGCCTCGGCCACGCGCCGGTATTCGTCGTAGTAGCGGTCGGCGGTGGCGGCAGGCACTTCGCGGCAATAACGGCGGCAGCCTTCGAGGAAGCCGTGGGCCTCGGTGACATGCACCCAGGTGAGCAGTTCCGGATCGTCGGCGGCATAGGTACGGCCATCGGGCAGCGTGCCGGCGATGCGCGCATGGATGCGCCGCACCCGCTCGACCAGCTTTTCCACTTCCGCCACCGGCGCGTAGCTGGTGCCGGCGACGAAGGCGGTGGTGCGGCGCAGGCGCCCGACCAGGTCCTGCCGGAAGTTGGAATGGTCGTGCACGCCGGCCAGCGCGCGCGGGTGCAGCAGCTGCAGCATCAACGCGCACAGGCCGCCGGCGCGGCATGCCCGGGAATTCGGCATGGATGCGCCAAGTCACGCTGTCCGGGCCGAACCAACCCGGGTCGCCCAACGGGGCGTCATAGGCGATGCCGCTCTGGTCGCGCGGGAAGGCAGCGAGCACCCAGCGCCGGATCTGGGCGGCGGCCACGGAGGAAACGGGTCTGGACAGGGGCGGCATGCGCACATCGTAGGGGAGCGCCCGCGCAGGCGGGCGGCGCTGACGGCCGGCGGACGCGGGTCACGCGCGGGTCATCTCCGGCCACGTCGTTTGTGCAGGCGCAGCATGCCGGCGCATTTTCGATTTCCGATTCCGCCACTTGCGCGATGATGCGCCGCAAAAGAGCGCAGGCAGGCCAGCGTGGAGGCCAGAACCGCGGCGCCACTCCGTCGCATCGCCCCCATTGCCAAGCGGCCTGAAAGTGCTAGAACTGGAAGCGCCAGATCGTTCCACGCCGTATCCGTCGCTCGTTCCAGCCAGTATCTGCAAGGAGCTCCACATGATCGCGTTGTTCAAGGGTTTGGGTCTGTTGCTGCAAGACAATGAGCTGTACCGCAGTCCGTTCGAGAAGCAGGTCGAGCACTGGAAGAACCTGAGCGATGAACAGATACGCGACGAGGTGGCGGTGCTGGCCAAGGCCAAGTGCCAGTGGCTGATGGCCTCCATCGTGCTCTGGCAGGCGTCCTCGCTGCTGATCCTGGGGCTGATCACCAATTACCTGTGGCGCGATGATTTCCACATCACCTTCACCCGCGTGGTCATCGTGTTCGGCTCGTGGGTGTCGATCCTGTTCGTGATCTGGTTCATGGCCAACATGTTCGACCACACCGCCGGCTTCGAGCGCTGGATGAAGGCCTTCAACAGCCGCGCGCGCATCAGCTCCGACGCCGACAGCGTGGAAACCGTAGCCGACGCGCTGGAAATGGCCCAGCACTATCCGGAAGTGCTGGACTACAAGCAGGCGGTGGCGTCGCGGCGCGAACTGCGCCACGAGGACATCCGCATCATGCGCGAGCTGGGCCGCATGCGGCAGCATTCGGAACTGGTCGGCAAGCTCAACCACATCGGCGACGACGGGCTGCGCCTGCAGCCGGCCTTCTGAGCCTTCCGCTCCAGCGTCATTCCCGCAACGCCGCGCTCAGTCGCGGCGTTGCGCTTTGCGGGCCTGCACCTGCTGGCCGAAACCGGCCGGCAGCCCCCGCACGTCGCGCACGCTGCCCACCCCCACGCTGAACTCGTCCAGCGCCTGCCGCCGGCACAGCTCGCCGGCCGCCTCGTCGCGGCACTGCTCGCGGTAGATCCGGTAGAAACAGTTGCCGCTCTCGCTCTGCAGGCACTGGAAGCGGGCGCGGTCGCCGGCCACCGTGGTGCGGCTGAGCACGGCCGCCTCGCCGCTGACGCGGACGATGGACGTCTGCCCCTGCGGTTCGCGGTAGCCCAGCATCGCCAGCAGGCTGCCGAGCAGGAAGGTCAGGTACTGCATGGCACTTCTCCTTGTACGGCCGCAGGCAGGGATTCACATGCCGCGGAACAGGCTCATGAACGGTTGGCTGACCACCAGCGTCTCGCTGCGGTTCTTCAGCCTCAGCACGCCGCGCCCGCTGTCGTCGCGGCTCACCGCCGCCACCGCCTTCATGTTGACGATGGTGGAGCGGTGCACCTGGCGGAAGCACTGCGGGTCCAGCGCTTCGGCCAGTTCGCGCAGCGAGCTGCGCAGCAGCAGTTCCTCGGCGGCGGTGACCACCGCGGTGTATTTGCTGTCGGCGCGGAAATACAGCACCTCCTCCAGCATCACCAGCCGGGTCTCGCGGCCGTTGCTGGCGGTGATCCAGGCCAGCGGCGGCGTGGCGCCCTTCCCGGCCGGGCGCCGCGCCAGCTGCTCCAGCAGCTGGTCCAGCAGCCGCCGGTCCGGCGCACCGGCCTGCAGCCGCGCGAGCACGCGCTGGCGCGTGGCCAGCAGGCGCTCGTCGGCCACCGGCTTGAGCAGGTAATCGACCGCGCCGCGCTCGAAGGCATCGATGGCGTACTGGTCGTAGGCGGTGATGAACACCACCTGGGTCTGCGGGCTGAGCGTCTCCAGCGCGCGGGCGACGTCGATGCCGGTGACGCCGGGCATGCGGATGTCGAGGAAGGCCAGATCCGGCTTCAGCGTTTCCAGCGCTTCCAGCGCGGCGGCGCCGTCCTCGCACTCGGCGACGATGCGCAGCTCCGGCCACAGCCGCTGCAGCTGCGCGACCAGCGCCTGGCGCAGCAGCGGCTCGTCCTCGGCGATCAGGGCATCAAGATGCATGGGGCAGCTCCGGCATGGCCGGGGCCGGGGACGGCAGCGATCGGCGCGGCCAGCGGCAGGCTGATGGTCGCCGCCACGCCGCTGGGGAAGTTGGACACCACCGACAGCGTGGCCCGCTCGCCGCAGCTCAGGCGCAGGCGCTCGCGCAGGTTCTTCAGGCCGATGCCGGTGCCGCTTGTGGCGGTGCCGATGCCCTGGCCGTCGTCGGCGACGGTGATGGTCAGCTCGCCCTCCCGCTCGCGCGCCAGGATCCACACCGTGCCGCCGCCGCTCTTGGGCTCCAGGCCATGCTTGATGGCGTTCTCCACCAGGGTCTGCAACGACATCGACGGCAGGCTGACGCCGTGCAGTGCCTCGGGCACGTCGATCTGCAGGGCGAGCCGCGCGCCCATGCGGATGCGCAGGATTTCCAGGTAGGCCTGCACGCGCTCCAGTTCCTGGCCCAGCGTGGACACCGACTGGTCGATGCCCGGCAGCGAGCTGCGCAGGTACTGGATCAGGTGGCCGAGCATCTGCTCGGCGCGGGCCGGGTCGCTGCGGGTCAGCACCTGCGCGTTGGCCAGCGTGTTGTAGAGGAAGTGCGGCTCGACCTGCGCGTGCAGCAGGTTCAGGCGGGCGACGCTGAGTTCCTTCTCCGCCTCGGTGCGCGCGGCGTGCTCGCGCTCCTCGCGGCGCTGCTGGGCGACCTTGCCGCTGAGCGCATGGGTGATGGCATCGGCGTTTTCGTAGTTGCTGCCTTCATCGAGCAGCAGCAGGTCCACCCAGGCCCCGGCATCGGGTTCGAAGAACAGGGTGACGCTGCTGGTATCGACGCCGGGAATGACCCGCGCGGTGATCTGGTTGTGGCGGATCGCCAGCCGCGCCAGCGGGTTCCAGCGCGACGGCGGGCGCTCGCCATAGGGATCGGCGCGGCGCTGGGTGGCGCGCAGCTGCAGGGTGCCGATGGAGCGCTCCATGCGTTCGATACGCGGCATCTGCCCGATCACCTGCTCCAGCAGCGCGAACGCGGTGGACGCATCCAGCGGCAGTTCCACCTGGCGGCGATGGCGGTTGGCCAGGGTCTGCGAATCCAGCCGGTCGGCGATCAGCGCGACGCGGCGGATATGGCTGGCGACCGAGGTCAGCGCGAACACCGTCAGGGCGATGGCGGCCATCGCGAAGATCCAGCCCGGCGCCCTGTCCATGCCGCTGAACAGGCCGCTCCACAGGAAGCCGGCGACCAGCAGGGTCAGCGCCCAGGCGGCGAGGATGCGAAAACCGAGGAACAGGCTGGCGAACATGGCGCGGCCACCGGAAGGGATTGGCGTCGAGCATAGGCAGCGCCGCCGGCGCTGCAAGCGGCATGCGACGAAACCGCGGAAACGGCGGACGGGCCGGGTTCTTCGGCGATGAAACGCGGGGTGGTGGGCGCTGGAAACGCCGCAAGGCGGGTGGGAGCGGCATCAGCCGCTCCCACCCGGCGGGCGCTTACCTGCGCTCGTCGGCGCTGGCGTCGCGGACGGCGCGGAACGGCTCGTCGGCGCTCCAGTTCGGCCAGGCGCGGGAATTGGCCAGCTGCTCGCCCAGCGTGTAGACCACTTCCAGGTCGCGCGCGGCGCCGGCGAAGGTCCAGTCCGGCTGCCACTCGTCGCCCTGCTGGTGGTAGCGCTTGGCGGTGTAGTCGTCCGAGGCCTGCTTGCCGGCCGCCACGCCGCCGTCGATCCAGTCCTGCCCGGCCGAGTACGACAGCGCCGGCACGCCGCGCTTGGCGAACGGGAAGTGGTCGGAGCGGAAGAACAGGCCGGCTTCCGGCTTCGGATCCGGCGTGTAGCGGATGTCCCAGCCCTTGGCCACGTCCTTCAGCTGGTCCAGCAGCTCGAAACGCGCCGAGCCGTAGATGCCGAAATCGCGCGACGGGCCGAACGGCGCCATGCCGTCCATGTTGATCAGCGCCACGGTCTTGCCCAGCGGGTACAGCGGGTGGCTGGCGTAGTACTCCGAACCCAGCAGGCCCTTCTCCTCGGCGGTGACCGCCAGGAACACCACCGAACGCTGCGGGCGCGGCGCCTTGGCGAAGCCGCGCGCCAGTTCCAGCAGCGCGGCGGTGCCGCTGGCGTTGTCCAGCGCGCCGTTGAAGATGCGGTCGCCGCGCGTGTCCGGCTCGCCGACGCCGATATGGTCCCAGTGCGCGGAATAGAGCACGGTCTCGTCCGGATGGCGGCTGCCTTCCAGGCGCGCGACCACGTTGTGCGAGGTGATGACTTCGGTCTTGACCGCGTAGTCGGCCGAGAAGGTCTCGCCCTTCAGTTCCACCGGGCGGAAGTCGCGCGACTGCGCCTGCTTCTTCAGCGCCTCGAAATCCAGGCCGGCGCGCTTGAACAGGTCCACCGCCAGGTCGCGCTGGATCCAGCCTTCCAGCGGCGGGTGCGCTGCGGCCGGGTTGTCGCGCACCACGTCGAACATGGTGTTGGTGTTGGAACCGGCCACCGTCGCCCAGCCGTAGGAGGCCGGCGCGGTCTCGTGCACGATCAGCACGCCGGCCGCGCCCTGGCGCGCGCCCTCCTCGTACTTGTAGGTCCAGCGGCCGTAATAGGTCATGCCCTTGCCGTCGAAATCGCCGACGCCGGTCTCGAAGTCCGGGTCGTTGATCAGCATCACCGCGATCTTGCCCTTCAGGTCCACGCCCTTGAAGTCGTCCCAGTCGCGCTCCGGCGCCTTCACGCCATAGCCGACGAATACCAGCGGCGCGTCCTTGATCGCCACCGCGCTGTCGCCGTTCATGGCCGCGCGCACGGCGATCTCCTGGCCCTGGGTCAGCGCCTGCGGCGTGCCCTTGCTGGACAGCGACAGCTGCGGCTTGCCGACGATGTCGCCCTTGAGCAGCGGCACCGCCTGGGTCCACAGGCGCTTGCCGTCCTGCAGGTCGCCGCCGGGCTGCAAGCCGGCGTCGGCGAACTGCCGGCTCAGGTAGGCAATGGTCTTTTCCTCGCCGGCGGTGGCCGGCGAACGGCCTTCATAGGCATCGGAGGCCAGTTCCTTCACGTCGGCGGAAATCCGCGCGCCGTCGAACTTCGGCGGCGCGGCCATCAATGCGGTGGACACCGACATCGCCAGCAGGCTGATCACGATTCGCTTCACATCCATCTCCAAGGGGTCGAACGACCGCTGGAGTGTAGCCAGCGCCGCGGCCACGTGGGCAGTGCCGAAAGCATGGGCGCGGCCCGCGCCGGCAGGAAGGAAGCAAAGTCCCGCATGGGGCCTTCTTTCCGGAGAAACCCAGGGCAGCCCGGCGCCTGCGGACCGGCGGCCGCGTGCCGCCGCTACAGGCTCGCCGCGCGGGCCAGCAGCGCGGCGCGCTCGCGGGCATTGCCGCTCAGGGCGGCGGCGCGCTCGAGGGCGGCGCGCGCTTCGTCGCGGCGGCCCAGTTGTTCGAGCAGGTCGCCGCGCACCGCCTGCAGCGGCGCGTAGCCGTCCAGCCGGCCGTCTTCCTGCAGGGCTTCCAGCAGCGGCCACGCGGCCTGCGGCCCCTGCGCGCGCGCCACCGCCACGGTGCGGTTCAGTTCGATCACCGGCGACGGCATCACCGCCGCCAGGCGCGCGTACAACTGCGCGATGCGCGCCCAGTCGGTCTGCACGGCACGGCGCGCCCGCGCATGGCATTCGGCGATGGCCGCCTGCAGCACATAGGCATCGTCCCCGCCGCCCAGCGCCAGCGCCTTCTCCAGCGCGGCCTGGCCGCGGCCGATCTGCTGCCAGTCCCAGCGGCTGCGGTCCTGGTCCATCAGCAGCACCGCCGCGCCGCCGGCATCGGTGCGCGCGTTCATGCGCGAAGCCTGCAGCTCCATCAGCGCCAGCAGCCCCAGCACCGGCGCCGAGGCGGGCATCAAGCCGGCCAGCACCCGGCCCAGGCGCAGGGCCTCCTCGCACAGCGCCGGGCGCATCCAGTCCTCGCCATGGCTGGCGGCATAGCCTTCGTTGAAGACCAGGTAGACCACCTCCAGCACCGAACGCAGGCGCGGCGGCAGCGCCTGCCGCCGCGGCACCTCGAACGCCACGCCACGCTCGGCGAGCGTGCGCTTGGCGCGCACGATGCGCTGGGCGATGGTCGCTTCCGGCAGCAGGAACGCACGCGCGATCTCGGCCGTGCTCAGCCCGCACAGCAGGCGCAGGGTCAGCGCCACGCGCGCGTCGGCCGGCAGCACCGGATGGCAGGCGACGAACAGCAGGCGCAGCAGGTCGTCGCCGATGTCGTCTTCCACTTCGCGCTCGTGGTCGCGCACGACGCTCCCCTGGTGGTCCGGATCCAGCGCCATCGCTTCCCGCCGGCCGGCATGCAGGCGACGCTGGCGCAGCAGGTCGATCGCCCGGCGCTGGGCGGTGGTCATCAGCCAGGCGGCGGGGTTGTCGGGCACGCCCTGCCGCGGCCAGTGCTCGAGCGCGGCGACCAGCGCGTCCTGGGCCAGCTCCTCGGCGCTGTCCAGATCGCCCAGCATGCGCGCCAGGCGCGCGATCAGGCGTGGCGATTCCATGCGCCACACCGTGTCGAGCCTGCGCTGGAGATCGCGGGTTTCCATCAGCCCGCGATCACACCACCGCGCCACGGCGCGCGCAAGCACGCGTGCCGTGCGTCACGCCTCGACGAAGGCCTTGAACCCGCCCCAGAACATGCGCTTGCCGTCGAACGGCACGCTCTTGGCGTCCATGCCGGCCAGGCGCGGATCGGCCATGGCCTTGGCGTTGACCCGGTCGCGGTGCGCGCGCGAGCGGTAGACGATGTAGGCGAAGATCACCACTTCGCCGGGCTTGAGCTTGACCGCCTGCGGGAACGAGGTGTGCTTGCCCGGCTTGACGTCGTCGGCCACCGCTTCCAGGTAGGCCAGCGCGCCGTGCTCCTTCCATACCTTGGCGCCCAGGCGGGCCATGCGCCGGTACTCGGCCAGCCGCGCCTGCGGCACCGGCAGTACGAAACCATCGACATAACTCATCGTTGTCTCCTCCACACGGGATTACGAAGGAAGCGGCCGCACGGGTCGGCGGCCGCCCGTGGCTCAGCCGGGTTCGCCGTCCATGTGGGCGATTTCCCACAGGTGGCCGTCCAGGTCCTGGAAGCCGCGCTGGTACATGAAACCGTAGTCGCGCGCCGGCATCGGTTCGCTGGCGCCGGCGGCGAGCGCCTTGTCCACCAGCGCATCCACCGCCGCGCGGCTGGCCGCCGACAGGCAGGTGATGACCTCGGTGTGGCCGCGCGCGTCGCACAGCGGCTTCGGCGTGAACCCCTTGAAGAACGGCTCCGTCAGCAGCATCACGTAGATGGCGTCGCTGATGACCATGCAGGCCGCGTCCTGGTTGGTGAACTGCGGGTTGAAGGTGTAGCCGAGCGCGGCGAAGAACGCCTTGGAAGCGTCGAGGTCGCGCACCGGCAGGTTGACGAAGATCATCTGCGGCGAAGCCATCGTCACTGCCCTCCGTCCATCGGCTTCATGCAGTTGACCATCCACGGCTTGCCGTAGCGGTCCACCAGCATGCCCCAGCGTCTGGCCCAGAACGTCTCGGCCAGCGGCATCTGCACCTGGCCGCCCTCGGCCAGCGCGGCGAACACGCGCTCGGCCTCCTCGACGCTGTCCACGTCGACGTTGATGGTGGTCGCGCACGGCCCTTCGACCGGCGGGCCATCGGCCGCCATCAGGATCGCGCCGCCGGCCTCGACCTGGCAGTGCGCCACCTGGTCGGGCGTGGGGCTGAAGCCGCCGCAGCCTTCGCCGTCCATGTCGCCGGGCGGCATGTCGCCGTATTTCATTTCCGACACCACCTTGCCGCCCAGCGCCCTGGCGTAGAACGCCATCGCCTCGTGGGTGTCGCCGTTGAAGCCCAGGAAGGGAATCAGTTTCATCGTGCGTCTCCTCGTCGTTGGATCAATCGTTGTGTTCGATGCGGTCGCGCAGACGTTGCTCCTGCGCGCGCAGTTCGGGGGTGAAGGCTTCGCCGAAGTCCTCGGCCTCGAAGAACGGGCGGATCTCCACCTCCACCGGCGTGCGGCCGTCGGTATTGAAGGGCGCGCGCTTGAGCCACTCCACCGCCTCGTCCATGGAGCGCACCTGCCACAGCCAGAAGCCGGCGATGAGTTCCCTGGTCTCGGCGAACGGTCCGTCGATGACGCTGCGCCGCGCGCCGTCGAACCGCACCCGCACGCCGCGGCTGCTCGGGTGCAGCCCCTCGCCGGCCAGCATGATGCCGGCCTCCACCAGCCGTTCGTTGAAGGCCCCCATGGCCGCCAGTTCGGCCTCGGTGGGCATGGCGCCGGCCTCGGTATCGGCCGTCGCCTTCACGATCACCATCACTTTCATCGCAGTGCCTTTCCGGTTGCGGACCGGATGATCCGCTTCACATCCGGTACGACGAACCGGCGCCGGCGGAATCGACAACGCCGCCGATGTTTTTTATGAACGCGTTAATGATTTCCGCGCCCGCGGTTTCCTGCGCCATCATGGCGGCTCACCCGGACCGGCCCCTGCCATGAAATTCCTGCTGCTGATCTACATCGACCCGGAACTGCTGCAGTCGCTGCCACCCCAGGAGTACGACGCGCAGATGCGCGGCTGCCTGCTCCACGCCGACGCCCTGCAGGCGCAGGGCACCCTGCAGATGGCGCAGAAGCTGCGGCCACCGGCCACCGCGCGCACCCTGCGCACCCGCAACGGCCAGCCGCGCATCACCGATGGCCCCTTCGCCGAGACCCGCGAGATCCTGGCCGGCTTCAACCTGATCGAAGCCGCCGACGCCGAGGAAGCCATGCGCATCGCCCGGCAGTTCCCGTGGGCGGCCTACGGCAGCATCGAGGTGCGGGAGGTGGAGGACCTGCAGGCGGAGCGGGCGCGGCTGGACGCCTGAGCGCGCGCCCGTCCGGCCCGTTCAAGGCACCGCGATCCGCAGTTCGCGGCGCTCGCCGGCTTCGTTGCCGCTGTAGTCCTTCGCGGTGATCCGGATCACGTACTCGCCGGGCGGCAGTTCCTCCACCGGCAGCGCGCCGCGCGCCAGCCGCCCGTCGCGCACGGTGTTGCTGAGCACGTAGCGGAAGCGCGTCACCGCGCTGCCGTGCACGGTGATGCCGCTGTCCTCGGCATACGCCACCCTGGCCGCTTCGGACTGCGGTGGCATGCGGTTGAATTCGATGTTCATGCGCGGCTGCTCATGGCCGGGCAGCGGCCGGCCTGCGGCATCGAGGATCTGGTAGCCCAGCGCGTACAGGCCGAGGCGGCGGCGCGGCAGGTTGCCGTCCACCTGGTCCCAGGCTTCGACCACCAGTTGCAGGCCGCCGGCGTCGCGCGGCACCCGCAGGCGGCCGTCGCGGCTTTCGCGCAGGCGCTGGCCGTTGCCGTCCAGCAGGGCGATGTCGTCGATGCGCGGCGCCACGTGGTCGGCGTAGTTGGCGAAGCCCAGCCGCACGGCATTGCGTTCGTACCCGGAAGGGCCGACCGCCAGGTGCACGTGGGCCTGGTTGTTGATGCTGCCCAGCGCATCGCCGGGGTTGAAGCGCGTGCCGCGGCGCACGCGGACGCGTTCGAGTTGCCCGGCTTCGTCGCGCACCAGCTGGAAACGCGCCGGATCGAGCGGCCGGTTGGCCGGGTCGCGGCCGACCTTCATGTGGATGTAGTCCACGGTGTCCAGCGACAGGCCCTCGGCCTGCCCGCCCAGGCTCCAGGTCGCCATCGGGCTGCTGACCTTGGCGGCGGCGATGGCGAGCACGGTCTGGCCCACGTCGCCGCGCACGTCGAAGCCACCGTGCAGGTGGTGCCGGCTCTCGCCGCTGAAGTTGCCGCGCACTTCGCCGAGCGTGCCGACGACCTCGTGCCAGCCGTGTTGCGGCGCCAATGGCCAGCGGCCCTGGTTGCGCGGCAGCGGGTTGTCCATCGAAGGCCCGACCGGCGCTTCGGCCGCCGCCCTTCCCGCCACCGGCGGCCGCAGGTGATGGAGGCGGTAGGCATCGGCATCGCCAAGCAGCAGGCTGCCATCGGGCGCCAGCGCGATGCCGGCCGGGCGCGCGAAGCGCTGCGCATCGCCCGCCACCGCCACCACATGCCCCATCGGCGATACCTGCACCACGCGCCCGGTGGCGCGCTCGCCGACATAGGCCACGCCATCGTGGGTGAGCGCCAGCGTCATCGGCCCCCACAGCACGCGCGCGCTCCCGGGACCGCCGGCGCGCGTCGTGACGCGGCCGCCGCGGGTCACGGTGCGCAGCGCGTCGTTGTACAGGTCCGCCACCCACAGCGTGCTGTCGGCGGCGAGCGCGAGGTCGGT
>Ga0182741_1001575_pt1 | contig 29290 bp, 26 predicted proteins | sample eDN5th37CBELigOP_FD_128874 | JGI IMG/M metagenome (GOLD analysis project Ga0182741, IMG submission 128874) | Enriched Organic Plus compost microbial communities from Emeryville, California, USA - eDNA 5th pass 37_C BE-Lig OP (version 2) (version 2) ... | reverse complement strand
CAGCGCCTGGTGCGGCTGTGCTTCGCCAAGAACGACGCCACGCTGGACGCGGCGATCGAGCGCCTGCAGAAGCTCTGAGTGCCCTGAACCCTCGTAGGAGCGGCTTCAGCCGCGAACGGGCTTTCCCGGCGAAGGCCCCCATCGCGGCTGAAGCCGCTCCTACGGGAATACATGTATCCGGGAGACATCATGCAAGACCTGCGCATTTCCCTCGTACAAGGCGACACCCGCTGGCACGACCCGGCGGGCAACCGCGAGCACTACGGCGCGCTGCTGGCGCCGCTGGCCGGCACCACCGACCTGGTGATCCTGCCGGAGACCTTCACCAGCGGTTTCTCCAACGACGCCATCGACAAGGCCGAGGACATGGACGGCCCGACCGTGGCCTGGATCGCCGGACAGGCGCGCGCGCTGGGCGCGGCGGTCACCGGCAGCGTGCAGCTGCGCGTCGGCGGCGCGGTCTTCAACCGCCTGCTGTGGGCCACGCCCGACGGCGGGCTGCGGCATTACGACAAGCGCCACCTGTTCCGCTATGCCGGCGAGCACACGCGCTATGCCGCCGGCCGCGAGCGCCTGTGCGTGGAACTGAAGGGCTGGCGGATCAATCCGCAGGTCTGCTACGACCTGCGCTTCCCCGTGTTCTGCCGCAACCGCTACGACGTGGAGCGGGCGGGGCAGATGGATTTCGACCTGCAGATCTTCGTCGCCAACTGGCCGTCGGCGCGCGCCCACGCCTGGCGCACGCTGGCGCGCGCGCGGGCGATCGAGAACCTGTGCTACGTGGCCGTGGTCAACCGCGTCGGCGTGGACGGCAACGGCCTGCACTATGCCGGCGACAGCGCGGTGATCGACTTCCTGGGCCAGCCGCAGGTGGAAATCCGCGAACGCGAGCAGGTGGTGACCACCGTGGTTTCGGCGCAGGCGCTGGCCGACCACCGCGCGCGTTTCCCGGCCATGCTGGATGCCGACGCCTTCACCCTGGGCTGAGGCGGCGGCGACGCTGAACGCCGGCCGGATGGCCCGGGCGGCGCCTGTCTGCGGGAAGCGGCCGCGCTGCTAGGCTCGGCCCGTCCCCTTGTTATGGAGAGCCAACCATGAAGATCCTGGCGGGAGCCCTGCTGCTGGCGGCGGTTGCCTTTGCGCCGTCCGCGCACGCGGCCGGCAACATCGACTGCGAACTGCGTTTCAACCTGTCCGGCTGGTCGATCTTCTACAAGACCGCCACTGGCACCGGCACCATCACCTGCGACAACGGCGCCAGCATCCCGGTGAAGATCAGCGCCAAGGGCGGCGGCCTGACGGTCGGCAAGTCCACCGTCAACGATGGCCGCGGCAAGTTCACCGGCGCCTACAGCCTCAACGACCTGATCGGCACCTATGGCGGCGCCGAGGTGCATGCCGGCGCTTCCCGTTCCAGCAACGCGCAGGTGGTGACCAAGGGCGACATCTCGCTGGCCCTGGCCGGCACCGGCCGTGGCTGGGACCTGGGCGTGGGCTTCGGCAAGTTCGTGATCGAACGGCGCTGATTCCGGCCTCATTCTGGAGGCGGTAACAACAAAGCCCCGCAATGCGGGGCTTTGTTGTTTTTCATGGAAGCCGATCAGCCGCCGCGCGGGCCGCCACGGCGGTTGCCGCCACCTGGCGGACGGCCGGCACCGCCACCGGGGCGATTGCCGCCACGCGGGCCGCCCGGGCCGCGGTTGCCGCCACCGGGGCGGCCTGCGGCCGGACGCGCGCCGTAAGGGCTGAAGCCCGGGGTGGCGTGGTCGGACGGGAAGCTCGGGGCATTGCCCGGATGGCCATAGGGATGCTTGCGCTGGCCCTGGCCGGCGGCCTGGCCGCCACCCTGCGCGCGGCCCTGGCCTGCGCCGCCACGACCGGCGCCGGCACCCGGGCGCGGCTTGCCGTACGGACGGGCCTGGCCTTCGCCGGCCGGGCCGCGGCCCGGACCGCGGTTGCCGCCCGGGCCGGCGTTGCGGTGGCCGCTGGGGCCGGTGCTCACGCCCTCGGGCACGTACCAGGTGCGGAATGCGGCGGGGTTGCCTTCCGGCAGGCTGCGGTCGCCCTTGGGCTTGCGCTGCTTGAACGGCTTCTGCGACTGCTTGGCCGCCGCTTCGCCGCTGACGGTCAGGCCGCCCTTGAAGCCGCCGCCCTTGCCGCCGCGGCCACGGCCGCGGTCCTCGCGCAGGGTGTCGAAGCGGCGCAGCTCGCGGCCTTCGTCGGCGGTGTTGTGGCCGTTGACGTAGGCATTGCCGCGGCCGCCTTCGCGCACGCGCACGGTGGTCCTGGCCGCCTTGCGCTGGCCGATCACCGGCTGCAGGGTCAGCGCCGACGGCGCGCCTTCCTCCAGCTTCAGTTCGGCGCGCAGCGCCTCGACCTGGGCGTTGGGCAGTTCCACGGACTGGCCGCGCAGCAGTTCGCGCGGCAGCTCCACCTTGCCGTAGCGGGTGCGCTTGAGGCGGCTGACCTGGCAGCCCTGCGATTCCCAGAGGCGGCGCACTTCGCGGTTGCGGCCTTCCTTGACCACCACGCGGAACCAGTCGTGCGAGTCGGTGCCGCCGATGCGTTCGATCTCGTCGAACTTCGCCGGGCCGTCTTCCAGCGCCACGCCGCGGGCGAGGCGGTCGACGACGTTGTCCGGCACCTTCTCCTGGCCTTCCGGGGCGCGCACGCGCACCACATATTCGCGCTCGACCTCGAAGGACGGGTGCATCATGGCGTTGGCCAGCTCGCCGTCGGTGGTGAGCAGCAGCAGGCCGGTGGTGTTGATGTCCAGGCGGCCGATGGCGATCCAGCGCGCGCCCTTGAGCGGCGGCAGCGACTCGAACACGGTCGGGCGGCCTTCGGGGTCCTCGCGCGTGGTCACTTCGCCTTCGGGCTTGTTGTAGACCAGCACGCGCGAGGGGTCGGTCAGGGCGCTGGCGACGAAGCTGCGGCCATCAAGGTCGATCCTGTCGCCGCTCTTGACCGACATGCCGGTCTGCGCGGTCTCGCCGTTGACCTTGACCAGGCCGTCGGCGATGCGCTGTTCCAGCGCGCGGCGCGAGCCGAGGCCGGCCTGGGCCAGGACCTTGTGCAGGCGTTCTTCCAGCCGCGGTTGTTCGACAGCGGCCTCGCGCTTGAGCGAGAGCTTGTTCAACGACGGCTTGCGGGGGGTGTCACTCATTCTGTTTGGCTCCGGCCGGCGTTTTCTTCGTCGGCCTCTGGTTCGGGATCGGCTTCGTCAACAGCCACGGTCGTCGTCGCGACGGCGTTGTTTCCGGTGTCTTCCACTTCCGCCGCGCGCTCTCCCGGCGCGGCGTCGGGTTCGCCCGTGGGGGCGGTGTCGGGTGCGGCATCCCCGTCGTCCGGAGTTGCCGCGGTGTCGTTGTCCTGGCCCGCATCGTCGGCCGGCGCCTCGTTGCCGGGCGTCGCCGCGCCGGCGGCGAGCGGAGCGGCCAGCTGGCCGTCGTCGCCCAGCGGCAGCTGCGGCTCCAGCTCGCCGATGTCGCGCAGTTCGGACAGCGGCGGCAGTTCGTCCAGCCGCTTGAGCCCGAAGTAGTCCAGGAAGGCGCGGGTGGTGCCGAACAGCGCCGGCTTGCCGGGCACGTCGCGGTGGCCGACCACGCGGATCCACTCGCGCTCTTCCAGCGCCTGGATGATGTTGCTGCTGACCGCCACGCCGCGCACCTGCTCGATCTCGCCGCGGGTGATGGGCTGGCGGTAGGCGATCAGCGCCAGCGTCTCCAGCGTGGCGCGGGTATAGCGGGTCTTGCGTTCGGTCCACAGCCGCGAGACCCAGCCGTGCACCTCGCGGGTGATCTGGTAGCGGAAGCCGGAGGCGACCTCGACCAGTTCCACGCCGCGGCCCTGGCAGGCTTCGCGCAGCAGTTCCAGCGCCCGTTCGACGCTGCCCGGCGGCGCCGGCTGTTCCTCGGGGAACAGTTCCTGCAGCTGCGCCAGGGTCAGCGGCTGGCTGGAAGCCAGCAGCGCGCCTTCGACGATGCGGTTGATCAGCGGTTGATCCATGGGTCGGGAATGGGGCTCAGGCGGGGTCGGTGGTGTCGGCGTCGTCGAATTCGCTGGAGAACTGCAGCGGCGCGTTGGTATTGCCGGCGGCCAGCGACTTGACGTAGATCGGCGCCAGCGGCGCTTCCTGGACGATGTCCAGCAGTTGTTCCTTGGCCAGCTCCAGCAGCGCCAGGAAGGTGACCAGCACGCCGAGCTTGCCTTCCTCGGCGGTGAACAGCGTCTCGAAGCGGTAGAACCTGCCGTCTTCGAGCTGCTCCAGCACGTCGCCCATGCGCTGGCGCACGCTCAGCGCCTCGCGCTTGATGGCGTGGCCGCTGAACAGCTCGGCGCGCTTGAGCACGTCGTGCAGGGCCAGCAGCATTTCCTTCAGGTCCACCGGCGGCGGCACCTTCACCGTGGTCCGGTCCGGCACGAAGGCATGGGCCGGCGTGGTGTCGCGGTCCTGGCGGGGCAGAGCGTCGATGTCCTCGGCGGCCTGCTTGAAACGTTCGTACTCCTGCAGCCGGCGCACCAGCTCGGCGCGCGGGTCGGCTTCCTCGCCCTCCTCGCTGGGCGGGCGCGGCAGCAGCATGCGCGACTTGATCTCGGCCAGCATCGCGGCCATCACCAGGTACTCGGCCGCCAGCTCGAAGCGCAGCTCCTGCATGACGTTGATGTATTCCACGTACTGGCGGGTGATCTCGGCGACCGGGATGTCCAGGATGTCCAGGTTCTGCCGGCGGATCAGGTACAGCAGCAGGTCCAGCGGGCCTTCGAAGGCGTCGAGGATGACTTCCAGCGCATCCGGCGGGATGTACAGGTCCTGCGGGATCTGCAGCACCGGCTGGCCATGCACCACCGCCAGCGGCATTTCCTGCTGCTGCGGAACGGTTGGCGGCGCTGGCGGGTTCGCGGCGGGCGCGAGTTCTGAAGTCATCAGGGCGACATCGGGTGTTGCGAGCCTTTACGTTCCGGGTTCCCGCCCGGGACAGGGTCCTGCCTTCTTGGATTGCAAGCCATGCGCGCCTGTCCGGCGTGCGTGCACATCAACAACGCGACATGCCGCGCTGTCATGCGGCAACGTCATCACGAGGAGGTCGTCTACACAGTCCGGGAAGGAATCGCGGATCGGTCGGACGGCGGTGGCCTGGCCTGCCGCCGCACCGCGCCGTTACAGGCCGGCTGCGTGCAATGGCGTAAAGAGTAATCGCCCGGGCCGGGCGGTGTCCAGCGTCCAGGCGCTAGACTTGCCGGCCATCATTCAGCGGACAAGGAGCGGCGAGCCGTGTGGTACGTGATCGAAGGCTACGACGGGCAGGGCGTGCTGGCCGCGCGCCAGGCCGCGCGGGCGGCGCATCTGGCGCGGCTGCAGGCGCTGCAGGCGCAGGGGCGGCTGCTGCTGGCCGGCCCCTGTCCGGCAATCGATGCCGAGGACCCGGGCGCGGCCGGCTTCAGCGGCAGCGTGGTGATCGCCAGCTTCGAGGACCTGGAGGCCGCCCGTGCCTGGGCCGGCGAGGATCCCTACGTGGCCGCCGGCGTCTACCAGCGCGTGGACGTGCGCCCGTTCCGCAAGGTGCTGCCATGAGCCGGCCGGAGCGGATCCGCGCCGCCCTGGAGGCCGCGTTCGCGCCGCTGCAGCTGGACGTGGAGGACGACAGCCACCGCCATGCCGGCCATGCCGGCGCGCGCGACGGGCGGGGGCACTTCAATGTGTCCATCGTCAGCGAGGCGTTCGCCGGAATGGCGCCGCTGGCCCGCCACCGTGCGGTTTACGCCGCACTTGGCGACATGATGCAGACCGATATCCACGCGTTGTCGATCAAGGCGCGGACCCCGGCCGAAGCGGGGGGCTGATCCGCCCGGCCGGGACGGTGCAGCGCGGCCCAGCGCGGGCCGCGCCAGCGGGTGGACAGGGGCTGTCCTGCCCGGGACATTGCCTGTAACAAATTGTTTACAAGTTGGCGTGGAAACGCTTACAGTCGCCGCGACACCAGCCTGCGGAGGGCACAGCGGTGGCGAAACCGGCAATCACCATCAAGGATGTTGCCCGTGAGGCGAAGGTCTCCGTCGCCACCGTGTCGCGTGCCCTCAACGGCCACGAGAACGTCGCCGAGCCGGTGCGCCGGCAGGTGTTCGAGGTGGCCCGCCGGCTCCGCTACGCGCCGCACGCTGCCGCGCGCAGCCTGAGCAGCCGCAGCACCCAGACCATCGGCCTGGTGCTGCCCGACCTGCACGGCGAGTTCTTTTCCGAGCTGATGCGCGGCATCGACGGCGTGGCGCGCACGCACCGCTGGCACCTGCTGGTGTCCAGCTACCACGGTGACCAGGAACAGCAGGGCGTGGCCCTGCAGGCGATGCGTGGCCGCGTGGACGGCCTGCTGGTCATGTCGCCCTATACGGCAGACCCCGGCTTCCTGATGGACAACCTGCCGCCGGCGCTGCCCACCGTGCTGATCAATACGCCGCTGGCGGACGGCCAGTACCCGGCCTTCGGCATCGACGACCATGCCGGGGCCATGGCCATGACCCGGCACCTGCTGGAGGCCGGGCACCGTCGCGTCGCCTTCATCGCCGGCCCGGGCGGAAACCACGACGCCCGCGAGCGCCAGCGCGGGTTCGAGGCGGCGATGGCCGCCTCCGGCGCGGCGGCCGAGGCCATCGTCCTGTCCGGCGGTTTCGACGAGGCCTCCGGCTACGCGGCCGGGCAGGCGCTGCTGCGCGAGGCGCGCCTGCCCGACGCGGTGTTCGCGGCCAACGACATGATGGCGCTGGGCTGCCTGTATGCCTTCAGCCAGGCCGGCGTGCGCGTGCCGCAGCAGGTCGCGCTGGCCGGCTTCGACGATATCCCGCTGGCACGTTTCGTTCACCCGTCGTTGACCACGATGCAGGTCAGCATCGCCGACCTCGGCGGGCGGGCGACGTCGCATCTGCTGCACCTGATCGACCGCGATGGCGCCCCGGAAGACGGCGGCGGAGCGACCCTGGTACCTACCCTGATCGTGCGCGATTCGACCTCCCGACGAGAACCTTCCTGATCCGTTGCGTGCACGCCGGAACCCCGGCGGCAATGCACCGCAACGAACCGAATGGCAGCCGCGCTGCCGCACCCGGAGAGCAACATGAACCATCCCGCTACCCGCAAGACGCACCCGGCCCGCAGGCTGCTCAGCTGCGCGCTGGCCAGCTGCCTCGTGCTCGGCGCCGCCCCGGCGTTCGCGCAGAGCACCGGCGCCACCATCCGCGGCCAGGTCATGGCCGATTCGGCGCCGGCCGGGCAGGCGCAGGTGACCGCGACCAACCTGGCCACCGGCCTGACCCGCAGCGTGCAGAGCACCGCCAGCGGCAGCTATTCGCTGGCCGGCCTGCCGCCGGGCACCTACCGCGTGGACGTCAATGCCGGCGGCAAGACCAGCAGCCAGAACATCACCGTGCAGGTCGGGCAGACCGCCACCGTGAACCTGGGCGTGGGCGGCGTGGCCGAAACCGCGAGCGGCGCGGCGACGACGCTGGATGCGGTGCAGGTGACCGCGCAGGCGCCGATCGAGACCACGACCTCGGAGATCGCCACCTACATCACGCCCAAACAGATCGAGGCGCTGCCGCAGACCACGCGCAACTTCCTGGCCTTCGCCGACACCGTGCCGGGCATGAGCTTCGAGCAGAACCCGGCCAACGGCGCCACCAAGCTGCGCGGCGGCGTGCAGAGCGCCAACAACGTCAACGTCTACATCGACGGCATCGGCCAGAAGAACTATGTCACCCAGGGCGGGTTGACCGGCCAGGACTCCAGCCGCGGCAATCCGTTCCCGCAGCTGGCCATCGGCGAGTACAAGGTCATCACCTCCAACTACAAGGCCGAGTACGACCAGATCAGTTCGGCGGCGGTGACCGCGGCGACCAAATCGGGCACCAATGACTTCTCCGGTTCGTTCTTCTGGGACTACACCAACCAGAACTGGCGCGAGCCGCGCGAAAGCGAGAAGAACGGCGCCGGCAAGACCCGTTCGGGCGAGAAGCAGTACGGCGCCGCGTTCGGTGGCCCGATCGTCAAGGACAAGGCGCATTTCTTCGTCACCTACGAGGCCAAGGAATACAACGCGCCGCAGGACCTGTCGCCGGGCGAGGGCCGCACCGCCGCGGACCTGCCGCAGCCATGGCGCGACCAGCTGGGCGCGGCCAGCACCCCGTTCAAGGAAGACCTGTACTTCGGCAAGCTGGACTGGTCGATCAACGACGAGAACCTGGTCGACCTGACCTACAAGCGCCGCGAGGAAAGCGACATCAGCAACGTCGGCGGGCAGAGCGCGCGCAGCTACGGCACCGACACCGGCGTCAACGAGGACCGCTACGACCTGCACTGGCAGTTCTCCAACACCAACTGGCTCAACGACGCGCACCTGACCTACGAAAAGGCGTTCTGGAGCATGGCGCCGGCCAACTACGGCAACGGCATGGTGCTGACCGACGGCTCGTCCAACGACGGCAGGCAGATCTTCCGCATCGGCGCCGGCAACGGCGGCCTGCAGGACAAGGGCCAGAAGGGCTGGTCGTTCCAGAACGACACCACGTTCTTCGGCTGGGAGGGCCACGCCGTCAAGTTCGGCGTCAAGTACAAGCAGGTGGACCTGCAGACCACCGAGCAGCAGCCCTACAACCCGCAGTTCTACTACGACATCAACCAGGGCGGGATGGTGCCGTACTTCGTGCGCTTCGGCAGTCCGGCAGCCGGTACCGGCGGTGGATCGATCACGTCGAAGAACAAGCAGTTCGGCCTCTACATCCAGGACGACTGGGACGTCACCGAGCGCCTGATCCTGAACCTGGGCCTGCGCTGGGATTACGAGAAGACGCCTTCCTACCTGGATTACATGACCGGCGCGGACGTGCTGGCCTCGCTCAACAGCCAGGACCCGCAGGCCGGCGCCGCGCCGGGCCAGACCTATGCGCAGACGCTGGCGCTGGGCGGCATCGACATCAACCGCTTCATCAGCACCGGCCACAACCGCAAGGCGTTCAAGAGCGCCATCCAGCCGCGCATCGGTTTCTCCTATGACCTCAGCGGCGACGAACGCCACGTGCTGTTCGGCGGCATCGGCCGTTCCTACGACCGCAACCTGTTCGATTACCTGCAGCTGGAACTGACCAAGGCGACGTTCCCGACCCGCGAGTTCATGATCAACTCGCCGGGCCATGCCTGCGATCCGGCCGCGGCCAACTGCCTGGACTGGAGCACGCAGCTGCTGGACCGCGACTACCTGATGTCGCTGGCCAGTTCGACCCAGGCCGGCCGCGAGGTGTGGATGTTCGACAACGATCTGAAGACGCCGTATTCGGACCAGATCAGCCTCGGCATCCGCAATACCTTCGAGGTGATGGGCCACGACTGGAACACGTCGGCCACCCTGCAGCACATCCGCTACAAGGATGGCCTGCTGATCATGCGCGGCAACCGCCGTGGCGACGGCAGCTACTACAACGATTCCGGCAGCCCGTGGAGCGGAGGCGGACTGCCGGGACTGGGCGGACTGATCCTGGCGACCAATGGCTTCGAGTCCAGGAGCAACGCGTTGCTGCTCGGTGCCGACAAGCCTTATACGGCTGAAAGCCCATGGAACCTCAACGTCGCCTATACCTTCACCGACGCCAAGCAGAACATCCATGAGAAGGACCCGGTGTATGGCTGGTACTTCCCGGGTGGCGGCTGGTACGACGGTGCGTGGACGCCGCGCCATCGCCTGGTGGTCAGCGGCTTCACCGACCTGCCCTGGGGCATGAGCGTGGCCGGCAAGCTGACCCTGGCCAGCAAGATCAAGCGCTGGGATGTCGACGGCACCAGCGGTTACGAGCATCCACGCAGCTGGGAGCCGGACGGCACCTATGGCTTCAAACAGTTCGACATGTCGCTGACCAAGACCTGGGACACCGGTACCGACCTGAAGCTGAAGGTCCGCGCCGACGTGATCAACGTGTTCAACTGGACCAACTGGGGCGGCTATGGCATCAACTGGAATACCGGCGTGATCAACAGCTGGGACCAGTACGCGACCCGCACCTTCAAGCTGTCCTTCGGCCTGGACTGGTAAGAGCCCCCGTGCCCGGTCGCCGGCGACGGCGGCCGGGCGGCCTGTCCGCAGGCGTTCCCTTCCTGCCACGGTTGCATCCAACGGAAAGCGTCTTGAGCATCCTGCGTACCACCAAGCTGTTGCTGTGCACCGCCGCCGGCCTCGCGCTGGGCCTGCTGGGCGGGTGCGGCAAGGCCCCCGAGCCGACACCCAAAGTGCTGCCACAGGTGATCCTGATCGAACCGGACCTGCCACCGCGGCCGATGAAGCCCGAACTGCCGCCGCTGTTCGACGACATCGAGCGGCGCACCTTCCAGTTCTTCTGGGATACCACCAACGAGCAGAACGGGCTGACGCCGGACCGCTATCCCTCGCGGCCGTTCGCCAGCATCGCCTCGGTCGGCTTCGCCCTGACCGCTTACCCGATCGGCATCGAGAACGGCTGGGTCAGCCGCACCCAGGCGGTGGACCGTACCCTCACCACGCTGCGCTTCCTGCGCGACGTGCCCACCGGCCCGCAGCGCACCGGCAAGGCCGGCTACAAGGGCTTCTACTACCACTTCCTCGACATGCAGGACGGCCGCCGCTACGACAGCTGGGTGGAGCTGTCCAGCGTGGATACCGCGCTGCTGCTGATGGGCGTGCTGTTCGCGCAGTCCTATTACGACGGCGACGATGCGCGCGAGAAGGAGATCCGGCAGATCGCCGATACGCTCTACCGGCGCGTGGACTGGCAGTGGCTGCAGCGCAACAAGCCGCTGGTATCGATGGGCTGGTTCCCGGAGAGCGGTTTCATCCAGCACGACTGGATGGGTTACAACGAGGCGATGATGCTCTACGTGCTCGCGCTGGGCTCGCCGACGCATCCGGTCCAGCCCGATGCGTGGACGGTGTGGACGCGCACCTACGACAACGACTGGGGCGTGTTCCAGGGGCAGGAATACCTGTCGTTCGGGCCGCTGTTCGGCCACCAGTACAGCCATGTCTGGATCGATTTCCGCGACATCCAGGATGCCTACATGCGCGAGCGCGGCATCGATTATTTCCTCAACAGCCGCCGCGCCACGCTGGCCCAGCGCGAATACGCCATCGCCAACCCGATGCAGTGGAAGGACTATGGCGAGAACGTCTGGGGCCTCACCGCCGGCGACGGCCCGCAGAACACCACCCAGGAATACAGGGGCGAGCAGCGCCAGTTCCGCCACTACTCCGCGCGCGGCGCCGGCCTGCGCGAGAACTTCGACGACGGCACCATCGTGCCGTCGGCGGCGATCTCCTCGCTGCCGTTCGCGCCGGAGGTGGTGATCCCCGCCACCCAGGAAATGCACCGGCGCTATGGCGATTACCTGTATTCGAGCTACGGCTTCCTGGACTCGTTCAACCCCAGCTTCAACTACGACATCCCGCTCAAGACCGGGCGCCTGATCCCGGACCGCGGCTGGGTGGCCAGCGACTACATCGCCATCGACCAGGGGCCGATACTGGCCGGCATCGCCAACTACCGCGACGAGTTCGTCTGGAACGTGATGAAGAAGAATCCCTACATCCGCAAGGGCCTGGAGCGCGCCGGCTTCGCCGGCGGCTGGCTGTCGCCCGAAGGCGAGGAGTGGCAGCCGCTGCAGAAGGACGACAAGGCCGCGGCCGCACGCGCGGTGGGTATCGCCGAGTCGCGCGCCGCCGCCGCGCAGGAGCAGAAGGCCGCGGACAAGCCCGCGCCGCGGCCGCAGTAGGCCCGGGCCGGTGATGCTGCGCCTGCCCGCGTTGTTGTGCCTGGTCCTGCTGGTTGGCTGCGCGCGCCCGCAGGAAGGCATCACCCTGCGCTTCTGGGCGATGGGCCGCGAGGCCGAGGTGGTCGGCGAACTGGTGCGCGAGTTCGAGGCGGAGAATCCCGGCATCCGCGTCGAGGTGCAGAACATCCCGTGGACCGCGGCGCACGAAAAGCTGCTGACCGCCTACGCGGCCGACGGGCTGCCGGACCTCTGCCAGCTCGGCAACACCTGGATTCCCGAATTCGCCACCCTGGGGTCGCTCACGCCGCTGCAGCCCTACGTGGCCGCCTCGCGCGAGGTCGTGCCCGCCGACTACTTCCCGGGCATCTGGGACACCAACATGGTCGACGGGCAGCTGGTCGGCATTCCCTGGTACGTGGATACGCGGCTGCTGTTCTACCGCAAGGACCTGCTGCGCCAGGCCGGCTACGACCACCCGCCGCGCGACTGGGACGAATGGGAACGGATGAACGCGGCGCTCAAGCAGGTGATCGGGCCGAACCGCTACCCGGTGCTGATGCCGCTCAACGAGTTCGAGCCGCAGCTGTCGCTGGCCCTGCAGCAGGACGATGCACTGCTGCGCGAGCACGACACCCGCGGCAATTTCCAGAGCCCCGGTTTCCGCCGCGCGCTCGGCTTCTACGCCAACCTGTTCGAGCAGGGCTGGGCGCCGAAGATGTCCGAAACCCAGATCTCCAACGTATGGGACGAATTCTTCCGCGGCTTCACCGTGTTCTACCTGTCCGGGCCCTGGAACATCCGCGAGTTCCGGCAACGCCAGCCGGCGTCGCTGGAGGGCGAGTGGGGCACCGCGCCGCTGCCGGGGCCGCACGGCCCGGGTGCCGGCATCGCTGGCGGCACCAGCCTGGTGATCTTCCAGTCGTCCCGGCACAAGCAGGCGGCCTGGAAACTGATCGAATTCCTGTCGCGGCCGGCGGTGCAGCAGCGGTTCCACGCCATCATCGGCGACCTGCCGCCGCGCCGCAGCGTGTGGAAGAGCGCGGCATTGGCCGATGATCCGCTGGCCGCCGCGTTCGGCGAACAGCTGGAGCGGGTCAGGCCCACGCCCAAGGTGCTGGAATGGGAGCGCATCGCCCAGGAGATGCGCATCGTCACCGAGCAGGTGGTGCGCGGCGGGCTGGACCAGGACGCCGCGGTGAGGCGGCTGGATGCGCGCGTGGACGACATCCTGGCCAAGCGGCGCTGGATCGTCGGGCAGCAGGCGCAGGCGGAGGCCGCACGATGAAGCGGCGCCCGCTCGTCGGCTGGGTGTTCGCCGCGCCTGCGCTGATGGTCATCGGCGTGTTCTTCGGCCTGCCGGTGCTGTCGGCGCTGGCGTTGAGCCTGACCGATTTCGACCTGTACGCGCTGGCCGATGCGCACAACCTGCGCTTCGTCGGTCTGCACAATTACCTGGACCTGCTGCGCACGCCGATGTTCTGGAAATCGCTGGGCAACACCGCGTACTTCGTGGTGCTGGGCGTGCCGCTGTCCATCGCCCTGTCGCTGGGCGCGGCGATGCTGCTCAACGCGCCGGTGGCGCGCTTCAAGGCCCTGTTCCGCACCGCGCTGTTCGCGCCGGTGGTGACCACCCTGGTGGCGGTGGCGGTGATCTGGCGCTACCTGTTCCATACCCGCTACGGCTTGGTGAACTGGGCGCTGGGCCATGCCGGCATCGATCCGGTGGACTGGCTGGGCGACCCGCACTGGGCGATGCCGACCATCATCCTGTTCGCGGTGTGGAAGAACTTCGGCTACAACATGGTGATCTTCCTGGCCGGACTGCAGGCCATCCCGCGCGACCTGTACGAGGCCGCGCGCATCGACGGCGCCTCGCGCTGGAGGCAGTTCCTGCACATCACCCTGCCGATGCTCGGGCCGGTGCTGCTGGTGGTCGGGGTGATCACCGTGTCCGGCTATTTCCAGCTGTTCGCCGAGCCCTACGTGATGACCCGCGGCGATCCCCTGCAGAGTACGGTGAGCGTGCTGTATTTCATGTTCGAGGAAGGCTTCAAGTGGTGGAACCTGGGGCGTGCCTCGGCGGTGGCGTTCCTGCTGTTCCTGATCATCCTCGGCGTGACCACGCTGATGCTGCGCCATGGCAAGCGCAGGGAGCTGGTATGAGCGGCGAGATAGGCCAGTCGCGCGCCTGGGGCTGGTGGATCAACGGCGCATTGCTGCTGCTGGCCTTCGTCAGCCTGGCGCCGCTGGCATGGATGGTGTCGGTGTCGTTCATGCCCAGCGGCCAGGCCTCGCAGTTCCCGCCGCCGCTGCTGCCGGGCCAGTTCACCGCCGACAACTACCGCCAGCTGTTCGCGCGCACCGGCATGGCCGGCAATTTCCTCAACAGCCTGGGCATGTCCGCGGCCATCACCCTGGGCTCGCTGCTGTTCAACACCCTGGCCGGCTACGCCTTCGCCAAGCTGCGCTTCGCCGGCCGCGAGCGGGTGTTCCAGGCGCTGCTGGCGGCGCTGGTGATCCCGGCGCAGGTGGCGATGCTGCCGCTGTTCCTGCTGATGAAGCAACTGGGGCTGGTCAACACCTGGGGCGGGGTGGTGGTGCCGGCGCTGGCCAGCGTGTTCGGCATCTTCCTGGTGCGCCAGTACGCGCGCTCGATCCCCGACGAACTGCTGGAGGCCGCGCGCATCGACGGCGCCAGCGAGGCGCGCATCTTCTTCCAGATCGTGCTGCCCATGCTCAAGCCGGTGCTGGTGACGCTGGCGATCTTCACCTTCATGGGCGCGTGGAACGACTTCATGTGGCCGTTGATCGTGCTTACCGACCAGGAGCATTACACCCTGCCGGTGGCGCTGGCCTCGCTCTCGCGCGAGCACATCATGGACGTGGAGATGATGATGGCCGGCGCGGTGATCACCGTGCTGCCGGTGCTGCTGCTGTTCCTGCTGCTGCAGCGCTACTACATCCAGGGCCTGCTGCTGGGCAGCGTGAAGGGGTGAGCCGGCGCGCATCGGCGAACGCCCGGCCCCGGAGGGCCGGGCAGGGCGCTGCGGAACCGGCGACGCCGCGCCAGGGAGGGCGGCCTGAAGTCGCCGGAACACCGCCTGCACTGGCCTTCAGTTCTGCGAAAATCCTGCAACGGCCGCCGACCCCGCACCGAGAACTTCCCCCATGAACAAGTTTCCCGCCCTCCTGCTGCTTTCCACCGCCATGCTGGCTGGCAATGGACGGGCGGCCGAGGGCGGAAGCCGGGTGCTGGCGAAGTTCGACGACATCGGCGCCTGGCAGCTGATCACCTCGCCGCAGGTCAGCGGCTCGCTGCGGCCGGTGAGCGGCAACGCCGGCCGCGCGCTGTGCCTGGACTACGACTTCCACGAAGTCTCCGGCTACGCCGGCATCCGCCGCCGGCTGGACGTGACCTGGCCGGAAAACTACCAGGTGTCGTTCGGCCTGCGCGGCGACTCGCCGGCCAACGACCTGCAGTTCAAGCTGATCGACGCCAGCGGCGACAACGTGTGGTGGGTCAACCGCACCGGCTACAGCTTCCCGAAGAACTGGACGCGGGTGAACTACCGCAGGCGCCACATCGAGAAGGCCTGGGGGCCGGACCAGGACAAGGTCCTGCGCCGCAGCGCGGCGGTGGAATTCACCATCTACAGCAAGGTCGGCGGCAAGGGCACGGTCTGCTTCGACCAGCTGACGCTGCAGCCGCTGCCGAAGGAGGACGACTCGGCATTGACCGCCAGCGTCATCGCCGACACCGCGACCGCGCTGCAGCAGCGCATCGCCGACGGCAGGCCGGACACCGTGTGGATCAGCGGCGGGGTCAAGCAGCAGACCGTCAGCCTGGACCTGGGCAAGGTGCGCGAGTTCGGCGGCGCGGTGATCCAGTGGGTGCCGGGGCTGGAGGCGTCGCGCTACACGGTGCAGGCCTCCAGCGACGGCCGCGACTGGCACAAGCTGCGCGAGGTGACCGCCGGCGGCGGCGGGCGCGACTGGCTGGCCCTGCCCGAGACCGAGGCGCGCTACCTGCGCTTCGACCTGGTCGACGGCCCCAGCTGGCGCTATGGCATCCGCGACATCAGCCTGAAGCCGCTGGACTTCGCCGGCACGCCCAACGATTTCGTGCGCTCGGTGGCGCGCGACCTGCCGCGCGGGTCGCTGCCGCGCGGCTTCAGCGGCGAACAGCCGTACTGGACCCTGCTGGGCCTGGATGGCGGCCAGGAGCAGGCGCTGATGAGCGAGGACGGCGCACTGGAAGCGGCGCGCGCCGGCTTCAGCATCGAACCGTTCGTGGTGCTGGACGGCAAGGTGCTGGGCTGGGCCGACGTGACCACCGGGCAGCGCCTGCAGGACGGCTACCTGCCGGTGCCCACCGTCGACTGGAAGCATGAAAAGTTCGACCTGCAGGTGACCGGCTTCGTGCAGGGCCGCCCCGAACAGGCGCAGCTGGTGGCCCGCTACCGCCTGCACAACCCGGACAAGGTGGCGCACGAGTACCGGCTGGCGCTGGCGGTGCGGCCGTTCCAGGTCAACCCGCCCAGCCAGTTCCTCAACACCGTCGGCGGCGTGAGCCGGATCGAGCGGCTGGCGATCCAGGGCGGGCAGGTGGCGGTCAACGGCCAGCCGCGGGTGTTCGCCGCGACGCCGCCCGATGCCGCGTTCGCCAGCGCGTTCGACAGCAAGCTCGACGTCACCCACCTGGCCGACAAGACCCTGCCGGGCACGCGCGAGGTCAACGACCCGACCGGGCTGGCGTCCGGTGCGATGCTCTACACGTGGAAGCTGGAGCCGGGGCAGAGCCGCGAGGTCGCGCTGGTGCTGCCGCAGACCGGCGCCTGGTCGATGCCGGGGAGCTTCGATGCCGACACGGCGCAGCAGCAGGTCGCGGCGATGTGGCGGCAGAAGCTGGACCAGGTGCGGCTGCAGCTGCCCGAGGCCGGCCAGCCGCTGGCCGACACGCTGCGTACCGCGCTGGCGCACATGCTGATCTCGCGGGTGGGGCCGAGCCTGCAGCCGGGCACGCGCTCCTATGCGCGCAGCTGGATCCGCGATGGCGCGATGATTTCCGAAGGACTGCTGCGCCTGGGCCGCGACGACGCGGTGCGGCAGTACCTGGAGTGGTATGCGCCGTACCAGTTCGACAGCGGCATGGTGCCGTGCTGCGTGGACGCGCGCGGCAGCGACCCGGTGCCGGAGAACGACAGCCATGGCGAGCTGATCCACGCCATCGCCGAATACTGGCGCCACACCGGCGACCAAGACTTCCTGCAGCGCATGTGGCCGCATGTGCTGGCGGCCTGGGGTTACATGGAAGACCTGCGGCTGGGCGAGCGCACCGAGGAAAACCGCGCGCGCAACCCGGGTTTCTATGGGCTGATGCCGGCCTCGATCAGCCACGAGGGCTATTCGGCCAAGCCGGTGCATTCGTACTGGGACGATTTCTGGGCGCTGCGCGGCTACAAGGACGCGGCGGCCGTGGCCGCGGCGCTGGGGTTGGAAACCGAGGCCGAAGCGATGGCCGGATCGCGCGACCAGTTCCGCCAGGACCTGTACGACTCGCTGCACGCGGCCATGGCCGCGCACCGCATCGACTACCTGCCGGGCTCGGTGGAACTGGGCGATTTCGACGCGACCTCGACCACCATCGCGCTGGCGCCGGGCGGCGAGCAGGGCCGCCTGCCGCAACCGGCGCTGGACAACACCTTCGAACGCTACTGGCGGCAGTTCGTCGAACGCCGCGACGGCGGGCGCCAATGGAAGGACTACACCCCGTACGAGTGGCGCAACGTCGGCGCCTTCGTGCGCCTGGGCTGGCGCGAACGCGCGTGGGAGGCCAGCGCGTTCTTCTTCAAGGACCGCGCGCCGCCGGCCTGGAACCAGTGGGCCGAAGTGGTGTCCTCGACGCCGCGCACGCCGTTCTTCGTCGGCGACCTGCCGCATGCCTGGGTCGCTTCGGACTTCGTGCGCTCGACGCTGGACATGTTCGCCTACGAACGCGAGATCGACGACGCCATCGTGCTCGCCGCCGGCGTGCCGGCGCCATGGCTGGCGGGCAAGGGCGTCGCCATCGACGGGCTGCGCACCGCGTACGGCCCGCTGCGGTATTCGCTGGTGCGCGGCGACCGGCAATTGACCCTGAAGGTCGGCGACGGCCTGCGCCTGCCGGCAGGCGGGCTGGTGCTGCCATGGCCGTACGAAGGCGCGCCGGGCGAGGCCCGCATCAATGGCGAACCCGCCGCGTGGTCGGGCGGGGAGTTGCGGATCACCGCGTTGCCGGCGACGGTGGAGATCGGGATTCCGGCGGAGCTGCGGCGCGGTGAACGCGCCCGGCGCTGAGGCGGGCGCGTTCGCCGCGCCGCGGGCCTGCCGGTACTGGCCCGCGGCCGCCACCGCGCTCATCGGCGATGCCGTAGCGCTGTCCGCGCCGGCAGATGCGCGGCAGGCAATTGCTTCCAGTGGGCAACGGGTGGAAGGCGGGAGTACCGGCCCTTGCATGGGGGCCATCGGTTTGTATTGACAATGGATATACATCGGTGCAGCCTCTGTATATCTTTTGTGTATTGGAGGGCCGGGCCATGCGAGCCGCCGCCATCAACCTGCGTGCCTTGCCCGAGCAGCGCGACCTGATCGACCAGGCCGCCAGCCTGCTGGGCAAGAGCCGTTCCGATTTCATGCTGGAAACCGCCTGCCAGCGCGCGCGCGAAGTGGTGCTGGACCAGGTGTTCTTCGCCCTGGACGCGGAGAAGTTCGCGCAGTTCGTGGCGATGCTGGATGCGCCGCCCAAGCCGAATCCCGCTCTGGAACGCTTGTTGGCGCGCACGCCGGTCTGGGAAAAGCGTTGATGCGCCTGCCGTTGGCCGGGCCGGCACCGCTGGCGGCCACGCATCGGCTTGACGATTTCGATTGTGGCGAAAGCGGGCTCGACGTCTGGCTGAAAAAACGCGCCCTGGTCAACCAGATGGGCGGCGCCAGTCGTACGTTCGTGGTGGCGGATGCGGACAACATCGTGCGCGGCTATTACGCGCTGGCCGCGGGCGCGATCTCGCACGAGCTCGCGCCGGGGCGGATCAGGCGCAACATGCCTGATCCGGTGCCGGCCATCGTGCTGGGGCGCCTGGCGGTGGACAGGCCGGCGCACGGTCTGGGCCTGGGAGGCGACCTGCTGATGGATGCCGTCCGGCGCGTGATCGGCATCTCCGCGCACGCCGGCGTGCGTGCCCTGCTGGTGCACGCCCTGCATGAGCGGGCGCAGCGGTTCTATGAGTATCACGGCTTCGAGCAGTCGCCGCTGCAGCCCTTGGTGCTGATGCTGCGGCTGGACGCCCGCGACATCTGAGAGGCCCGGCCCGGAGCGCAGTTCTCCGGCAACCACGCTGCGGCCGCCTGGCTTCAGCCGGCGCGCACCGAACGCACGATGGCGGCCGCGGCGGCGGCGGATTTCCGCACCTCGTCCCACTGGCCGCTGCGGATCCAGGCGTCGGCCACCATCCACGAGCCGCCGATGCAGACCACGTTCTTCTGGCTGAGGTAGTCGGCCGCGGTGGCTTCGGTGATGCCGCCGGTGGGGCACAGCTTCAGTTCGGGGATCGGGCCGGCCACGCCCTTGATCATCGCCAGCCCGCCCACGGCGGTGGCCGGGAACAGCTTGCAGATGCGGAAGCCGCGCGCCAGCAGCGCCAGCAGTTCGGTGGGCGAGGCGGCGCCCGGCACCACCGGCAGCGGCGCGTCGGCCAGCGCGTCGGCCATGTGCGCCGGCGTGCCCGGGGTCACCAGGAAATCGGCGCCGGTGTCGATGGCCTGGCGCATCTGTTCGACGCTCAGCACCGTGCCGGCGCCGACCACCACGTCGGGCAGCTCGCGTTTGAGCATGGCCAGCGCGTCCATCGCCACCGGCGTGCGCAGGGTCAGTTCGATGGCCGGCAGGCCGCCCTCCAGCAGGGCGGCGCTGACCGCGCGCGCCTGGTCGAGGGTGTGGACGGTGACGACGGGAAGGATGCCGGCAGCGGTGAGCAGCTGTTCGGCGCGGTCCTGGTGCTGGGCGATGGTCATGGCGTTGTTCCGGTGGAGCGGGCCGCGACACGGCCCGCGAAGGTCAGGCGTCCTTGGCTTCGTGCGGGGCCGCGGCCGCGGCGGCGTCATGGCCGAGCTCGTATTCGGCATCGTATTCCCACACGCCGCCATCGGGCCGCGCCGGGCCGCAGGAAATCGAGATGGCGCCCTGGTCGGCCGGGCCGACCACGCGGCGGTTCATCGCGAACAGGTTGCGGCCCAGGTCGGTGCCGGCCGGCGCGGTGTTCGGGGCGACGCCGCGCGCCGCCCACTCGGTGGCGTCCACCAACACTTCCAGCGTGCCGGCCTCGCCGTCCAGGCGGATGATGTCGCCTTCGCGGATGCGGGCGATGGGGCCGCCGCGTGCGGCTTCGGGGGTGACATGGATGGCGGCGGGGATCTTGCCCGAGGCGCCTGACAGGCGTCCGTCGGTGACCAGCGCCACGCGCCGGCCCTGGTTCTGCAGCAGGCCCAGCAGCGGCGCCAGCGAATGCAGTTCCGGCATGCCGTTGGCGCGCGGCCCCTGGTAGCGGACCACGGCGACGAAATCCTGCGGCAGGGCGCCGGCGGCGTGCAGCTTGTTCAGCGCCTGCGGCGCGTCCACCACCACGGCCGGTGCCTCGATCGTGCGGTACTGCGGCTTCACCGCCGACAGCTTGATCAGCGAACGGCCGATGTTGCCCTTGAGCAGGCGCAGCCCGCCCTGGGCCTCGAACGGCTCGGCCGCCGGGCGCACCACCTCGGCGTCGGCGCTCTGCGCGACGGCCGGCGTATAGACGAGCCTGCCGTCGATCAGCCGCGGTTCCTGCGCGTAGGCACGCATGCCGCCCCTGGCGATCGTGGGCAGGTCGTCATGCATCAGGCCGGCGTCCATCAGTTCACGGAACACGAAGCCCGGCCCGCCGGCGGCGGCGAAGCGGTTCACGTCGGCCTCGCCGTTGGGGTAGACGCGCGCCAGCAGCGGCACGATCTGCGAGAGCTGGTCCATGTCGTCCCAGGTCAGCACGATGCCGGCCGCGCGCGCCACCGCGATCCAGTGGATGGTGTGGTTGGTGGAGCCGCCGGTGGCCATCAGCGCGACGATGGCGTTGACGATGGCGCGCTCGTCGATCAGCCGGCCCAGCGGCCGGAAGTCGTCGCCCAGCGCGCAGATTTCCAGCGCGCGTTCGGTGGCGGCGCGGGTCAGCGCATCGCGCAGCGGCAGTTCCGGGTTGACGAAGGACGACCCCGGCAACTGCACGCCCATCGCTTCCAGCAGCACCTGGTTGGAGTTGGCGGTGCCGTAGAAGGTGCAGGTGCCCGGCGCGTGGTAGGAGTCGGACTCGGCCTGCAGCAGTTCCTCGCGGGTGGCTTCGCCGGCGGCGTAGCGCTCGCGCACCTCGGCCTTTTTCTTGTTGGGGATGCCCGGCGTCATCGGCCCGGCCGGCACGAACACCGCCGGCAGGTGGCCGAACGCCAGCGCGCCGATCAGCAGGCCCGGCACAATCTTGTCGCACACGCCCAGGTGGATCGTGGTGTCGAACATGTCGTGGCTCAGGCCGATGGCGGTGGCCTGGGCGATGATGTCGCGCGAGAACAGCGACAGCTCCATGCCGCCGCGGCCCTGGGTGACGCCGTCGCACATCGCCGGCACGCCACCGGCGACCTGCGCGGTGGCGCCGAGCGCGCGCGCGGCATCGCGGATCAGCTGCGGGTAATGCTCGAACGGCTGGTGCGCCGAGAGCATGTCGTTGTAGGCGGTGATGATGCCCAGGTTGGCGGTGACGTCGCCGCGCAGCCGGCCCTTGTCGGTCGGGCCGCAGGCGGCGAAGGCGTGGGCCAGGTTGCCGCAGCTCAGGCGCGAACGGAACGGGCCCTCGCGCAGCGCGGCCTCGATGCCCGCCAGATAGGCCGCGCGCGACGGAGCGCTGCGCTGGCGGATGCGTTCGGTGATGGCGTGGATTTTCGGATGCAGGCTCATGGCGTTACGCGCGGGAAAAGGGGAAGGGGAAGCGGGAGCGGCGGGGCAGGGAACAAGAAAAAGTGGACGGAGAGGCCGGGTCTGGATCATGGCTCCGTGTCGGGCGGACCAGGCGATCTTCCATTCCCGCCTCCCTGTTCCCCGTTCCCGGCCTTCACGCGCACCAGTGCACGCGCAGTTTCGTGCCGGGCGCGTCGATGGCGGCCAGTACCGGGTAGCGGTGCACGTTGCCGGAGGCGAGCGCGGCTTCGAGCACCTCCAGCTTCTGCCTGCCGCGCAGCAGCAGCAGGCGGTTGCCGATGGACGCCAGCCCGCGCGGGGTCAGGGTGATGCGCAGGTGCCAGTCCCTGGCGACCGGGCAGCCGCTGGCGTCCAGCGCCGCGTATGGCTTGTTGCCCTGCAGGGCGCGCTCCAGGTCGCGCGAACCGGGAAACAGCGAGGCGGTATGGCCGTCGTTGCCCATGCCCAGCACCACCAGGCAGGCCGGCTGCGAATGCTCGGCCTGCAGGTTGGCGTCGTGCACGCATTCGGCCAGCGATTTGCCCACGCGCACCAGCGGGTCGAAATGCGCCCCTTCGGCCTGGTTGAGGAAACTGTGGCGCACCAGCCAGGCGTTGCTGTCGCGGTCCTGCGGCGACAGCCAGCGTTCGTCGGCCAGGCCGACTTCCACCCGCGCCCACTCCAGCGGCTGCTCGGCCAGCATTTCGTAGACCGGCGCCGGCGTGGTGCCGCCGGACAGCAGCATGCGCGCGCGGCCGCGCTGCCCGATCTCGTGGCCGAGGATCGTCGCCATTTCGTGGGCCACGCTCTCGGTCCACGCCTCTTCGTCGGAATGGCGCACCAGGGTCAGGCGTTCGGAAAGGTCGCTCATGCGGAGGCTCCGGTGGGGGCCTGTTCCAGGTCCAGCGCGTAGGCGGCCGCGCCGAGCAGGCCGGGGCAGGGGTGGACGATGGCCAGCGAGGGCACCTGCGACAGCGTCGCGGTGAAGCGGCCCTTGTTCTCGAAATGGCTGCGGAAGCCGGAATGCTGCAGGGGGCCGAGCAGCCGCGGCACCAGGCCGCCGGTCAGGAACACGCCGTCCCAGGCGCCCTGCACCAGCACGGCGTCGCCGGCGACGGCGCCGAAGATGTCCATGAAGACCTCGATCGCCCGCATGGCGACCGGGTCGCCGGCGGCGGCGCGTTCGCTGACCTGCGCCGGCTGCAGCTGCCCGGGGTCCTGTCCGGCGATCTCGCTCAGCGTGCGGTGCAGGTTGACCAGGCCGGGGCCGCAGATCAGGCGCTCGTTGGAGACGCGGCCGAACTGCTGGGTCAGGATTTCCAGGATGCGGATCTGCTCGGGCGTGGTCGGCGCGAAACTGGCGTGGCCGCCTTCGGTCGCCAGCGGGTAGCAGCGGCCGTCGCGCACCAGCAGGCCGCCCACGCCCAGCCCGGTGCCGGGGCCGATCACGCAGTAGTTGCGCGGTACCGACAGCGCGGCCGGCTGCCAGCCGGCGCCACCGACCTGGACCACGTCGGCCGGGCGCAGCAGGGCCACCGACATCGCCTGGGCGACGAAGTCGTTGATCAGGTGCAGCTGCGACATGCCCAGCTGCGCCGCGGTGCGCGAGCGCGAGATCACCCACGGATGGTTGGTGATGCGGGCCTCGTCGCCGTCCACGCGCCCGGCCACGGCGAACACGCCGCTGCGGACCTCGGCGCCACGCTCATGCAGGTAGCAGGCGGCGGCATCGGCCAGCGAAGGAAAGCGCGCCACCGGGTATTCGCCGATGCTGTCCTGGTCCAGCGGCGTGGCGGCGGTGGTGTCGGCCAGTGCGAAGCGCGCGTTGGTGCCACCGATGTCGGCGACCAGCACGTGTGCCGCGGGACCGCTCACGACGCGTTGCCCGAACGGGTGTCGGCGACGATGGCCGCGGGCAGGAACAGGTGCGACTGCTCCGGGCCCCAGCTGCCGGCCGGGTACGGTTCCATCGGCAGGTTGGCGGCCTTCCAGGCATCGCTGACGCTGTCGATCCAGGCCCAGGCCGCGCGCACTTCGTCGTCGCGCACGAACAGCGCGTGGTTGCCGTTGAACGCGTCCAGGAACAGGCGTTCGTAGGCGATGCGGCGGTGCAGGCCGGTCGGCACCGACAGTTCCAGCTCCAGCGGCTGCAGTTCCAGCGCGCCCCATTCCGGGCCGGCCAGCGAACTCATCAGCCCCAGCTGGATGTTCTCCTGCGGCTGCAGCTGGAAGGTCAGCCGGTTGGGCTGGGCGTGGCGGCGGTCGGGGCGCTCGAACAACCAGTGGGTGACCGGCTTGAGGTTGACCTCGATGCGGGTGGTGCGCTCGGGCAGGCGCTTGCCGGTGACCAGGTGGAACGGCACGCCGGCCCAGCGCCAGTTGTCGATGTGCGCGGTGACGCCGACGAAGGTCTCCGCCTCGCTGCCTTCCGGCGGCTGGTAGGCCTGCGCCGGCTGGCCGTTGATGGTGCCGGCGGTATAGCGGCCGCGCACGCTGTCCTTGGCCGCATGGCGCGCGTCGAGCGGGCGCAGCGCGCGCAGCACCTTGACCTTCTCGTCGCGGATGCGGTCGGCTTCCAGCGAGGCCGGCGGCTCCATCGCCACCAGGCACAGCAGCTGCAGGATATGGCTCTGCACCATGTCGCGCATCGCGCCGGAACGCGAGTAATACGAATCGCGGCCGTCCACGCCATCGCTCTCGGCCACCATGATGTGCACCGATTCGATGTAGTTGCGGTTCCACACCGCCTCCAGCAGGGTGTTGCCGAAGCGCAGCGCCATCAGGTTCTGCACCGCCGCCTTGCCCAGGTAGTGGTCGATGCGGAATACGCGGTCCTCGTCGATCAGGGCGCCGATCGAACGCAGGATTTGCTCGGCGCTGGCGCTGTCCGAGCCGATCGGCTTCTCCAGCATCAGCCGGTGCGGCGCCGACAGCGCGCCGCCCTGGGCCAGGCCCTCGCAGGTGGAGATGTACAGGCCCGGCGGAATCGACAGGTAGCTCACGCAGCGGCGGTCATTGAATTCGCGCACCGCGTCGGCGATCGAGCCGGGGTCGCGCAGGTCCACCGAGCGGTAGTCGATGCGCCGCAGCAGGTTGTTGATGTCGTCCAGGCTGGCCTGCGGCAGCGCCTGCTCCAGCCGCGGCCGCAGCACGTCGCGGAATTTCTCGGTGTCATGCGGCGACAGCGCCATCGCGCGCACCCGGAAATCCTCGGGCAGAAGGCCGTCGCCCAGCAGGCGCAACAGGGACGGGAACAGATAGCGCTGGGCCAGATCGCCTGTGGCACCGAACAGGAGGAGGGTGTCGTGCATGGCTCGAGTTTCGTGGTCTGGTGACATCGTTGTCAATCGCCCTTCTCTATGTTCTGGTTGCTGTTCCGGTGAGCGTTCCGCAGCCCTCGACCGCACCTGCACCGGGCCCGGGTGAGCGGGACGGGACAGGCTCGGAGGGAAGGCGGCCCGGGCGCGCGGAGGAGGGCCGGCATGGGTTTCCACGGGCGCTGCCGCGAGCCGTTGATGGTGCCATGGGAAAACGTTTGCGTGGCAGAATGTTTCCACTGTATTCGTATTCGGCAGCGGTCGTCCCGGCCGCGTTGGCGGCAAGGCGTCGCCATCCACTTCGCCGGTCGCCACGGGTGCGTCCGGATTGAATGAGGCAGACGATGGCGGACGTGCGGTTCGACGGAGTACGCAAGGTCTACGACAACGGCCAGGTCGCCGTGCACGGGGCCAGTTTCGACATCGCCGACGGCGAACTGATGGTGCTGGTGGGCCCCTCGGGCTGCGGCAAGTCCACCCTGCTGCGCATGGTGGCGGGGCTGGAGGAGATCAGCGCCGGCATGCTGTCCATCGGCGGGCGCGTGGTCAACGACGTGGCGCCGAAGGACCGCGACATCGCCATGGTGTTCCAGAACTACGCGCTGTACCCGCACATGACCGTGGCCGAGAACCTGGCCTTCGGGCTGAAGCTGCGCGGCCACGACAAGGCCGAGATCGCGCGCCGCGTGCAGGCCGCCGCCGACATGCTGGGCCTGGGCGGGATGCTCGACAAGCTGCCGCGGGCGATGTCCGGCGGCCAGCGCCAGCGCGTGGCGCTGGGGCGCGCGCTGGTGCGCGAGCCGGCGGTGTTCCTGCTGGACGAGCCGCTGTCCAACCTCGACGCCAAGCTGCGCCATTCGGTGCGGACCGAGATCGCGCAGCTGCACCGCACGCTGGGCACGACCATGATCTACGTCACCCACGACCAGGTCGAGGCGATGACCCTGGGGCAGCGCATCGTGGTGCTCAACGACGGCGTGATCCAGCAGATCGACACGCCGATGGCGCTGTACGAGCGCCCGGCCAACCTGTTCGTCGCCGGGTTCCTGGGCAGCCCGGCCATGAACACGCTGCGCGGGGCGCTGCGGGCCGTCGCGGACGGGCACTTCGAACTGGACGTGGGCGAGGGCCGGCGGGTTCCGCTCGGCCGCCCGCCGATACCGCCGGACTGGTCGGGGCGCGACGTGGTGGTGGGCATCCGCCCGGAGCACCTGCAGCCGGCGGCCGGCGAAGCGGCGTTCGAGGCGGTGATCGAGAGCATCGAGCCGGTCGGCAACGAGATGTTCGTGAACCTGCGCCACGGCGCGCGGCCGCTGGTGATGCGGGTGGCGCCGCAGGCGCTGCCCGCGGTGGGCGAGGGGATCGAGGTGGCGGTCGCGCCCGCGGCCCTGCATTTCTTCGACGCGACCAGCGGCCTGCGCCTGGAGCCCGGGGCGTAGCGGACCTGCTACGCCGTACTGGAACTCCGGCCCGCGGCGCCGGCGGCCTGCCGCATCAGCGCGCCAGGCCGTCGAGCAGGTCGAGGCGGACGGCGTTGCCGCCGCCCACTTCCAGTGCGCCGTCGGGCAGGTCCAGCGGCAGTACCGCCAATGCCAGCGCGCCGGCGCTGCTGGCGACGGTGCCGACGTTGGCGCCGCCCTGCGTCACCGCATCGCCCGCGGCGATGGCCGCGCCGGCATGCAGCAGCACCAGCGAGCGCTTGGCCTTGCCCAGGAAGTGGGTGCGGGCCACGATTTCCTGGCCGGGATAGCAGCCCTTTTTCACGCTGTAGGCGGAAAGGCGGTCCAGCCCCAGCTGCTGCGGCGTCCACTGCTCGCGCTGCGCGTCGTCCAGCCGTGGCAGCCCGAAGCGCAGGTCCGACTGGCGCCAGGCCAGTTCCGCCGCCTCTTCATGGGGCGCGTTGCCCGCTTCGACCAGGCGCAGCGTGCGCGGGCAGGCCCCGCTGCCGACGTCCAGCTCGATGGCGCCGTCCCCCAGGCGGGCGAGCGCGGCACCCTGCGCCTGCGATGGCGGCTGGAAGGCAGCCTCGACGGCAAGGTTTGCGGCAGGGGCGATGGCGACCTTGCGCCGGAACACGAAGCGCCGCAGCTGCCCGGCCAGCGCCTCGGCGCCGCCGTCGTGGCAGACCAGCAGCAGGTGTCCGGCGTCCAGGCGCAGCAGCTGGAACACCGCCAGCACGCGGCCCTTGGCGGTCAGCCAGGCGTTCCACTGCCAGTGGCCGTCGGCCAGCGACGGCACGTCGTTGGCGAACTGGGCCTGGGCGAAGGCGAGCGCGTCCGGGCCGGAAAGGCCCAGCACCTGGGGCTGGCGCAGTGTGCGCAAACCGCTGAAAAGAGGGGCGAGGTTGTCAGACACGTGAACGGGGACTAAAATTTGTGCGTTGCGAGACCGATCATGATAGGCCAAACAACCCCCACTCCCGAGGACGGAACCGAAGCCCCGCCGGAACCGGAGAAGCAGCCGCTTCCCGAGGCCGGATCGGTGCCGCAGGAAATCGGCGGACGCGGCGGACTTGATCCGGTGCGTTACGGCGATTGGGAGAAAAACGGTCGCTGCATCGATTTCTGAGCAGCGTCAGCCAACGCGGCAACCGCCGCCCAGCCGAGATAACGAGTCAGCGAATGGCGAACAGACCCCGCCCCCTTTCTCCGCACCTGCAGGTGTATCGCTGGCAGATCCAGATGGCCACCTCGATCCTGCATCGAGCCACCGGCATCGTTCTGTCCGTCGGAGCCCTGATCATTGCCGGCGGCCTGCTCGCCCTGATGATGGGCCCCGAGTCCTGGAACTGCTTCACCACCCACGCCAGCGCGTGGTACGGCAAGGTGATCCTGTTCGGCTGGACCTGGTGCTTCGCCTACCACCTGTGCAATGGCATCCGCCACATCATCCAGGACTTCGCCATCGGCTACAGCAAGCCGGCCTTCATCCGCAGCAGCTGGCTGTCGGTGATCGGCTCGCTGGTCATCACCGCGCTGGTCTGGGCCTATGTCTGCTGCTTCGGAGGCGCCGCATGAGCAATTTCCGCACCCCCCTGAAGAACGCACGCGGCCTGGGCAGCGCCAAGTCCGGCACCATGCACTTCATCCACCAGCGCCTGACCGCCACCGCGCTGGTCGCGCTGACCCTGTGGTTCCTGTGCTTCGTGCTGAGCCTGGTCGGCGCCGACTACGTCACCGCCGTCACCGCCGTGGCCAAGCCGTGGAACGCGATCGCGCTGGTCGGCTTCCTGGTCGCCATGTTCTGGCACGCGCAGCTCGGCCTGCAGGTCGTGCTCGAGGACTACATCCACAATTCGCTGATGGCACTGGCCCTGCAGACCACGGTCAAGTTCGTCGCCGTGCTCGGCGCGATCGTCAGCATCTTCGCGGTCGCCCGCGTCGCGCTTGGGAACTGATACATGTCCGCTTACAACATCATTGAACACAAGGTCGACATGGTGGTCGTCGGCGCCGGCGGCGCCGGCCTGCGCGCGACCTTCGGCCTGGCCCAGAAGGGCCTGCAGACCGTCTGCATCACCAAGGTTTTCCCGACCCGCTCGCATACCGTCGCGGCGCAGGGCGGCATCGCCGCCGCGCTGGCCAACATGGGCGAGGACGACTGGCGCTACCACTTCTACGACACCGTCAAGGGCGGCGACTGGCTGGGCGACCAGGACGCCATCGAATACATGTGCCGCGAGGCCATCCCGTCGGTGATCGAACTGGAGCACTACGGCGTTCCGTTCTCGCGCACCGAGGACGGCAAGATCTACCAGCGTCCGTTCGGCGGCATGACCACCAAGTACGGCGAGGGCCCGTCCGCGCAGCGCACCTGCGCCGCCGCCGACCGTACCGGCCACGCCATGCTGCACACGCTGTACCAGCAGTCGCTGGCGCACAACGCGCAGTTCATGATCGAGTACTTCGCGCTCGACCTGATCTTCGACGAGGAAGGCGTCTGCCGCGGCGTGCTGGCGCTGGACATGGCCGAAGGCACCCTGCACCTGTTCCGCGCCCACGGCGTGGTGCTGGCCACGGGCGGCTACGGCCGCGCCTACTTCAGCGCCACCTCGGCGCACACCTGCACCGGCGACGGCGGCGGCCTGGTGGCCCGCGCCGGCCTGCCGCTGCAGGACATGGAGTTCGTGCAGTTCCATCCGACCGGCATCTACGGCGCCGGCTGCCTGATCACCGAGGGCGT
>Ga0182741_1001572_pt1 | contig 29316 bp, 41 predicted proteins | sample eDN5th37CBELigOP_FD_128874 | JGI IMG/M metagenome (GOLD analysis project Ga0182741, IMG submission 128874) | Enriched Organic Plus compost microbial communities from Emeryville, California, USA - eDNA 5th pass 37_C BE-Lig OP (version 2) (version 2) ... | reverse complement strand
GTGAAGTGAGCGATGCAGTAGGGTCGCCAGCAGCAGGAACCCACCGAAGCGACTCAGGGGCGGCTCAATGCCGCTCCTGAGCGCCGTAGGTATCTCCGGCCTTCAGGCCGGGGAGGATGTCAAGATCGCAAACCACTCCCAGGGGTGGTCCACGCACAGCTTGAAGCCTATGGGTTTGCCGCCCGACAGCTGGCGCAGCTCGGGGCGGACGAATTCGAACAGGAAGCGCAGGTTGCCCAGGATAGGGTAATTGCGACGGATGGCGTGCTTGGTCTGGGCCAGGTCGATGACGCCGAGCATCGCCAGGCCGGCGAACGCCAGCGCGAGGATGCTCCAGTCAGGGTCGTTCACGCGGGCGGCCCCGAATGCGACGGTGCCCAGTACTGCTAGGAAGAAGGCGGTGTATCGCGCGGCGAACCAGGGCTTGTAGGCCTCCGTTCATGCAGAACGGAGAAGCATAACAGTGGCGCCGCGCCGGGGCCTGTGGCGCCCGTAGCCTATGCCTTGCGGGGATCCGTCTCGATGAATGAGGGACGTTGCGACAGTTTGTCGAGCAACCGGGCCAGCCGCGGGTGGTCCGAGCGCCAATCGTGCTCAGGGAAGCGGAAGTCCAGATAGCCAAGGGCGCAGCCCACGGCCACGTCGGCCAACGTATAGCTGTTGCCCGCGCAGAACGGCTTGTCGCCCAGGCCGGTTTCCATCGCCTCCAGCGCGGCGATGATCTTGCCTCGTTGCCGGGCGATCCAGCGCTCGCTGCGCATTCCTTCCGGGCGCTGGGTATGCTCGATCCGTATCAGCACCGCGGCGTCCAATAGCCCATCGGCCAAGGCTTCCCAGCACTTGACTTCCGCCCGGTCGCGGCCGGACTGAGGGAGGAGGCGGCATACGGGCGTGATGGTGTCCAGGTATTCGGCGATGACCCGCGAATCGAAGACCGCGCCGCCGTCCTCCATGATCAGGCAGGGTACTTTGCCTAGCGGGTTCGAGTCCTGGATGCGGGTGTCGTCCGCCCACACGTTTTCGAGCTCGAATTGATAGTCGAGCTTCTTCTCCGCCAGGACGACGCGGACTTTGCGGACGAAGGGGCTGGCCAAAGAGCCGATCAATTTCATAGCGCGAAAAGGGGAAGGCCTAAAATCGAGCCATCCGGCGGGCGTGGGAATGGGCCGCGGAGTATACCATTCAGACCGCTTGCGCGAATGCTGCGGTGCTACAATTTCTTTTTACTTTCAAGCGCTTATGAAAACTTCCGACCAACTCACCCCCCTCAATGCATTGTCGCCGCTGGACGGCCGCTATGCCAGCCGTGGCGCGCAATTGCGTCCGCTTTTGTCCGAAGCCGGCTTCATGCATCATCGGGTGCAGGTCGAAGTGGCGTGGCTCGTCGCCCTGTCGGACGCCGGCCTGCCGGAGCTCAAGCCGTTTAGCGTCGCTGCCCGCCAGCGGCTGGCCGAGCTAGTGTCCGATTTTTCGGAAGACGACGCCGCCCGCATCAAGGAAATCGAGCGCACTACCAACCACGACGTCAAGGCCGTCGAGTATTGGCTGAAGGAAAAAGTCGCCGACAACGAAGAACTGCGCGCGGCGGCCGAATTCATCCATTTCGCTTGCACGTCCGAAGACATCAACAACACGTCGCACGCGTTGATGCTGCGCGCCGCCCGGGACCAGGTGCTCGTCCCGTCGCTGCGCAAGGTCTACGACAAGCTCGCTGCGCTGGCCGACCAGCATGCCGACCAGCCGCTGCTATCGCGCACGCACGGCCAACCCGCCAGCCCCACCACCATGGGCAAGGAGTTCGCCAACATGGCGGCGCGCCTGGGGCGGGCCATCTCGGAAATCGAGCGGGTCGAGCCGCTGGCCAAGCTCAATGGCGCGACCGGTAATTTCAATGCCCACCTGGCGGCTTATCCGGAAGTCGATTGGGAGGCCTTTAGCGCGAAGGTGTTGAAGGGGCTCGGCCTGACCCAGAACCGCCACACCATCCAAATCGAGCCGCATGACTGGATGGCAGCCCTGTTCGATGCCGTGACGCGGGCCAATGTCATCCTCATCGATGTGAACCGCGACATCTGGGGTTATATCTCGCTCGGCTACTTCAAGCAGCGACTGAAGGCCGGCGAGATCGGCTCGTCGACCATGCCGCACAAGGTCAACCCCATCGACTTCGAAAACTCCGAAGGCAACCTGGGCTTGGCCAACGCCACCCTGCGCCACCTTGCCGACAAGCTGCCCATTTCCCGCTGGCAGCGCGATTTGACCGATTCCACCGTACTACGCAATTTGGGCGTGGCCTTCGGGTACTGCCTGGTGGCCTACGACGCGTGCCTGCGCGGCCTGGATAAGCTTGAGATCAACGCATCCGCCATCGATGCCGATCTGGACAGCTGCTGGGAAGTGCTGGCCGAACCCGTCCAGACGGTCATGCGTCGTTATGGCCTGCCCCAGCCCTACGAGCGCCTGAAGGAACTGACCCGCGGCAAGGGCATCAGCGAAGAAGCCCTGCGCGAATTCATCCTGGGATTGGAACTTCCCGAAGAACCGAAGGCCAGATTGTTGGCGATGACGCCTCGCAGTTACATCGGCCTGGCGGCCAAGCTGGCGCGATCGCTCTGAGCGTCCCTCCTATTGTTTCTCGCCGCATGGGGGAGGCTGGTGCTTCCCTCGCGGGGGCGCTTGGTTTAATTTCGCGGTACTCCAATTCTGTTCCGTTCCTCTTAGGAGCCCTTGATGAAGAAACTCGCGCGTGTACTGTCTGTAGCCTGTGTTGCGGCGGCGCCCTTGCTGGCTCCCGGCACTGCGGCCGCTCAGTTCGCCAAACCCGAGGATGCCATCAAGTACCGCCAATCGGTACTGACCGTCATGGCCAATCATTTCGGCCGCATCGCGCCGGTGGTGCGTGGCCAGCAACCGTATGACCCGGAGCAGGTCAAGGCAGACGTAGAGATCGTCGCGATGATGTCCAAGCTGCCATGGAGCGCGTTCGGACAAGGTACCGAAGGCGGCGCCGCACGCCCGGCCGTGTGGTCGGAAGGCGCCAAGTTCAAGCAGGCGCAGGAGCGTTTGCAGGGCGACATCGCCAAGCTGGTCGCCGCTGCGCAGTCGGGGGACTTGGCCCAGGTGCGAACCGCCTACGGTGCGGTGGGAGCGAGCTGCAAGGCGTGCCACGATAATTTCCGCAACCGGTAATCGACTGAAATAGCTTTCGTGATTTGTAAGTGATTTGTTTCAAAAAAGCCGGGGCCATGCCCTGGCTTTTTTCATGGCGGAGCGGTCGAATACGGTGTCCCTCGTTTCAAGGAGGCCCCATGGCTTCCATTTCCCGAATCGCGTTTTGCCTGGCCGCGGCATTTGCCACCGTGACGCCTGCCGGGCCGGTTGCAGCCCAGGGTTCGGTGTCTGCCCGTAGCAGCCTGGCCCAGGCGGCGGAGCTCGAGCAGCTCGTCGCGCCCATCGCCCTGTATCCGGACGCCTTGCTGTCGCAGATTTTGATGGCGTCGACGTATCCGCTGGAGGTCGTGGAAGCCGCACGCTGGCGCAAGGCCCACCCCGATCTCCAGGGAGAGGCGCTGGAGTCGGCTTTGCAGGACCAGGACTGGGATCCCAGCGTGAAGTCGCTGGCGGCGTTCCCGACTGTGCTGGAGATGATGAACGAGCGCCTGAGCTGGACCTCTCGCCTGGGAGATGTGTTCCTGGCGCAGCAGGATGCCTTGATGGACACTGTGCAGGCCTTGCGTGCGCGCGCGCAGGCCGCGGGCAACCTGAATTCCAGCTCCGAGCAGACCGTCACGGTCACCCCCTCCTCGGGTGGCTCGACGGTCATCCGCATCGAGCCAGCCAGGCCCGAAGTGGTCTATGTCCCGATCTACGATCCGGCCGTCGTGTATGGACCGTGGCTCTATCCCGCCTTCCCGCCGTTTTATTGGCATCCACCGGGATACGCCGTCGCCGGCACGGTGTTCTCATTTGGCGTCGGGCTTTTCATCGGCCATGCGCTCTGGAGCGGTTATGACTGGCATGCCCACAGGGTGAAGGTGGTCAACGTTCATCACTACAACCGCTTCAATCGCACCCGGTTCAGCCACGTCGACTGGAAGCACGATCCGCATCACCGGCGCAACGTGGCGTACCGCCTGCCTTCGCACGGGCACGGTTTTCACGGCGGAGACTCCCGTTTTGCCAGTCGGGAGAATTATCGTCCGCGCGCAGACGGTTTTCGGCGGGAGTTGCCGCATATCGATCGCACGGCCTTGCATGACCGCGGCGCGGCCTGGGGCAATGGGCAACACGGCATGCTCCCGAGAGGAGCGCCAGGGCGGCCCCCGGGCCGCGCTGAGGAAGGGCCGCGCGCTTCGGGCCTCGATCGCCCGGTCCAGGGCGGCCGCCGCCCCGACATCTCCCAGCGCGGGCCGTCCACGGACCGGGGGCGGGACGTGACGGTGAGGGCGCCCGGCACTGGCGTGTCGCGGCCTTCGGGGGGCGTGCAAACGGGGCGGGAAGGAGGATGGGGGGCCGGCGGTCGCTCCGGCACACCTAGTCCTCACGCCAGACCGAAGTGGGAAAGCGGGCCCGCGCGCGGAGTGGGCGGACCGCAGGCAGGCCGCCCGTTCGGAGGCAGGGAGATGGGCGGCCGAGACATGGGGCGCGGCTCCATGGGACCACCTGCTGGAGGCGGTCGCGGCGGGCCGTCGTCAGGGGGCGGGCGGCACGGAGGCCGCCTCAACTGAACGACCCGCAAGGCGGTCAGAAGCCGGCAGGGCGCATCGACACGATGCCATACACCACGGCTGCGACGATGGCGGCGATGGCGAGGGCGAGCAGTCTCGTTCCTGTCGTGTCGCGCGTGGAGTCAGCCCCGGGGGCGAATTCGGAGGCAGGCGCATCGCCGGTGATCATGGCGCGCGTGAGCTTCTGTTTTTTCGCTACGCGATACCAGAGGATCGCGGCCACGTGGAGCGCAACCAGGGCAAGAATGATCCACTCGTTCAGCTTGTGAAGACCGGTGAGCCGGTCGGACCATGCTTTGTCGACCAGGCTTGCCAACGGGCCTTCGGTGAAGATGTCGTCGTTGGCGAAGAGCCCCGTGACGGCCTGGTAGCCCAGCAGCAGGATCATCGCCAAGACGGACCATGCCCCCAAGGGGTTGTGGCCAGGGCGGCGGGGCGTCGTTCCTTTCAGATACGCCAGGACCGCGCACGGTCCGCGCAGGAAACTCGAGAACCGCGCATGCTGGCTGCCTACGAAGCCCCACACGATGCGGAACAGGATCAGCCCCAAGACAGCATAGCCGAACAGCATGTGGTACTCGGTCCAGAGGCCGCCGGCCTTGATGGTCACGTATGCACCGACGACACAGGCGACCAGCAGCCAATGGAAAATGCGTACCGGAAGGTCCCAGACGCGGATTTTGCTTGGAGTGGACATAGGCAAACCGTCGAGGTCAAAGGTGCCTTATTGTGCCATCGCCCAACTTATCCGTAGGCTGCCACGCCGCTATTCCTGCAGTTCGATGTTCGCCTCGCGGATGACCTGCGCCCACTGTTCCGTCTCTTTCTTGATTTGGGCGGCGAACTCGGCGGGGCGGGATGCGACGATCACCATTCCCAAGTCTTCCACGCGCTTCTTGACCGCAGGCAGGGCCAATGCCGCCGCGGTATCGCGTTGGATCTTGTCGATGATTGCCGCAGGCGTGCCCGTGGGGACGACCAGCCCGATGAGCGCCTGGACGGAGAAGCCGGGATATTTTTCCGCGACTGCCGCATAGTTGGGATAGGCCGCCTCGCGCTGCGGGCCCGTCGTCGCAAGCATTTTCAACCTGCCGGATTGAATGTGCGGCATGAGAGAAAAGATCGGGTCTATCATGACCATGACGCGGCCGCCGATGACGTCGGTATGTGCGGGGGCGCTTCCCTTGTAGGGAATGTGGGTGATCTGGATGTCCGCCTGGCGCGCGAGGAGTTGGCCGGCCAAATGCGAGGTGCCTCCGGTGCCGGGGCTCGCGTAGGTGAGCTTGCCCGGATTGCGCTTCGCATAGTCGATCATTTCGTCGAGGGTATTGAAGGGTGCATTGGGATTGGCGGCGATGGCCAGGGGCACCCGGATCAATTGGGAGACGGCCGTCAAATCCTCGTTCTTGTAGAGCAGTTTTTTCTGCAGGCTGGGATTGATCACAAATGCCGAGTTCACGACGCCGATGGTGTAGCCGTCCGGGGCCGCCTTGGCGACCGCCGCGGTGCCCAGCATGGTGCTCGCGCCAGGCTTGTAATCGACGATCACCGGGTGTTTCCAGGTCTCCGCCAATTGCTGGCTCACGATGCGGGCCAGCACGTCCGTGGGCCCGCCGGCGGGGAAGGGCACGATCATCGTGGTCGGCCCGTGGGGGTAGGAAGTCTGGGCGCTGGCAGGGCCGGCCAAGGCAGCTGTGGCCGCGAGCGCGGCAGCCAGGAAGTTTCGACGAGCGGTCATACGTGTCTCCGGTTATAGGTATGGTGGGTGAGGCGGCAGGTCGGTGCAGGGGGGCGCATCACTATGGCTGTTGCGCACGGCACATCAGCCGATACCACTCGCGATAGCCGTCATGAAAGCAAGTTTCGTCTCCCATGGTGCGAGGCCCAAGCCGGCCGTCGACGCGCTGCATGCCGAGTTCTGCACTGTAGGGCGCGAGGGGCGGCATGTCGCGGGTGTCCAGTCCGCGTAGATAACCGGCCGTCCAGCCGGCAGCCTTGGCCGGGAAACCCGCTTGGCTGTACTCGTACGCGACGTTGTCGTCGGGCGTGGCGAGGCCGCTCGCGTTGAAGAAGTCTTCGTAGTCCCTGATGCGGGCGGCGCGCATGTCCTCATCCTCACCCTTGGGGGCGAGGCAGAAAGTCCGCATTTCTGTCTTGTCCACGGCCAGCGGATGGATGACCCGGAGCATCATGCTGGTGACGTTGTCCACGATTTGCAGATTGGGGAAGATGGTCAGGTTCCTGGCGCGCAAGGCCCAACGCAGGCGGGTTTCGTCCATCGTGGCGGCGTAGGCTTGCCGGCGCCGGGCAAGGAGCGCAGCCGTCGCCCGGCTTTCTCGCCAGGTCACTGCATGCCCGTGTCCGAAACTGAAGGTACCCTGGGTTTCCGGCACGGCTGGGGGCGGACCGCCCGCGTAGGCCTCTGCCGGCCGGCGCGCCAGGAGCTCCACGTACGATGCGTGCGTGGATGAAAAGTGGTACATGTCCAGCGAATTTTCCAACTGCAGCTTCCAGTTGGCGTCGAACGTGTAGCTAGTACTTCCGGGCACGAACTCCAGGCCCTCGGGTCCCTGGTCGGCGATGAGGTCCAGGAAGACGCGCGCGTCGCCGAGATATTCGGAAAGGGAGGGCACGTCTTCCGAGAGGCTGGCAAAGAGGAAATCGCGGTAGCTGTCGAAGCGGGCGACGGGCGCCAGCCCGTGTTCGGCAGCGTCGAACCAGTCCGGATAGCGGCCCTCTTCCTGGTTGGTGACGTACTGGTTGCTGCCGTCGCTCCCATAGACCCAACCGTGGTAGCGGCAGGTATGGGTACGCCTATTGCCGCTGCGCCGGGACGTAAGCATCATGCCCCGGTGCCGGCACGAGTTCAGCAGGCAGTGAAGCTTGCCTTCGCCGTCCCGCGTGACCAGGATCGGCTGGCGGCCTATCCGGGTCGTGAAAAAATCGTGTGCTTCCTGCAGTTGCGTCTTCAGCCCGACGAATACCCACGTGCGCTCGAAGATCGACGCCAATTCGTGTTCGAAGATCTCCGGGCTGACGAAGGCGTCTCGATGGACGCGGAACACGCCTTCGTTGGGACGGTCGTCCAGGAGCTTGGCCAAATCTAATTGCTGCATCGCCATTTCCTTTCCCGTCAGATGCAGTAGAAATCGAGCACGGTTGGCACTTTGTCGTTGATCAGCAGCGCCTTCTTGCGCGCGATGCGCGGCAGTCCATTGCGCATCAGGAGCGTGTGCTCATAGCGGGCGGCCGATGTGCGCAAGGCCTCGGTGCGCAGGTCATAGACATGCGTCACGCAGTACGATCGCACGATCCATGCGTCGGTGGAATCGTCCCGGGCGACGAGCGGGTTCGTGATGCAGTGCATCGTACGCGGCAGCGGCTGGGATGCGAGGGATTTCGTTCCCGTCGCGCGCTTGACGCGTTCTTCCAGCCTGTTGCGGCCGCAGGCGTAGATGAGCGATACCTCCCTGGACGGATCGCTCGTGGGAACGTGATCGTCCTTCCATGCGGGCACCCAGAAGACGGCATCCGGCAAATAAAGATCCAGCCATTCCTCCCACCGTTGCTCATCCAAGTGGCGGGCCTCGGCGTAGATGAGGTCGATGAGCGTCTCGTTTGAAGCGTTCGTCATAGTTCTTGTCGCATGAATGGGCGTCTCGGCGCCTGGTGAACGGCCTCATTAGACGGCTGGTCATTTAACAAGTAAAGTGAGGAAGACTTGTTAACTAAAAAGTGATTCTTATGAATGTCTCGACGCGGCAGTTGAAGGCGTTCCTGTGCCTGGCGCGACTGCAAAGTTTCACGCGGGCGGCCGAGCAGTTACATATCACCCAAGCCGGGTTGAGTTTCATGATGCGCGACCTGGAGGCCCAGTTCGACTGTCGCTTGTTCGATAGGACGACGCGGGCGGTGTCCCTCACGCCGGCCGGGCAGCAGCTGGTGCCCCGTGCAGAACGCATGCTCGCCGAGTTCGACGAGGCATGCGTTGCCCTGGGCAAGATCAGCGCCCACGCCAAGCGCGTGCTGACGGTCGCCGTAGCGCCCGTCGTCGCCGTGAGTCTCTTGGCAGACGTTTGCAAGCGCTTCGCGGAGCTCGAGCCGGGCGTAACGGTCCGGCTGCGCGACGTGAACAAAGAGCGAATATTGGCGATGGTAGAGAGCGGGGAGGTAGACGTGGGGTTTTGCGCGCAGCCCAGCACCACGTCGGGCACGGACCGGCTCTCGTTGTTCAAGTGCCGCTTGCTCTGCATCGCCAGGCCCGGCACGCTGGATCTCAAGCCCGCCCGCGGCGGAGGCCTGCCCGTGATCCGCTGGGCGCAATTGCCCAAGCTTCCCATCCTGGCTTCCGCCGATCCGAGCCAGGGCCTGATCGATGAGTACCTGGAGAAAATCGGTCGGGCCCATGAAGAGCGTCCGGCTTATGCCAGCATGCCGACCATCATCGCGATGGCAGCGGGCGGGTTCGGCATCGGGTTCGTCCCGTCGTTCGCTTTCCCTATTTGCCAGCGCCTGGGGGTGGAGGTCGCATTGCTCCAGCGCCCTTCAGTCGAGATCGATTTTTATCGCATCACCAAGAAAGGACGGGAGATCCCCCGCCTGGTCGATCCTTTCGTGGCCTCTTTCGTCGAGGTGGCGCGCGCCGCGGGCGTCGCCCAGTCGTTCTGAATGCAAAAAAAGCCCGGCGGCGCCGGGCGTGGGAGAGTAAGGAAGTGGCGGGTTAGCCGACGACCTCTTCCGTATTCTTCTTGACTGGCTTGACCAGGTCTTCGCGCTTGACGCCCAGCCACATGGCGATGGCGGCGGCCACGAACACCGACGAATAAATGCCGAACCAGATGCCGATGGTCAGGGCCAGCGAAAAATAGTGCAGCGACGGACCGCCGAAAATCAGCATCGCGATCACCATCATCTGGGTCGAGCCGTGGGTGATGATGGTGCGGGAAATGGTGGCCGTGATGGCGCTGTCGATGACTTCCCTGACGGTGGCCTTGCGCTGCTTGCGGAAGTTCTCGCGGATCCGGTCCATGATGACCACGGATTCGTTCACCGAGTAGCCCAGCACGGCCAGCACGGCAGCCAGGACCGGCAGCGAGAACTCCCATTGGAAGAAGGCGAAAAAGCCCAGGATGATGACGACGTCGTGCAGGTTGGCTACCACGCCGGCCACGGCGAACTTCCATTCGAAGCGGAAGGCGAGGTAGACCATGATGCCGATCACCACGAAAAGCAGTGCGAGCAGGCCGTCCTCGGCGAGCTCCCTGCCTACCTGGGGGCCGACGTACTCAACCCGACGCAGTTCGACGCCCGGATCGGAGGCCTTCAAGGCTTCGATGACTTCGTTGCTCTGCTGCGTCGACGTCTTGCCTTCGACGTTGGGCAGGCGAATCATCACGTCGCGCGAGGTGCCGAAGTTCTGCACCTGGAAGTCGCTGTATCCCTTTGCGGCAATGGTGGAGCGGACCTGGTCCAGTTCCACGGCTTGCGGGTAGGCGACCTCCATGACCGTGCCGCCGGTGAACTCGATCGACAGGTGAAAGCCCTTGGTCGCGATGAAGAACACCGCCGCGAGGAAGGTGATTAGGCTGATGACGTTCAGCACCAATGCATGGCGCATGAACGGGATGGTCTTGCGGATGCGGAAAAATTCCATGGTGTGCGACCTATTCGGGTTTCCAGACCTGGCCGATCGATATCTTGGTGAGCTTCTTGCGTCGGCCGTACCAGAGGTTGGCCAGCGCGCGCGCGCCGACGACGGCAGAGAACATCGAGGTTAGGATGCCTATGGTGTGGACGATCGCGAAGCCGCGCACGGGGCCGGAACCGAAGGCCAGCAGGGCGACGGCAGCGATCAGCGTGGTCACGTTGGAGTCCAGGATCGTGCCCCAGGCGCGCTCGAACCCGTAGTGGATGGCTTGCTGCGGGGTGGCGCCGTTACGCAATTCCTCGCGTATCCGTTCGTTGATCAGCACGTTGGCGTCGATCGCCATGCCTAGCGTGAGGGCGATGGCAGCGATGCCCGGAAGCGTCAGCGTGGCCTGCAGCATGGACAGCAGTGCGATCAGCAAGAGCAGGTTCACGGCCAGCGCGATGACCGAGAACACCCCGAACAGCCCATAGTAGAGCATGATGAAGATCGCGATGGCGGCGAAGCCGTAGACCACCGAGTCGAAGCCCTTCTTGATGTTGTCCGCGCCGAGGCTCGGGCCGATGGTACGTTCTTCGATGATCTCCATGGGCGCGGCCAGGGAGCCGGCGCGCAGCAGCAGGGCGACGTCGTTGGCCTCGACGGTGGTCATGCTGCCGGAGATTTGCACGCGGCCGCCGCCGATTTCCGTGCGGATGACGGGGGCGGTGACGACCTCGCCCTTGCCTTTCTCGAACAACAGGATGGCCATGCGCTTGCCGACGTTGTCGCGGGTGACGTCGCGGAAAATGCGGGCGCCCTTGGCGTCCAGCGTGAGGTGCACGGCGGGCTGTTGGGTCTGGCCGTCGAAGCCGGCTTGGGCGTCCTGTAGGTTTTCGCCGGTCAGGATGACCTGGCGGCGTACCAGGACGGGCCGCCCGTCGCGGTCGGTATAGCGTTCCAGGCCAAAGGGAACGGTTCCGCTCGCGAGTGCGCTCAGCGCTTCGGGCGAATCGTCCACCAAGCGTACCTCCAGGGTGGCGGTCCGGCCCAGGATGTCCTTGGCCTTGGCGACGTCCTGCACGCCGGGCAGCTGGACGACGATGCGGTCCGCGCCTTGTTGCTGGATGACCGGCTCGGCCACGCCAAGCTCGTTGATGCGGTTGTGCAGCGTCGTAATGTTCTGGCGCAGCGCGTTGTCTTGCGCGGTCTTGATGGCTTGCGGGCTGAGCGTGCCGATCAGCTTGAACTCGCCGGCGGCGTCCTGCTCGGTGAGCTGGAGATCGGGCAGCGCGTCGCGCAGCACGTTGCGCGCATTGTCGCGCGTGGCGGCATCGCGCAGCTTGATTTCTATGGTTTGCCCGACGCGCTCGATGCCGCCGTGGCGGATGTTCTTGTCTCGCAGCAGCGTGCGCACGTCGCCGGTGATCGCGTCATAGCGCTTGGTCAGCGCGCCCTTCATGTCTACCTGCAGCAGGAAGTGCACGCCTCCGCGCAGGTCCAGTCCAAGGTACATGGGCAAGGCGTGCAGGGAGCGCAGCCAGGCGGGAGAGGCCGAAAGCAGGTTCAGCGCGACGACGTAGCTCGGATCCGAAGGGTCGGGGTTGAGCGCCTTCTCGAGCAGGTCGCGTGCGCGAAGCTGTAGGTCGGTCGAGGCCAGGCGTACCCGTACTGTGCCGACCGGCCCATTCTGCTCGAAGTACAGCCCCGTGTTGGAGATCCCAGCGCCGCGCAGGATTTCGTCTACGCGTTGGGTCATGTCGTTATCCACCTTGACGGTGGCCTTGGCGCTGGAGACTTGTACGGCGGGGGATTCGCCGAAGAAATTCGGCAGTGTGTAGATGAAGCCAAGCACGACCGCGACCGCGATCATGATGTACTTCCAGAGAGGGTAGCGATTCATCGGTAATCAAACCTCGGAAGGCTGGAGCGTCGGCGCCAGTACCCCGTCGGGGGTACGCCGCAGAATGCGAAAAAGGGGCGGCGCTTGGCGCCCGCCCCCTGCAAGGCATCGATGCCGCGGGAGCGGCATGGACGCGAGCGCCCGGCTCACAGGGCCTTGATGGTGCCCTTGGGCAGCACGGCCTGAACGGCGGTCTTCTGGACCAGCACTTCGACCGGCTTGTCGCCTTCGCGCGCGATTTCCATCGAAATGTAGGTATCGCTGACCTGCGCGACCTTGCCCAGGATGCCTCCGGCCGTGACCACCTCGTCGCCTTTGGCCAGCGCGGCGATCATGTTCTTGTGCTCCTTTTGGCGCTTCATCTGAGGCCGGATCATCAAGAAATAGAGGATCACGAACATCAGGACGATGGGCAGCATTCCCATCAGGGCGCCTTCACCGCCAGCCGCAGGAGCTTGCGCCAGGACGTTGGCGAGCGCGTTGGTTGTCAACATTTTTTCTCCGGAATCAAGGACTTGCGTCGAAAATAACTCAAAATTGTAGCCCAGGCCGTCTTGGGAGGGGCCTGGGCGTATTCAGGGATAACCCACATCGTTGCCACGGTGGGCAAACGCCGCAAGTGTCTGGCACGCCTTACCGCCAGGTGAGGGGGCATTCTAGACGCTATGGAGGCCGGGCGGGGGCCGAGGGGCGAGGACGCGTCGCGCAGACTGTCATCGCCCTTTGCACTGCGCCCGCGGCGGCCTACACTCCCCTGGCGCGGTTGGCTGCGAACTCCGCGCGCCAGGCGGCAAAGCGTCCGGCGGCAATGGCGTCGCGCATCTCCTGCATCAGGTTCAGGTAATAGTGCAGGTTGTGAATGGTATTGAGCCGCGCGCCCAGGATCTCGTTCGACCGGAACAGGTGGTGCAGATAGGCGCGCGAGAAATTGCGGCAGGTATAGCAGCTGCAGCTTTCGTCCAGCGGGCGGGTATCGTCCCGGTAGCGGGCGTTGCGGATCTTCACATCGCCGTAGCGGGTGAACAGCCAGCCGTTGCGTGCGTTGCGGGTCGGCATGACGCAATCGAACATATCGACGCCGTTGGCGACGCCGTCCACCAGGTCTTCCGGCGTCCCGACGCCCATCAAATAGCGGGGGGCGTCCTGGGGCAGGCGTGGCGCGACGTGCGCCAGGATGCGCTGCATGTCTTCCTTGGGTTCGCCAACGGAAAGGCCGCCGATCGCATACCCATGAAAGCCGATGTCGGTGAGGCCAGCGAGGGATTCATCGCGCAGGTGTTCATACATGCCGCCCTGCACGATGCCGAACAAGGCATTGGGATTCTCCAGCCGGTCGAACTCCGTGCGCGAGCGCCGCGCCCAGCGCAGCGACATGCGCATCGAGGTCGCGGCCTCGTCCGCGGTCGCAGGGCGGCCGTCGATCTCGTAGGGCGTGCACTCGTCGAACACCATGGCGATATCGGAGTTCAGGCTGCGCTGGATGCGCATGGATTCCTCTGGGGTCAGCATCAGGCGCGCGCCGTCGATGGGGGAGGCGAACCGCACGCCTTCCTCGGTGATCTTGCGCAGGCCTTCGAGGCTGAATACCTGGAATCCGCCGGAATCCGTCAGGATGGGCTTGTGCCACTGCATGAATCCGTGCAGGCCGCCATGGGCGTCGATGATCTCCGTGCCGGGGCGTAGCCACAGGTGGAACGTATTGCCCAATACGATCTGCGCCCCGATCTCCACGAGTTCGTTGGGCGCCATGGCCTTGACCGTGCCGTACGTGCCTACGGGCATGAAGATGGGCGTTTCTACCACCCCGTGATTCAGCGTGACGCGGCCGCGCCGCGCCTGGCCGTCGGTGGCCAGCAGTTCGAATTTGAGTCCGTTCATCGTTCTATAAACATCGCGTCGCCGTAGCTGAAGAACCGGTAGCGCTCCGCCACGGCATGCGCATACGCGCGGCGGATGGGTTCCATGCCGGCAAAGGCGGAAACCAACATCATCAACGTCGACTTGGGCAGGTGAAAATTGGTCACCATCGCATCCACGACGCGGAACTCGAAGCCCGGCGTGATGAAAAGGCGTGTGTCCCCCCGGGTTTCCCGCAGCGGCCAATGCGCCGCCGCCGCCGACTCCAGCGCGCGCACGCTGGTCGTGCCTACCGCGATCACCCGGCCGCCGGCATCGCGGGCTTGGGCGATGGCATCTGCCGTTTTCTGGGGAAGCGTGTACAGCTCGCTGTGCATCACGTGCTCGGATACCTTTTCCGCGCGGACCGGAAGAAATGTGCCTGCGCCCACGTGCAGGGTCACGAAAGCCATCCGGATGCCCTGCGCCCGCAGCGTCTCGAGCAAAGGTTCATCGAAATGCAGGCCGGCCGTGGGCGCCGCGACCGCGCCGGGTTCGCGCGCATAGACCGTCTGGTACCGGGTGTCGTCGCCCGCGTCCGGGGCGTGGGTAATGTAGGGCGGGAGGGGTGTCTGCCCGTACTGTGCGAGCAATTCCAGCACCGGCCCTGGGAAGCGCAAATCGAACAGGTCGCCCTCGCGCCCCAGCATCGTCACCTCGAAAGCATCGGCCAGGCGCATGACCGCACCGGGTTTGGGCGACTTGCTTGCACGCAAATGGACCAGCGCCCGGTCGGCTTCAATGATGCGCTCGACTAGCACTTCCACCTTGCCACCGCTGCTCTTTTCACCGAACAGGCGCGCCTTGATGACGCGGGTATCGTTGAAAATCAGCAGGTCGTTCGGGCGCAGCAGGCCCGGCAGATCGGCAAACCGACGGTCGTGCAGGTCGCCGCGGGCGTCCAAGTGCAGGAGGCGACTGGCGGTGCGGTCGGCGGCGGGAGTTTGCGCAATCAGCTCGGGCGGGAGCGCATAGTCGAAATCGTCGAGAGTCAGCTCGGGCACGGCTAAGGGCTTGAAAAATTAGCGGAAAACCAGCCATGATAACCCGGCAGGCGGGGCTGCCCGTTCGCCGTACCGAGCCAACCGCCTTCGCCTCGAAGACGCGCCGAACCGACGCGGTCAGTCCTGCCGGCTGGTGACTTCCACCAAGTGGTAGCCGAACTGTGTCTTCACCGGTCCCTGCACTACATTGACCGGCGCACTGAAGACGACCCTGTCGAACTCCGGCACCATCTCGCCCGGTCCGAAAGTGCCTAAGTCGCCGCCTGCGGCGCGGGACGGGCAAGCCGAGTATTGCCGGGCCACCTCGGCGAAATCCGCGCCACCCTCGATCGCGGCCTTCAATTCATTGCACTGGGCTTCGGTGGAGACGAGGATGTGACGTGCGGTTGCGTAAGCCATGATTTGCTCCAGGGGGACAAGGGGACAGAGTACTCGAAATATGGGTATAATGCGCGCTTCCCTCCCCCGGCCGTTCGCGCCGGGATTGCCCGGGTGGTGAAATTGGTAGACGCAGGGGACTCAAAATCCCCCGCCGCAAGGCGTGCCGGTTCGAGTCCGGCCCCGGGCACCAGCCACAATCCCCAACAAGTTTGGGGCAGCCCCAACAAGGCACCACATTCCTAGAGAAATTGCGGGTGCCTGAGTGCCTACCTAATCCAACAAGTTTGACAGTCGCCCACAATTTTTCGTATCTCTTTACCCCATTCTTACCCCAAAACTTACCCCATCCACTGGGCGGCAATGGCGAGTTACGAGAAGAGAGGCGATTCCTGGCGGGCGGCTATTTGCTATCGCGGGGTCAGAGAAAAGAAGACATTCCCCAGCAAGCGGGAGGCGGTTGCCTGGGCAACGGCCCGCGAAGCCGAGCTTGCTGAACTGGGTGGCGGCGGCACACTTAAGCGCAGCCTTCGGCACGCCCTCGAGCGGTATCGGGATGAGGTGTCTCCCACCAAGCGGGGAGAGCGCTGGGAGGTGGTCCGTATCAACTCCTTCCTCAAGAACGGCCCCGACGGCAAACCGGTGTGGCCACTGGTGGATCGCCCGATGCGCGATATCCAGACTGCCGACCTTGCGGCGTGGCGCGACGAGAGGCTCAAGAAGGTGAAGGGTGCAAGCGTGCTGCGGGAGATCGGCCTGCTGCGCGCCGTGTGGGCGAAGGCCAAGAAAGAGTGGCGCTACACGAATGCGGATCCGTGGGAGGACTTGGCCAAGCCCAAGGACTCCCGGGCCCGGGAGCGCATCTTTACCGATGAGGAGGTCGACCGCATCGTCCAGGCATTGGGGTGGATCGACGGAACCACACCGAAGGATCGGCGCCAGGAAACAGCGGTGGCGCTGCTGCTCGCCCTGGAAACGGCCATGCGTTCGGGGGAGCTGCTCTCTTTGGAATGGGCGGACGTGGACCTCGAGCGCCGGGTGGCGCGGCTGCAGCTGACGAAGAACGGCGATGCACGGGATGTGCCTCTGTCACGCAGGGCGGTGGAGCTACTGAAGTGCATGCAGGGCCGGGACGAGACCCGGGTTTTCACCCTCACGCCACAGCTGCGGGACACCTATTACCGGCAGGCGCGGGACATGGCCGGTGTGGAAGGGGTAACGTTCCACGATGCCCGGGCAACTGCCTGCACTCGTTTGGCCAAGAAATTGAGCGTTCTCGAACTGGCCCGGATGATCGGACACCGGGATCTGCGTTCCTTGCAGGTCTACTATAGGGAGTCGGCCGAGGATTTGGCTTCTCGGCTCGACTGAGCCAGTCATGCTGCCTGCCGCTGGCGGCGTCTTCCATCGGGCGCCTGGCGGCATTTCTGCAGCCATTCCAGGACTTCTTCCTCGTCCCACCGGCGCACGCTCCCGATCACATACGCGCGCGGGAAGTCCGGCCGCTTGCTCAGGCGATCCCGGATGTGTGCCGGGTGCAGTCCAGTCATCTCGGCGATCGCTTTGCAGTCGATCAGCTTCATTCGTCCTCCAATCTTGTCTACGCTGCCTTGCGGACTGCCAACGCCGGGGCGTTCAGCCGCAGGAAATTCACTGCCATCAAAGGATCGACCGCGTTCCCGACCATGCGCACCTGTGTGGCCTTCGAAAAGATGCGCCCGTCATGACCACGGTCGATGATGTAGTCCTCCGGAAAGTCCTGGGCGCGGTAGAGCTCACGTGGCGTGAGCATGCGCAGGCCGATGTCGACCACCACGTACGGCGTACCGCGGATGGTGACTGTCACCAGGGCCATGCGGTCCCGGGTGGTGATCGTGGTCATCGGATCGCGCGCATCCGACCATTGCCCGCCCTCGCCGTAGTAGCGCATCAGGAACGCGGCGACACGCTTCGCTCCTTCAGTCTGCTCAGGCGACAGGGTGCATTCGACGATGCCGTGATGGCTACCCGTTGTGACCGTTGGAATTGGGTGCCGCACATCGGCGCCGGGGTGCCCGCTGGTGTTCGTAACCAGATGGGCCGTCACGATCCCGTGATGCTCACCGCCGGCGGATACGGTTCTCAGAGGCTCGGCGGCGTCCCGTGCATCGCAGTTGCCGCGCAGGTGGACCAGGTGCGCCGCCACCAGCTGCTGCTGGCTGCCCGTATTGGTGATCGTGCTCATGGGCCGGCGCAGGTCATGGCCCGGGGTGGTGTTGAAGCCACCGTTTGCCTGCATCAGGTAGGGCGCGACCAGGGCAAAGTGCCCGCCTTTGATCGCCGCGCACTGGGTTCTTAGCGGCTCGTCTGCCGACCAGGTTCGGGCGGCGCTGGCGTTCGCATGCTCGGTCAGAAAGAACGGCTCCCGTGCCTGAAGCACATGCCGGACAATGCCCCGGGCGATGCGGCGCATCGTGGCCTCGGCCAGTGGCCTTGTCCGCTCGAAGATGCTCGGGCAGGGGATCGACCAGTCGATGCACTCCGCTGCGGGCTTCCAACGCTGTAGGCCACCAGTCGGGCATCGCGCGTGCGTGGATGCAGGCCAGACGATCGGGCGTCCGTCCCTCCGCGCAATCATGAAAAGCCTCTCCCGCGTGGTGTGCCCGCCGAAGTCGGCAGCGCAGATGGTGCGGAATTGAACCTCGTAGCCAAGCGCTTCCAGTCGGCGGACGAAGGCGCGGAAGGTGCGGCCTATCCGGCGCGGATCAGGCACCAGGTACTGCTGCTGCACGGGCACTCGCTCGCCTGGCTCAGCCACAGAGCCGTCCAGCTTTAACACGCGGCCAGTCTTTGCGCAGCGCTTCGCGATCAGTGGTCCCCACTGGCGGAACTGCTTGACGTTCTCCAGGCTGATTACGTCCGGCCGCACCTGCCCGGCCCAGCGGTACCCCACCCAGGCCAGAGCGCGGATCTTGCGGTCGCGCGGCTGCCCGCCCCGGGCCTGGCTATGGTGCGTGCAGTCCGGGCTGAGGTGTAGCCAGCCCACAGGCCGGCCCTGCGTGGCGCCGCGTGGGCAGACCTCGAAGACGTCGGCCACGAAATGGCGCGTCTGCGGGTGATTGACGCGGTGCATGCTCAAAGCGTCGTCATCGTGGTTGATGGCGATGTCCGGGCTGCGTCCCCAGGCCATCTCCATTGCGACGGACATCCCGCCACCGCCTGCGAAAAGATCCACGATCAGCTTGTCGTGGATGTCGAGGTGCAGCTGCGTCATCCCCGCCTCCCGCTCTCGCGCTGCATGGCGGCGTCGATGGCGGCGTCCAGATCGTCGCCGTCGATCTCCTCCGAATACGTAGAAACAACCGCGCTCATTCCGTAGTCCATCGCGCCCAGGCCGCGCACAACCGCAACGTCATCGACCGCGCCTTTGCGTAGCAGTCGATAACGTGCCGCATCCAGCGCATCCGCATTGGCGGCCTGCGCCTGCATGGCCTCGTAGATCTTGGCGATCAGTTCGTGGCTCAAGATGATCCCCGCCTCTTTCATCGTGACATCGTGGGCTGCGCCGATCATCGCGGGGGTAGGTTTCATGCTTGCTCCTTCATCGCCCGGATGGCGTCTCGAACGTCCGCCAGCGCGGCGCGCGTCCACTCGCATGCAAGCTCGCCCGCGGCGGAGTTGCCGACCGGAATGCGGTACTCCTCGATGACTTTGATTGCTTCCTCTAGCGCGGCGTTGCGGACGAGGGTGGCGAAGTATTCATCTCGCAAGCCAATGCGGTTCTTGCCGCCGATATCCATCGCATCAGCGTAGGCATCTGCCCGCAAAGCGAACTCAATGATCTCGTTGGTGGTCATTTGGCAGGATCTCCAGGCATACGGATAAAAGTCGGATGGGGAAAGCCCTGTGCCTTCTTCCATCCGATCCATTTTTTCTCAGGCGGCGTCTGGGCTTCGTTGCTCTTGTGCCCCAGAATTTGGTAGTCGGTTTCTTGAACTACCTCCCCGTCGTTGAGCAAGCGCCCGCCCTTTTCCAACAGCGTGTGGTAATACTCGGTCATTTCACTTCTCCAGCCGTGCGCCCCAACCGCTCGCGCAGGGCGGCGACGACAAAATCCAAGTCTTGATCAATCCCCGCGAACTCTGCGCACTCAGGAATCCTCGCTTTAAGGGTCTGCTCCATGGCCGTCTGGCGCGCGCGTCCCAACACCTCCAGCGCCTGCCGCAACAGGGCTTCGTCGCGCTGTTCGCGTCCTTCCAGTTCCCGCAACGCATCCCGCAGCGCCTGCACCTGCTCCGCGCTCGCGGCAGGCTGCGCGGCCGGGGCGGCGCTGGCCATTTCCTCCAGCGCCTGGCGCAGCCGGTCGTTCTCGCGCTCGACCTGCGCCACGCTTCCGCGCAACAGCGCGTTGTGGCTGCGCAGGGTCTCGATCTCGGATGCGAGCGCGTCACGATCGGCCAGTAGGGCGCGGATGGTGTCGGGGTCGCAGGCGGCGATGAGCTGTCCATTCGCCCACGTCTCTTCCTCGGTCCGCTTGGTCGTTGGCCACAGGAGCTTGCACACCGGGAGCGTGCTCGGCATAGCGTCCACTTGCGCCATGACCGGGTTCACTGCCCACGGCCCCGGCGTCGGCCCCATTGCCAGCGCGGAACGGATGCGTTCGTAGCGGTCAGTCATTGCGGTCCTCTTTCCACAGTACGGCATCGACGAACAGGCAGATGTCCCCCAGCACGACTTCGAGTTCGGATTGGTCGGATCGCATCACCCCAATCGAGCTTCGGTTCCGGATCTCTTCCAGCGCATCCCGCAGCCGCTTGTTCTCAGCTTCTGCACGCTCCGCCCGCTCCTCTGCCGCCATCAGGGCCTCGGTCAATCGTGTGTTGCCCCACGCATCCTGGCGCTTGACTTCTTGAATGGCGTCGTACATCTCGCGCAGGCCCCTAGACCCGGCCTGTAGCCCTCTCTGGTAGACGTCTTGGTGCATCTTACGCAGCCGTTCAATCTCCCTCAGCGCGCACTCGTAGTGCCTCAGGCCCCAGCCCCAGCAGCCGGGGGCGTGCGTGATTTGGCGATCAGTCATCGCTCGCCATCCTTCGCCATCGCTGCATCAACGGCGGCGTCAAGCGTCTCTGGCTCTACATCCCACCCATCTCCTTCCGGCTCCGTGCCGATCTCCACGATGCGTCCACTATCGCCGTCGTAAGTTTCTGTGACGCGGCCCCACCGCTGGCGCAGCCAGCGGTATCGTGCTGCATCCTCCCGCGCCGCTTCGAGGGCGGCGGCGGCTTCGCGGAGCAGCGCACGGAAGTCGTCGGGGCGCATGTCCACGAACACGCACTTGTGCATCGGGTCGTCCGGCATCCGGCCGCAATCGTCGGTTACTTCCCACTTAACGGCACGCAACCTCTCGATCAAGTCATCCACGGCCAGCCTCCTGTTCAATCGCGGCGATTGAAGAACGCCGCCCGCAGCCTCGCGTTCTCTGCGTCTAGTTGGTCGCGTTCTGCGAGCAGCGCCCGGATCGTGTCGGGGTCGCAGGCGGCGATAAGGGATTTATTCGCCATACATTCGTCTAGCTTGTCGGGGATCAGCTCCACAAGAGCTATGACTGGGTTCTTACCTGCGCAGTAATCCTGAGTAACTACGCTGTATAGCGGCCCATCAGCCCACGGCCCCGGCGTCGGCTCCATCGCCAGCGCCTGGCGGATTTTCTCGTATCGGTCACTCATCGCCCCGGCCCTCCTTGCGCACGGCGGTGTCGATGGCGTGGCGAGCTTTCTGGAAGCACTCTAGCAAGACGTCACAGCGCGACGCTCCGAGGATTTGCTCCGGCACCGCCATCGTGTATTTCATGTCGCCTACCCACACGGTCACGCCGGCATAACCGGGTTGCGCATCGGCTGCTGGTGCCTGGGCGGCCGGCTCTGCGGTTTCGGCCTGCTGCCTGCCGTAGCGAGCGAGCAGGGCGCGGGCGAATTGACGATAGCCCCATTGCTTGAGCATACCTCCAGCGCCGTCGGGCATTGACGCAGCGATGGCGTCGATTTCCTCATCGCTTGGTTCTACCTGCGCTGGAGGTGTAGGGGCGGCGGCGAGCATGGCGTGATAGCATTCGAGGGCGTTGTGCGCGTACCAATCCACTTGCTTAGCGCCAGCTTCGAGCATCTCCGGCGTCGGCGCTACCGGCACCAACTTCCAGCCGTGGGGCGCTGGACGGCGTTCAGCCTCGATCTTCTCAGCGATTATCCCAACGATCTTGTCGTGGTGCTTCTGCTCGAGCTCCTGAATCGGCTCCGGGGCGAATTGGTCGTCAACTGCGGTCGTGGTCATAGTCCTCTCCCATCATGCTGAAGCTTCAGTCCGTCCCGCCAAAGCTCGCGTAGAGCGCAGCCTCTGCGGCCGCATCAGTCGCGTACCGATCGCTGCGTAGGTCTCGAACGGTGTCGTCAATGGCGTCAGCTACGTGGCCAAGTACCATCGAGACGATGATGCTTCGGGATTCATCGAGTGCTCGGCGGCGCAGATTCTTGGCGAGGGCTTCGAGTTGTGGTGTGTCCATTTGATCTCTCCGATCGTCACCGGATCGCCAGCCGGACGCCCTGACGCAGCTTGGCGCCAGGAACATCCTTGCCTTCCTTCAGCGCCTGGGCGATCAATTTCTTATCAACTTGGGGCGGGGGCGGTGGCGGAACCACGAAGTACTCACTGGGAATCATCCGCTCGTCCTCAATCTCGACCGCAGGTGGATTCTTGGCGATGCTGATAGAGAACCACGGGCATTCGATCTTCTGAATGCCGTTGCTCTGCATGCAGTCGAGGACATACCGCTTGATGCGCTCGACGCGAGCCTCCACGGCTTTGCGGCGCTTCGCCATTTCGGCCTCGGCCTCCTTCATGGCCTCAGCCGTCTTTTCCAGGTGTCGAGCAAAGGCGATGACATTTTGAGCTTTGATCTCGAGGTCCCCGCTGAGGCCTTCCAGGGTGTCTGCGACGACTTCATCCGGCAGATCGAGCTCGGCAAGCTTCTCGAGATCGGCTCGGAATTGCGATGCGAGCTGGTACAGGGTCACATTCATGACGCCACCTCAAAACGGGATGTCCGAGAGCGCGGGGTGATCAGGTTGCGGCGCTTCTGCGGTTTGCGGGACATCAGATCGCATCGGCTTGTCGCGCAATGCCTGCACCATGGAGGGCAGCTTGGTGGGCACCGTCTTTCGGTCGAGGATCTCCGACGCGACGAGCTCCGTTTCAGCCTGGAAAGGCGCGTAGAGGTTCGGGCGCCACTTGCCGGGGTTGTATTCCTCCATCGTCAGCAGCAAACCGATGGGCTTCCCAAGCAGCTCCGGGAACTGCGGGACGACGCGCTCAACCTCCTTGTTGAGGTCGAAGTCGAAAACCTTTGCCGGGATAGGCTTGGGGTCGGCGAGCTGGCGAAGGCTCAGGCAGGTCATGATCGCCATCAGCTGCTTGAAGCCGTAGATACGAGTGCCATCTCCCTTTTCCGTGTAGATGGAGAAGCGGGCGCGCCGCCCGTCATCGGTCTGGAAGTCGAAGTCGATGCCCTTCGTCCCGCTGTCCGCGACGATGTGCTGTGCGCGCAGGAACTTGCCGACATACTTGCCCTTCTCGGTGATGCGTCCTCCGGTCGGTTCGGCGCCACGTGCTGCTTCGGGGTCTAGCGTGTACATGAGTGCTCCTCTGGTTAAACAGTTGCTTCGGTCAGGCCGTAGTAGTTGAAAATAGCTGCGTCCACTGCGGCGAGGTCGTTCTCGACCAGGTCCTCGTCGAAAAGCCCCATGGGGGTCTTCGTGGTGTCGGACCCGTTGTTGCGAGTCGTGAAGAGGTATTGCCCGTCCTGCACGATGGTGCGCAGAACGATCGTGACCATGCCCTCGAGCGTGATCTTTTCGTCGAGCATCTTGCCGATGGTCTTGATCTTGATCCGGCCGGACTCGGTCGTCTCGACGTGCGAAAGGATGTAGACCCGCACGTCGTCCGGCAGGCGAGAGGCTTCGGTCAGGATGTCCCAGGCGTTCTTGCCGATCTCCGTGAACTTGTCGAAGCCGCGCTCGGCGCTGCGCCGCATGAATTCGTTCGCCATGACGTACTGGAAGTCGTCGATGACGATCACCTTGCGGCGCGTCTTTTTCATCGCGCCGATGATGGGCGCGGCCTGGTCCATGACGAGGATGTTGCCGCCAGGTGTGTCCTTGCTAATGGGCTTCCACGTTGTGGAGCGAAAGGGCAGCGGCTTCTTGATCGCCTGGATCAGCAGGGTATGCTCGGGGTCCAGGTTGCGCAGGCTGGCGGATTTGCCGGTACCAGACTCGCCTAGGATCATAGTCACAATGCTCATCGATTGCTCCTGATTGCACGATTGCTTCGATTCGTCCTCGGGCGCCGCGGATATGCTGGTCGGGGAGCCCAGGGAGGTAGACGTCTTCGGGTTTCATTGCTTGGCAGCTTTCGCCGCACGCCGACGCATGCCGACTTTCTCCCGGAGAATCCGGTTCTGCTCGGCGCGGATTACGGCTTCGCGAGCAAGTTGCTCGGCGTACTTTGCGTGCCGCTCGATGTGCTGCACTGTCCATTCAATGGCGCTCATCACATGTCTCCTACGGGGCGGTTGAACACGGTCCGTATGACTGCGGACTGATCGGGGTTGATGTAGACGCACAAGCGCTCTGCGCCGCGCTTGGCCACCCAGGCCTTGGGGCCGCATGCCATCGAAGCGATGCGGTCCGAATCGGCATCGATCGATGCCAGGGCTAGCCCGTCATTGAGGCCCACCCGCATGCCGAGGAAGAACGTGACAGCGGGGATAGAGGCGATTCCGAACAGAATGGCGATGGCTTTCATGTCTTCCTCACAGCATTGCGGCAAGCGCGGCTTCGGATTGCTGCGCCTTCCGCTCGTCGCGAATTGCTTTCAGCACGCTGTCGGCGTCGTACCTGGGGCTCGCGTCGAGCACGCGGCCGGCGAACATCAGCTGAGCTTCTTCAATGTCGATCCGCTCGGGAATCTCTTCGTCCCACCCGTAGCGGTCCCGTCCGCCTCGCTGCGCCGGCTCGTAGGTGTAGGTCACGACGAGCTCCGCCTCGAGCGAAAGGCCCCACTCGGCTTCGAACAGGACCGGGAGCGAAATGACACTTGTGAAAGACCTGGCGAGCATGTCAGGCCTCCTTGCCCGTGGCGGGCTTCTGCTTGACCACCACCCGGAAGCCGCTCGTGTCAGGTTCGACGTGCCAGTCGTTTGGTTGCGGGTACGTGTTCATCCCATCCTCCGTTGCCCTGGTGGGCGGTTGATCTGGAGATTCAGGGGAGGGTGGCGGGGCTTGATACCGGCTCCAGACGCTTCGTTCGGCTACTCGATGAGATTTCGCCTACACGCATCTGCTACAGCTTCGCGTGCCCTTCCACGCCGCACCCTCTCCTGAACCTCCAACTCCGCACCCCTACTAGCTGCCCTGTGGGCTAGGCGTTCTTTGGTGCGTTGGAGGAACTTTAGCGAAACGCAAAAAGCCTGTCAATAGCGAAACGCGAAATTTCTTCCTCCGTGCGAACGGGAATGAGGCGGGGCGTCCCCCACGGCCAGACGGCGAAGGAGATCGCGCTAGGGGAGGGGATTGGCCGGCGGAGGAGGGGCTGGGGGGGGAACTAGGCGGGATCCGCCGCCTTAGGGCAACAAAAAACCCCGCTCAGGGCGGGGTTGTGGCAGGGCGGTGTGGACTGTTGGAGACGTCTACTGACCGATACAGAACACAAAGATGGCTTGTAAAACTAGCCGCCAGCGCATAATATGAACGTACGCCGCGACTGCGCCGATATCAGCAGGATTAAAGGGGGAACCCTTTGACGCGGCGCCTTATCCTCTGCTCCGAGACGGGAACCTGACAATCCCGTAGCCCTCTACGGCGCCGCTTGGAGACGTCCTGAATGACCCGCGAATCTGATTAAGGAATCGCGGGTCATTTGCTTTGTAGTGGCGATACACCGCTCCGGCGATCATGTCCGCGAACTGAATCCCCACACTAAGGTGGGATGGGGCGATGAACAAACCCTCAACAAAGTTCGCATAGCTTGACGTGGACTCGCGCCTAGTGGTCATGAGTTTGTAGTGCAGGTTGCGGAGCCGCTCGTCGTCTTTGGGCGCGCGGTGGTCGCATATGACCATGCCATAGACGTTCTGGTGGATAGCCCGTTCCAGATCTTGCAAATAGTACTGGAACCGCTCTGTGAGTTGCTTGTACGAGTACCAGTAAAGATCGTCCGGCGAGTTGATGTACCGCAATTCGTAGGCACGCTCAACGTCGGTCACGACGCATATCAACTTGATGGAGCGGTATCGCTCAATAAGCGCGTAGAGTTGCGTCCGGAAGTCTTCTTTTTGCTCTGGCGATAAGTGGCTCAGGCTATGGGGCTTTGCACGCGGCTGCTCGGGGGCAAAGTACCTCCACTTTATTTCCCCTGTCACGCGAAATCCGGCCTTTAGCGTAAGTAGATCCCGGGCCAATCTTGGCCAGACATCCTCCGGAATCGAGACTCCTCCAAGAACGAAATATGGAGTGTTTTGCCATCTCAGATATGGAGGCGGAGTGCCTGATTCGTCCACAAATAGCAATTGCATTTCTTGTCCGCTCGTACTGTTGTGACCGAGCCGGCCTTACTATCCCATCGCTTTCTTGTAGTAGGCCCGGCGACCAAGCCGCCGCTTTGATCCTCATGCGGTCGGCTGCTGTTCAGGTTGCTGTGGCGAGGGCGGCTCTGCAGGCGGCATCGGAGGAATTGGCTTTCTTTCAGTGGCGCATCCTTTATCCATTGCTAGCGTAGCTAGGTGGTTATAGCGCTGCCGGTAAGCGGTCACTTCGATCTGCTCTGCTTGGCTGAAGTCCATGAAGAAGAGCGGTACGAGCAGGAATGCCCCCGTAACACCAAGGGCGACGTTTTTCCCCGTTTTATCTGTTTGCGGGATGAGTCGCTGCACCTCTGACTCAATGAAAGCCATTTCCATCTCTAGGGCCTGGCAACTTTTCGTATGGTCTCCGTACTGCTGGACCATGACCGGATTGGGCGCGCGACCGGCGCAGCCAGCCAAAACGGCCGCAATCAAGGCCACCGACACTTTTTGTTTGATATAACGCATCCTGTTACCTCCCAGGCTTTTTAAAGGGGAACGCCCCGTAGATGACGTTCCCCGCGTGGTAGATCTTCCTCTGCACTACGCGTCGTTCATCCGTTGGCGGTTTTCCTCCCAACCTTCGCGACATCAATGCCCAGCTTGTCAGCCGCAAGGAGAATCGCCGCTTCGAGCTTTGCCAGTTGGCGGTCGGATAGGGCCCTCACTTTCCCTTCGTCAATGTCTTCGAATGGCCACGGCTCAACCGCAATGGCGCTGTTCCCCCTCCAGGGATCCTGATGGCCGGGAATTACACATTCCCCGCCCGCACCAGCACCACGGCACCGATATGGGCAGCTCGGCCGGCTGGCGAGACCCCGCTTACCCCACCGCCTTCTTGCAATACGGCGACGCTTCCACCAGCTTGGGATCCTGCACAAGCCTGTAGGAGGGAAGGGAGGGGTCTTCGAACCCTATCACGAGGACATCGCCGTCTCTGCGAATAGTCAAGCGGTCGCCGCTCTGGGTGTAGAGCATCCCGCTGTGGTACTTAACATTCCCGACAGACTCTCGAGTATGCATGGAAGAACAGAGCAGCCCCCGGCCGTCAGCTTGGAGCCTCATGGTGGTTAGATAGAGGCTCGTCCCTCCGGTCCAAGTCCCTACGTATGAAGGCGGCGGCGCTTCGGGGGCGACCTCAGCGAATCGATTGTCTCGGTTCAGCCCGTACGGATCATCGAATGCCGCGCAGCCAGTCAAGGCCGCGCAGGCGAGCATAGCCACCAGCTTCGTTCGCATCAGAAATCCTCGCTTCTCCAAACTTTTAGAACGCGCCCGAACACTTCGAAGTCCATACTGGGTTCGATCACCCAGTCGACATAGGCCTTGTTCTCGGAAATGGCCATCAGCCCTTTGCCGGGGATACGTTGGAGGCGTTTGATAAATCCTTCATCCCCAACTCGGAAGAAGTACACAGCATCGTAGTCGACAGTACGAACCCCTGCGTCAACGATCAATGGGTCGCCCGGATTGAACAGGGGGCGCATCGAATCCCCGAACCCAGTCACGATAAAAAGCTTGCTCGGGGAACTGTAACCCCTGACGTTCTTTTCCAGCCATTCCCGGCTGACCCGCCAGCTCTCAATGACTCCCGGCTGGTCTCTAAGCACCACTCCTGTTGCGCCCATCCGCCCACCTGTGTCGTACCGGGAAAGCGTAACCGAATGTGATGCTTTGTCTACAACCAGGGTTAACCCGGTTTTGGCTTCATCCTCTTGGTGGTCAATGTCTAGCCAGCCTTCGTCTTTGCCGGTCGCGCGCTCGATGCGGCGGGCGGTGTCTTTCCGCATGCCGCGCGGTTTACCGGTCTTGGAGTCGCGGGCGCCATCCCTGAGGTTGGCGAACTGGGCGGGAGACATGCCTATCGCTTGCGCAACCGCGGCCAACCCACCGAACTCCCGTTCCAGGCGACGAAGGTTGTCTCTGCGGACTTCATCGATGTCTTTCATGGCCGGGATTTCATAGCAAAACGCGAAACCGGTATATGCGCGAAACGCTATTGACCATCATTTCGCGTTTCGCTAAATTGTGCGCATGGAATTAAGCGCATACCTCAGCCAGAGACGCGGCTTGGTGACCGAACTTGCCAAAGCTATTGGCGCGCACGCATCCGACGTAAGCATGTGGGCCTCAGGGGCTCGGAAGGCGCCGGCGCATCGGTGCGTGGCAATTGAGGCCGCCACACATGGCGCCGTAACCCGCCGCGACCTCCGTCCAGACGATTGGCACCGCATATGGCCGGAGCTTGCTTCTCAGGATGTCGTTAATGCTTGAGCGTCACCTCTGATTTCAAGGGCGTTTCGACCGAGCCGATGAAGCGGGGAGCTGGTCGCCTGTCGACTCGTTGCCGTCCTCGAGCGGTTCGACCGGCACGTCGTATTCCAGCTCTCCCACAACCGTCTCTCCCGGTTTGGGAGCCGGAGTGTACGGAGAGGTGCCGATTCGAACAGACAGTCTGCTCTTTGCTTTGCCGCTTTCCATGGTTGACATCGTAGTCCTCCTGAAACTCCAACTCATCATCTGATTTGAGGCCCAGCGAATGACTCCCGAAGACGCCTTCTACGCAGTGGTCCACGACTATCCGGGCGGGGCGGAAGCCCTAGCGCCCCGGATGGGGTACAGCGCAGCGGTGCTTAGGAACAAGGCCGATCCGAAGAAGGACTCGAACAAGCCGCTTCTTCGCGATGCTGATGCAGTGTCCGGCCTGACCGGAGATTACCGGATCCTTCAAGCCCTGGCGCATAAGCACGGCTTCTTGCTGGTGAAGGCGCCTCACGGGGCGATGGAATCGTGCGACATGGCCGTCCTCGAGGAGGTCGTCGGGCTCAGTGTGGCAAACGGGCAGTACATGGTCACGATCCAGACTGCCCTGGCTGACGGGAAGGTAGATCGCATGGAGTTGGCCAAGATCAACGAAGCGAAGCGCATGCTGCAGACGAAGGCGGAAAGCCTATCCCTGCGTATCGAAGGGATGGCCGAGTGACATGCGCCGAATCCGCATCACTCCAGTTACCCGCCAGATGTGCCACGAGCTCGTGAGGCAGGCTCCCGACGGCCACTACTTCACGCCGCCCCAGGAGCCGACTCGCAACCTGGAGCAGAACGCCAAGCTCTGGGCTTGCCTCTCT
>Ga0182741_1001570_pt1 | contig 29359 bp, 27 predicted proteins | sample eDN5th37CBELigOP_FD_128874 | JGI IMG/M metagenome (GOLD analysis project Ga0182741, IMG submission 128874) | Enriched Organic Plus compost microbial communities from Emeryville, California, USA - eDNA 5th pass 37_C BE-Lig OP (version 2) (version 2) ... | reverse complement strand
CGGGCTCGATGCCTGTCGTGCCGTCCTCCTCGCTCACGGACTCGGTCGCGTGGCTGAAGGTGAGGACGCCGCTGATCACCTCGAAGACGATGGCCTCGTCGTCCCGGCTCACCACGTCGAGCGAGTACTGGCCGGTGAGCGTCTCCACCTCGTCGTGCCTCTCCCTGTAGTCAGGAGCGGACTCCACGTAGTGCTCCTCGAACGTGACGGTGAAGGTGAGGGTGGCGGTGCCGGGCTCGGAGGGCGGTTCGGCCACGCCGAGCTCGAGGCGGGGGGAGGGGAGCAGCTCCGTCTCCACGAAGGCGACGAAGTCGTCGCCCACCTCGCCGTCCTGCGTGGCCACCCAGGGGACCTCGAACGAGACCTGGCCGGCGCTGGCCGTCACCTCGTTCGCCAGCACGAGGCTCCCGCTGATGGCGTTGTAGACGCGTACCGCCCGCACGTCGTAGCCGACGACCGGGAACGTCACCGACGCCGGGTCGAGCTCCACGGTGAACGTGACGGTGTCGCCGGTCTCGAACGCCTCGACGTCCGCGCTCACCTCGGCGGCCCTAGGCCAAGTGGCGAGGGGCGTGGCGATCTCGAGCTTCAGCTCTGCCGGCGTGACGTTCAGGAGGTTGAAGAACCTTTGCACGTTGCCGCCGGAGGCCACGCTCGCCACCAGGTCGAGGGCGTAGCTGGACGAGTAGGCCGCGTCCTGGTACTGCGTCTCTTCGCTGGCCAGCTTGGCGCCGAGCCGCAGCCCTACCTGCCCGTTGGCGACCTCGATACGGCCCTTCTCCGACTGGCGCAGACCCGCCTCCACCCTGGCGAACAGGTAGCCGGACAGCGTGGCCTCGAGACGCAACGCCAGCAGGTCGTCGGGGACGATGGGCCGCTGGTGGCCGGTCACGTGGGGCATCATCGCGGCGACGCCCTCGCGCCCGGGGTCGCAGTCGGATCCCAGGCTCAGGTCGGCGGCCAGCTGTGCGTCGAAGTGGTAGCCGGCTTGAGCGACGGGCGCGGCGCCCTCGAGCTTGAGACCCACGCCCACCGGCACGACGGCGCCCAGGAAGATCCCGACGGCTCCAGGCACTGGCACCTGGATCTTGGCCACGGTCAGCTCGCAGCTCACGGACTCGTGCAGCACGCCCTTCAACACCGGCTCGAACGTCACGTCCGCCTTGGGGCTGCCGTGGAGGACGACCCCCTTGTGGGGGCCGTCGGCCACCGTATCGAGCACGAGCGACGGGGTGAGCTTGACGTCCAGCTTGAGGACTTCGAGCTGCGCGAAGTTGAAGTCGGACTCGCACTTGAGCGGCCCGACGCCGAACTTGGCCTGCGGCCCCAAGGCGCTCGCCACGGCACCGCTCACGTGCCAGCTGCCGTCGGCGAGCCTCCTTACCTCCAGGCCATCGTCTGGGTCGTCGATGAGCGGCGAGTTGCCGAGGTCGAGGCTCTCATCGAGGGTGAGCTGGTCGAACAGCTCGCCCAGAGGCACCAGCTCGAGGGTCACCACGTCGCCGGCGACCTCCACGACGCGCCCGGCCACCTGGACCTCGCCGGTGGCGAGCACGTGGGTGCCCACGGCGGGCGGAGGCACGGCCAGCCTCACAGTGTAGAGGGTGCCCACGTCGAGCTCCTCCTGGGGTTCGAGGAGCGTGGGGCCCGCGAGCACGTCCTCGTCGTCCACCATCAGGGTGCCGCCGACGGGCACGGCGCTCACGACCACCACCTGGGCGGTGACGTCGCCCGCCTTGGCCGTGACGATGGCGGAGCCGGCGGGGCCGGTGGCCGTCACGACGCCGTCCGGCGAGACGCTGATGACGCTCGGGTCGCTGCTGATCCACTTCACGCCCTCGAGCGGCGCTCCTGCCTGGTCGAGCACCGTGGCGGTGAGGGCGAGGCTGCGGTTGGATGGCGTTAGCAGGGCGCCCGCTGGCCTCACCAGCACGTGTGCCGGGACGCTGGCGGGCGGCCCGCCGCAGGCGGAGAGCGTCGACAGGACCACCAGGTAGAACCCAGACCTGCGCATGGCTGCTCCCTCGTGTGCCGGACAGTCAGTTGGTGGCACAAGGATGGAGCTGGCGGTGACCGCTGTCAACGAGCGGCGTAGGGGCCCGGCGCTGCAGCGGCCGGCGGGCTCGGGGACGCCGGGCCCTCAGCCGACCAGCCAGGTGAGGAGCCAGAGGCAGGCCATGCCCGTCAGGAACGTGAAGGTGATGTTCTTGGTGCGCCAGGCCACGAGGCCGGCGACGACGCCGGCCAAGACCCGCGCGTCCACGGGGCCGAGCGCCACGCCAGAAGGCCTGGCCAGGGCGGGCAGCGTGATGGCCGCGAAGACGGCAGGCGGGACGTAGCGCAGCGACCGCCTGAGGAAGGGCGGCAGCGGCTTGTCGCTGGTGGAGACGAGGAAGGCGGCGCGCTCCGCGAGCGTCACCAACGCGGCCAGGGCGATGACCAGCCAGACCTCGGGGCGGCTCACGCGGCCTCCTCCTGGTGGGCCTCGCGCGGCTGCATCCCCTCGGCTACGACGCCCGCCACGATGCCGACCACCGAGCCGATGACCAGCCCGAGGTTGAAGGGGAGCGGCGCCAGCGCCAGGGCCAGCGCCCCGCCGACCACGGCCGCGACGAGCATCGGCCGCGTGGTCACGGCCGGCACGAGCAGGCCGAGGAACATGAGAGGCACCGCGAAGTCGAGCTGCCACTCGGGCGGGATCTGCGCGCCCACCACGGCGCCGACGGCCGTGGCCGCCGTCCAGGCGACCCACGCCGGCAGCCCGTTGCCGAGGGCGTAGGCGACGCGCGGGTACCCCTCGCCGGCCCGCGGGTACCGGAGGATCTGCATCGCGAACGACTGGTCGACCATCAGGAACGAGATGAGCAGGCGCGAGAGCAGGGAGTAGCTCCGCAGCCAGGGCGACAGGGCGAGCGAGTACATGAGGTGCCGCAGGTTCACTATCGCCACCGTGAGGAGCACGGTCCAGATGGGCGCGCCGGAGAACATCAGCGACGTGGCGGCCAGCTGCGCCGCGCCGGCGAAGACGAGCGCCGACATCAGCACGGCGTCCACGGGGTGCATCCCGGCGCCCACGGCGCTCACGCCGGTGATCAGCCCGAAGGGCGTCACGCCGACGAGGATGGGCAGTACCTCGCGCAGCCCCTCCATGAACGCGCGGCGCTCCGGTGTCACGCGACAGAAGCTAACCCGGCGGGGCCCCGGACCGCTGCACCGGGCTCCTGGTGCGCCCGCGGCTGGCGCTCGGGCGGGGACCCGTGCTACCCTGTGACGTTCTGTGGGCGACGAGTCGCCCCGCTAACCAGTCGATCGGGCCGGCAGCGCGCCTGGCCTGGCACGGAGGAGAGACATGCCGCGCGTCTGCGCAGTAACCGGCAAGAAGACGAGGTCGCAGAGGACCAGCATCCGCAAGGGCTCGGCCAAGCGGAAGGGCGGCGTCGGCCTCAAGCAGGTGGGCGTCCACAACAAGACGGTCAAGCCCAACCTCCAGAAGCGCACCATCTGGGTGGACGGCAAGCCGCAGCGCGTGTGGCTCAGCGCCAAGGCCATCCGCCAGCTGGACCCCACGGTCTTCGTGAACCCCAGCAAGCCCAGCTCGCGCTGAGCAGCCAAGACAGGCATGCATGAGGTCCGCCGGGAGCACCCCGGCGGACTTCTTCGTGAGGTAGCATCACCGCGGTGAGAACCGGTTCTCAAAGTGTGGACGCGCAGGCTGCCAGCCTGCCCGTCATGCACTTCCACGGGGTCTCGGTGCGCTTCAGCGAGGCCATGGTGCTGGAGGACGTCACCTTCGACCTCCCGGCCGGCCGGTTCATGGCCATCGTCGGGCCCAACGGCGGCGGGAAGTCGACGCTCGTCAAGGTGGCCCTCGGCCTGGTGAAGCCTCTGGCCGGTCACGCCGCCCTCTTCGGCGAGCGCGCGGGCGCCCACCCCGAGCGCATCGGCTACGTCCCGCAGCTCAAGACCTTCGACAGGTCGTTCCCCGCCACCGCGCTCGAGCTCGTCACCACCGGGCTGCGCGGCGCCTGGCCGGCCCGCATCAGGCCCGAGGAGAGGGAGCGCGGGTTGGCCGCCCTCGACCGGGTCGGGGCGGCGTCGCTGGCCGACAGGCAGCTGGCGCGGCTGTCTGGTGGTGAGCTGCAGCGGGCGTTCCTGGCGCGGGCGCTGGTGCGCCGGCCGGAGCTGGTGCTCCTCGACGAGCCGGCGACGGGCGTCGACTTCCTCGTGGAGCACGACCTGCACGACCTGCTCGAGGGCTACAGGCGCGAGGCCGCCGCCGCGGGACGGCCCGCGACGGTGGTGATGATCACGCACGACATGGCCGCCGCCAGGTTCCACGCCGACACCGTGCTGGTGCTGAACCGGCGGCTCATGGACTTCGGGCCGCCGGACGAGGTGCTGGAGAGCGACAGGCTGAGGCTCGCCTTCGGGCACAGGCGGCACGAGCACCCGGTGACGCCATGAGAGAGCGCGAGGTCGAGGGAGATCGGCTCGTCGCGGCCGGGGCGGCCTCCGCCGACACCGGGAAGGGGCCGTCCGCGCCGTGACGATCTTCGAGGCCCTCGCGCTGCCCTTCCTCCAGCGGGCCCTCGTGGCCGGCCTGCTCATCGCCGTGTCCACCGGCCTGCTCGGCGTGTTCGTGGTCCAGAGGCGCCTCAGCTTCCTCGGCGACGGCCTGGCGCACGCGGCGTTCGGCGGCATGGGTATCGGCGCCTTCACCATCGTCGCCACGGGCCTCGTGGGCTCAGGCCTGGCGCTGTTGCGCGACCCCATCTGGATCGCCGTGCCCTTCAGCCTGCTGGCCGCGTGGGCCATATACGCGCTCAGGCGCCGCACCGACCTCTCCAGCGACACGGCCATAGGCATCGCGTTCGCCGTCACCGTGGCCCTGGGGGTCATGTTCTTCTCGCTCATACCGCCCGACGCCAACCTAGGGGTGTCGCTGATGGACCTGCTGTTCGGGTCGATCCTCGGCGTGCGCGGAGACGACCTCTGGGTGATCCTCATCGTCACGGCGCTGGCCGTGCTCGTGACGGCCACCTACTGGGGGCGGCTGGCGTACGCCACGTTCGACGACGAGCTGGCCAGGTCCGACGGGGTTGACACGGCGCGGCTGGAGCTGGTGCTCTACCTGCTGGCCGCCGTCGTGATCGCGGTCAGCGCCGTGGTGGTGGGCGTGATCCTCATGGCCGCCTACCTGGTCATCCCGGCGGCCACCGCGCGGCTGCTGGCGCGGACGCTGGCGCAGATGACGACCCTCACCGTGCTGCTAGGGGTGGCGGCCACGGTAACCGGCCTGGCCGCGTCGTTCCTGCTGGACGTGCCCAGCGGTTCGACGATCGTGCTCGTTCAGGCCGTCATCTTCTCAGCCGCTGCCATAGTCCGTCAGCGCGGGCGCGAGCCTCTGCGGTCGTCCTGAGCTTCTCAGGCCACGCCCGGGTGAACCCCTCCTCGGCCAGCTTGGGTGTGCCGTCCATCACGAACCTGGCGTCGTCGCCGAAGGTGTCGTCGATGACCTGCACGTCGCGCTCGGGGTCGATGTTGTTGAGGAGCGTCCACATGACTTCCTCGAAGTCGCGGGGGTCGCAGGAGTCGTCCACCACGGCGATGAGGCGCACCCCCTTAGCGGCCGGCTGACGCGCGGCCCACTCGCCCAGGTGCTGGCCCTGCCCGGCCCGGCGCTTGCGCGTCGTGATGAACCAGAACCCACCGGCCACCTGGTGCTGGTCGGCCACCTCGGCGTGGGCGGGGAGCTGCGAGCGCGTGCGCTCGGGGTTGGGCGTGAACGGCTGGTCGCCGCCCTCCTCGGGGTGCTTGATGGTGCCGTCGATGACCAGCTTGCTGCCGTAGCCGAAGGCGCGGCTGGCGTGGTCGAGCACGTCGATGGGACCCTTGGCGAACTGCGAGTCGCGGCCCGGGACGGCCCGCCTCAGCACTCCGCGCCAGAAGCCGATGTGGTCCTTGGGGTCGAGCTCCGGGTCGTCGGAGACCAGCACGACCTTGGCGAACATCATCTGCCCGAGTCCCAGCAGGCCGTTGGCGACCTTGTACGCCTGGCCCGGGTAGCGCTTCTCGATGAGCACGTTCACGAGGTTGTGAGCGATGCCGGCTGGCGGCATGTGGTAGTCGCGGATCTCCGGCAGGATGAGCTGCGCGGGCACCAGGAAGATGCGCTCGCTGGCCAGGATCAGGTAGGCGTCCTCCATGGGCGGCGGCCCCACCACTGTGGCGGGGTAGACGGGGTCGTCGCGCATGGTGATGGCCGTGACGTGGAAGGCGGGGTATAGGTCGGGCAGCGTGTAGAAGCCCGTGTGGTCGCCGAACGGCCCCTCGGTGACGAGGTCCTCCGTGGGGTCCACGTAGCCCTCGAGCACGATGTCGGCGTGGGCCGGCACCTCGAGGTCCACGGTCACGCCCTTGACGACCTCGACGCGCCGGCCGCGCAGGAAGCCCGTCAGCGCCAGCTCGTCGAGGCCGGGCACAGGCGGGATCGGGGCGGTGGCGGCGTAGATGAGCGCGGGGTCGCCGCCCAGCGCCACCGCCACCTCCAGGCGCTTGCCGGCCTGCTTGGCGCTCTCGTAGTGCCTGGCGCCGGTCTTGTGCCGCTGCCAGTGCATGGCCGTAGTGCGGCCGTCCAGCACCTGCATCCGGTACATGCCCACGTTCAGGTCGCCGTGGACGGGGTCGCGGGTGAAGACCAGGGGCAGCGTGATGAACGGCCCGGCGTCCTTGGGCCACGTGGTGAGGACCGGCAGCTTGGAGAGGTCGACGTCGTCGCCGGTGATCACACGGCGCTGCACCGGGGCGGTGCGCACGCGCTTGGGCGGCAGCGCCCGCACCTCGCCGAGCTTGGGCAGGTTCGACATGAGGCCGAGGAGGCCGCCGCCCAGCTTCAGGTCGAGGAGGTCGCGGAGGCGCTCCGTCACCTGGCCGAGGTCCTCGACGCCGAGCGCCCACGCCATGCGGCGCGCGCTGCCGAAGAGGTTCATGGCCACGGGGATGTCGTGACCGACGACGTTCTCGAACAGGAGGGCGGGCCCGCCCTCCTTCACGGCGCGGTCGGCCAGGGCGGCCATCTCCAGGTGCGGAGAGACGGGCTCGGTGACCCTCACGAGCTCGCCGCGCTCCTCGAGCAGATGCAGGAAGGCGCGTAGGTCGATGGTGCTCATGCGCGCGTGATCAGGCCTCCACCACCTGAGGGGCCGGGAGCACGGCGGCGAGCTGGCGCCGCAGGTCGGCGAGGCCCTCGCCGGTGACGGCGGAGACGCTCACGGCCCCGTAGCGCTCCTCCAGCTCGCGCAGGACGCCGGGGTCGGCCGCGTCGGCCTTGTTGATGACCACCAGGCGAGGGGGCTCGAGCTCGAGCTCGTCGAGGATGCGCTGCACCGCGTCGACGCGGTCGGGCGCGCCCGGCGAGGCGCCGTCCACGACGTGCAGCAGCAGGTCGGCGTGGTGCAGCTCCTCGAGCGTGGCCCTGAAGGCGTCGACGAGCTCGTCCGGCAGGTCGCGGATGAACCCCACCGTGTCCGTGAACACGGCCTTGCCGCCCCACGGGCCCAGCTCCGGTAGCCAGCCCTCGCGCGTGGTGGGCCTGAGGGTGGCGAACAGCTTGTCCTCCGACAGCGCCGAGGCCTTGGTGAGCGCGTTGAAGAGCGTCGACTTGCCGGCGTTCGTGTAGCCCACCAGCGCCACGACGGGCGTGGCCGAGGCCGTGCGGGTCTTCCGCGTCTCGGCGCGACGGCGGCTGATGTCCTCGACGGCCTTCTCGAGCACGGCGATGCGGTCCCTGATGCGGCGCCTGTCGACCTCGAGCTTGGTCTCGCCGGGGCCCCTCGTGCCGATGCCGCCACCGAGGCGGCTCATCGCCTCGCCGCGGCCGGCCAGGCGCGGCAGCTGGTACTTGAGCTGGGCGAGCTCCACCTGCACCTGCGCCTCACGGCCGGAGGCGTTCTGAGCGAAGATGTCCAGGATCACCTGCGTGCGGTCGAGGACCTTCAGCTTCGTGAGGCGCTCGACCTCGCGCGCCTGCGCGGGCGTGAGCTCCCTGTCGAAGACGAGCAGGTCGGCGTCCTCGTGGAACGCCAGCGAGACGGCCTCCTGCAGCTTGCCTTCGCCGACCAGCGTCCTGTGGTCGGGCTTCTCGCGCCGCTGCACGGTGGTGGCCGCGACGGTGGCGCCGGCGCTGCGCACCAGCTCGGCCAGCTCCGCCATGCGCGCGGCCGTCTCGGCGTCGTCGGGCCCCAGGCCCACCAGCACGGCGCGCTCGGCGCTGGAGCGCTTGACCTCGCGCACGCCGGCCTGGCGCGCCAGCTCCTCCTCGAGGGCGCGCAGCCTGGAGAGCACGTCCTCGCCCTCCAGCTCCCACACGGGGACGGGCTCGTCGACGATCCAGTCCTCGGTCTCGCTGCCGCTGGGCGCCACCGTGGCGAGGTGAGCCAGGCCGACGGCCGCGCCGCCCTGCTTGGCCGGGTCGACGTCTATGGCGATGAGCGCGTCGAGCCTGTTGAGGAAGAGCGTGGTGAGGTCCGTGCCCGAGAGGCCCCCGGGCTTGAGGTGCGTGTGCGCCAGCCTGAGGCCGGCGAGGCGCGACTCGGCCTCGCCCACGAACGGCGGCAGGGGGGTGTCGGCGGCGTCGCCGACGGCGACGGTCACCACGCGGCCGCGCCTGTCTATCAGCACGCTGACGCCGCGCCCCAGCTCGACCGTCAGGTCGGCCATGGCGCGCGCCAGGTCGGCCGTGACGGCCGCCTCGGGCGGCACCCGCCGGCGGTACAGGTTCGACAGCCGCTTGAGTTGGTGGTTCTTGAGCCCCTGCGTCTTGCCGTGAACCTTCTCGATGAGGTCTCGCTCCTCCCGGTCAGCGCCCGGCGGCGCCGGCGAAGCGTCCTCTCCGGCGGCGTAGAGACGCGCGTGCGCTGGCCTGAGGCGATTCTAGCGCCTGCCCGCGCCGTGATAGCCTCCCCGCGATGCGCGTCCTGGCCGCTTCCCTGGCGCTCTGCATGGCCGTCCTGGCCTGCGCGCAACGCACCGTGGAGGGGGAGGTGCGCGGCGGCGCCGTGTACGTGGACGCCGCCTCGCTGGCGGTGGCCCTGGGCCATGTCGTCACCTCCGACGGCCCCACGCTCACCTGGCGCGGACCCGAGGGCGTGGTGACCTTCTTCGGCGGCTCTTCCGAGGTCCTGCTGCAGAGGCCAGGCGACGGCGGGCCGCAGGAGTGGTCGCTGGCGGCGCCCGCCGTCGCCGGCCCAGGGGGTGGCGCGGCCGGGTGGCTGCTGCCCCTGGACGCCGTCCAGCTCCTGGGCGTGGCCGCCGAGGAGACGCCCGACGGTGCGGCGCTCCACGGTCCCGGAGGGGAGACCATCCTCCTGACGCTGCCGGCTCCGGCGCTGGCGACCGGTTACGGTGCCTGGGAGCCTGTGTCGCTGGGGGCCGCGGCCGGCGTGCGCTTCTTCTCGGGCGACCAGAGCCTGCTCCTCCTCGACCTCGACCTCCTGCCGCTCGCGTACCCCGAGGCCACGGCGGCGGTGGACGAGGCGGCGGCCCGCGCCGGCAGCGACAACGCGCTGCTGCTCGTGGCCTCCGCGCTGGTGACGGGGGAGCTCGACACGGAGCTGACCTTCTCCCAGGACGGACGGGAGCTGGCGGTGCGGGCGCCTTACCGCGTGCACGTGTTCCGCGGCGACCCGGCGGCGCTCGCCCCGGGCGCCGAGGTGGTGGCGGTGGTCCTGCTCCCGCAGACGTTCTCGCTCTACAGGCCCCTAACGGTGTCGTGGGCGGGCGTCGAGGCGACGGTCACGCTGCGCCGCTGAGGGCTACCATCGCGGGCGAGGGGCCGCCGGGGCGGCCCAGGGCAAGTGAGCCAAGGGCCGCCAGGGGCGGCCGCAGGAGGTCGTCTTGAGAGCAGTGATCACCGCGGCGGCGCGCACGGCCATCGGCGCCTTCCAGGGCGGGCTCGCCAGCCTGAAGGCGGGCGAGCTGGGCGCCGCCGCCATCAAGGGCGCGCTGGAGCGCTCCGCCGTGGGCCCCGGCGACGTGGACGCCGTGTACATGGGCAACGTCCTGCAGGCGGGCCAAGGCCAGGCCCCGGCGCGGCAGGCGGCGCTGTTCGCCGGCCTCGACGTGCGGACCCCCACCGTGACCCTCAACAAGATGTGCGGTAGCGGCCTCGAGGCCGTCATCCAGGCGGCGCGCGCCGTGCGGCTGGGCGACGCCGAGGTCGTGGTGGCCGGCGGCATGGAGTCGATGACCAACGCCCCCTACCTGCTGCCCGGCGCGCGCGGCGGGCTGCGCCTCGGCGAGGGCAAGGTCGTCGACTCGCTCATCCACGACGGCCTCTGGGACGTCTACAACGACAGGCACATGGGCTCGTGCGCCGAGAGCTGCGCGCGCCGCTACTCGTTCTCCCGCGAGGCGCAGGACGAGTTCGCCGAGCGCTCCTACAGGCGCGCCCAGACCGCCATCGAGGACGGCACGTTCGCCGGCGAGATCGTGCCGGTGCAGGTGAAGGGCCGCAAGGGCGACGTCACGGTCATCGACAAGGACGAGGGCCCCTACGTCGTCGACTTCGCGAAGATGCGCAAGCTCCGGCCCGCCTTCGAGGAGGGCGGCACCGTCACGGCGGCCAACGCCTCCACGATCAACGACGGCGCCGCCGCGCTGGTCATCACCTCCGAGGAGGTCGCCGCGCGGCGCGGGCTGCCGGTCCTCGGCGTCATCGAGGGCTACGCCGGCCACGGCGAGGAGCCAGAGTGGTTCACGGTCGCGCCCGTCGGCGCCACCAAGGGGCTGCTGTCGCGCCTCGGCTGGAGCGCCGACGACGTGGACGTCTTCGAGGTGAACGAGGCTTTCTCGGTGGTGCCGATGGCGTTCATGGAGGAGCTAGGCGTGGGCCCCGACCGCGTGAACGTGTTCGGCGGCGCCGTGGCGCTCGGCCACCCGATCGGCGCCTCGGGGGCGCGCATCCTCGTGACGCTGCTGTCGGCGATGAAGGCGCGGGGCGCCAAGCGCGGCGTGGCCAGCATCTGCATCGGCGGGGGCGAGGCGCTGTCGCTGGCGGTCACCGCGCCCTGAGCGCGGTTCGCTAACAGGCGCGCACGGGCGCCAGGCTGCGGCTTGGCGCCCGGTCCGTCTCGGCCCTCTTGTAGCTAGCGGAGGTTCAGTAGTCCTCGGTACCGCGCGGCCTGTCGGGCAGGCGTCCCTGCTGCACCGCCTCGGCGATCATCGGCGGCAGGCCCCACGCCACGATGTCGAACGCTACCGCGGCGAAGTCGTACTCGACCTTGTCCATCTCGACGGTCACTTCCTTCTCGTCGATGGTCAGGAGCGCGTAGTCGGCGCCCGGCTCGCCGTTCAGCGACAGGCCCACCGAGCCGGGGTTCACGACCCAGCCGCGGTCCTGGATCTGCCTGTAGAAGGGCACGTGCGTGGACCCGGCGGCCAGGACCTTGCACCTGTGCACCTCCAGGAGGCGCGCCAGCGTGAACGGGTCCCGGTCGAGGTTCACTCGCTCCGTGGGGTCGTCGAACGAGCCGTGGAAGAAGCGCAGCCAGCCGACGGGCGTCTCGATGCGCCGCTGCACCGGCAGGGAGCGTAGGAAGGTGAGGTGCCTGTCCTCGATGACGCCGCGCGTCCACTCGATGGTCTCGTCGGCTACGCCGCGCCTCACGGCCTTGCGCCTGGCGAACGGGAACGCCAGGCGCTCGTCGGCCGCGCCGAGCGTGCAGAGGATCCCCTCACGCCGGATGAGGTCGATGGTCTCGTTCGGAGAAGGCCCGTAGCCCACGAGGTCCCCGAGGCACAGGACCTTCTCCGCACCTTTGGCCTTGAGATGCCCTAGGACGGCCTCCAGCGCTAGCACGTTGGCGTGCACGTCGCTTATGAGGCCGATCTTCACGAGGCGAGTCTAGCAGTCCCTTCCTCGAGGAAAGCCGTCAACAACGCGACCTCGCCCTCCAGGTCGGCTTTCGAGACCATCTCGGTGACCGTGTGGACGTACCGGGAAGGGGTGCTGAGGGTCATCGACGGCACGCCGACCCGCGAGCGCTGGATGGCGCCGGCGTCGGTGCCGCCGAGGGGGAGGACCTCCAGCTGGTACTCGATGCCCTTCTTCTCCGCCAGGGCGATGAACTCGTCGAGCAGCCAGCGCGTGGAGATGGACGAGCTGTCCATGACCTTGAGGCCCACGCCCTTGCCCAGCTCGGTGACGCGCAGCTCGGCGTTGTTGCCGGGGATGTCCACGGCCAGCGTGGTGTCGAGCGCGATGCCTACATGGGGCTCGACCTTGAAGGCGCTGGTGACCGCGCCGCGCAGGCCGACCTCCTCCTGGGTGGTGAAGACCACGTGCACCTCGAAGGCCGGGCGCTTGAGGCGCTTGAGCGTCTGGATGGCTATCCAGCAGCCCACCCTGTCGTCGAGGGACTTGCCGGTGACGACCTTGCCCAGGTCGAGGAACTCCTGGCGCAGCGTCACCATGTCGCCCACGCGGACCTTGGCCTTTACCTCGTCGGGCGTGAGGCCCAGGTCGACGAAGAAGTCGGAGACCTGCGGGACCTTCGAGCGCTCCTCCGGCGTGCTGATGTGGATCGGCTTGCCCGAGGGGTTCAGTACGCCCACCAGCTCCTCGCCGGAGACGGAGGCGTGCACGGTGACCTGGCGCGCGAAGAGGTTGCGCGGGTCGAAGCCGCCCACCTGCTGGACGCGAATGAAGCCCTTGTCGTCGACGAACTTGACGAAGAAGCCGATCTCGTCCATGTGCGCGGCCACCATCGCGCGCGGCGCGTTCTTCTTGCGGCTGCGCTTGACGGCGTGCAGGTTGCCCATGGCGTCCGTCTCGAGGACGTCGACGATGCCTTGCAGTTCGGACTCTATGAGTTCGCGTACCCGCTCCTCGCGGCCGGGCACGCCCGCGACCTCGGATAGCTTCTTGAGCAGCTCCATGCGCGGAAGTCTACTCTGTGAGCCACTCCACGATGGCGGCTGCTAGGTCGGGGGCGCACTCCTCCTGCACGGCATGGCCGCAGCCCTCGATGAGCTCCAGGCGGGCGTCGCCGAGGTCCCGGGCCAGGCGCTCCGACTGGTCGACCGGGACCACCCCGTCCTCCGCGCCCGCCACCACGAGCACGGGCGCACTGAGGGAGCCTAGGCGCCCCTCGAGGCTCGCCGGCGCCTCGGCCTGCGACAGATGCCAGAGGGCGACGTCCCAGCCCTCCACGGTGAAGGGCTCGAGGAAGGCGTCCACGCGCTCCTGCGTGACCCCCGCGGGGTCGTGCCAGCCGGCGCGCAGGATGCGCTGTCCCGGCTCGGCGGCAAGTTGGCGGAGGAACACCGGCCCCAAGCGCTGCACTTGGGGCGTGCGCATGATCAAGCGCGACAGCGCCGAGCGGCGCTGCACCACGTACGGAGAGGCGCCCACGGTGACGACGCCGTCCACGAGCCGGGGGTGCTCGAGGGCCGTCTCCAGCGCCACCCGAGCCCCGTTGCCGTGACCGAGGAGCACCGCGCCGCCGAGGCCCAGCTCGCTGACGACGCCGGCCACCAGCTCCGCCTGGGACGCCGGGGCGTAGGGGTCGATGGTCAGGTCGGGGTCGGTGGGGTCCGGCCGCTCCGACAGCCCGAAGCCGGGCAGGTCGACGGCCACCACGTCGCCTACCTGGGCGAGCAGCGGGGCCAGGTCGTCGAAGGTACGGCTGCTGTAGGGGAAGCCGTGCACCAGGAGGAACGAAGGCCCGTCGGCCGGCCCGTCCCAGCGGCGCACGTGCAGGTCCACGCCCGCCACCGACACGTACTCGGCGCCGGGGCCAGCCACCTGGGCGAGGGGCCTCACCCCCTCCGGCGGCGGGATGGGCACCACGAGGGGGACCACCGCCACGCAGACGACGAGGACGGCCAGGATGGCCAGCGAGACCTTGATGCGGAAGGGCATCTAGCCGGCCACCCCGTCCACCCTGGTGCTCAGCGGCCCTTGAAGTCGGGGCTGCGCTTCTGCAGGAAGGCGCTCGTGCCCTCGCGCATGTCCTCGCTTGTGGCCACGAGGCCGAACAGGTCGGCCTCGATCTCGAGGCCTTGGGGCAGCGTCACGTCCAGGCCGCGCATGACCGCCTCCTTGGCCAGGCCCACCGCCAGTGGGCCGTTCCTGGCCGCCAGCTTCGCCAGCTCGACCGCCGCGGACCTGGCGTCGTCAGCCACGCGGTTGACGAGGCCCATCTGCAGGGCCTCCTCGGCCGTCACGTGCCGACCGGTGAGTATCAGCTCGAGCGCGCGTCCCACGCCGATGAGCCTCGGCAGGCGCTGCGTGCCGCCGTAGCCGGGGATCAGGCCGAGGGTCACCTCTGGCAGGCCGAGACGCGCCTGCGGGGAGGCGACGCGGATGTCGGCGGCCAGCGCCAGCTCGAGCCCGCCGCCGAGGGCGAAGCCGTTGACGGCGGCGATGGTGGGGAAGGGGAGGGCCGCCAGCGTGCTGCACACCTCTTGGCCTAGGAGCGCGAACTCGCGGGCGGTGAAGACGTCCTCTATCTGGTTGATGCCGGAGACGTCGGCCCCGGCGACGAACGCGCGGCCGGCGCCGGTCACCACGAGCGCCCTCACCTCGGCGTTGGCCTCGGCGGCACCGAAGGCCAGCGACAGCTCCACGAGCACGTCCTCGTTGAGGGCGTTCAGCGCCTCCTGCCGGTCCACGGTGACGACCGCCACGGGCCCGTCGAGCTCGTAGCGCACGTACCGCAGCTCGGGCAGCTCCTCCACGTACTCCTCAACGCCCATGTCGTCGTCTCGCGGTACGTCGCTCATCGTTCGCCTCCGTAGTCGTAGAAACCCTTGCCCGCCTTGCGGCCGAGCAGGCCGGCCCTCACCATCTGCTTGATGAGCGGCGCCGGTCGGAACTTGGGGTCGCCGAACTCCTCGTAGAGAGCCTGCCCGGCGGCCAGGCTGACGTCGAGGCCCACCAGGTCGGCCAGCGCCAGCGGCCCGATGGGCATGTTGGCGCCGAGCTTCATGGCCTCGTCGATCTCCTCGGCGCTGGCCACGCCCTCGGCGAGGGCGTGCACGGCGTCGTTGATGTACGGCACCAGCAAGCGGTTGACGATGAAGCCGGGCTTGTCGGCGCAGACGATGGGCTTCTTGCCGAGCCCCTCGACGAACGCGCGGGCGCGCTCGATGACGTCCTCGGGCGTTAGGAGCGCCCGCACCACCTCCACGAGCTTCATCACCGGCACGGGGTTGAAGAAGTGCATGCCGCAGAAGCTCTCGGGGCGGCCGCTGAACCTGGCCAGCTGGGTGACGGAGAGGCTCGAGGTGTTCGTGGCCAGCAGCGCGCCTTGCGGCGCCAGCCTGCCCACCTCGCCCCAAACGCGCTCCTTCACGGGCAGCGACTCGAAGACGGCCTCGATGACCACGTCGGCCTGCGCCACGGGCCCCATCTCCGTGCTGGTGCTGACGCGGCCCACGGCGGCGTCGGCGTCCTCCTGGCTCACCGTCCCCTTGCGCACCAGGCGCTCGAGGCTGCCCTTCATGGTGGCCACGCCGCGGTCGAGGGCGGCCTGCTCCTGGTCGACGAGCGTGACGTCGTGCCCGGCCAGGGCGCAGGTCTGGCCGATGCCCGACCCCATCGTGCCGGCTCCGATGACGACTACCTTCATCCCGTAGGTCCCCTTCCAGCGCCGGCGCGGTCGCGCGGCGCGTCGATGCGGCTAGCGGCGTGGCTCGCAGCGGCGGCCGTCAGGCGCCGGCGAGCTCGACCATCGCGTCGAGCGCGGCCGTGACCATGTCCAGCACCGCCGGCCTCAGCTGCTCTGCCGGGAGGAACGTGTCGTCGCCGATGTTGTTGCTCACCACCAACACGCAGCCGGTGCTCACCCCGCGCAGGGCGCCCAGGGTGAAGAGGGCGGACGCCTCCATCTCGACGGCCAGGACGCCCCGGCGCGCCATGCCCCGCACGTCGTCCTGGGTGACGGCGTAGAAGGCGTCGTCGGTCTGGATCAGGCCCGTGTGGGTGCGGCGACCGAGCCTGTAGGCCGCGGCGGTCAGCGCCTGCGCGACGGAGAAGTCGGCGGCGGGCGCGTGCGTGGCGCCCCGCAGGTAGTGGCGGGTGGTGCCGTCGTTGGGGACGCTGGCGGTGGCCACCACCAGGTCGCCAGGGGCGACGTCGGGAGCCACGGCGCCGCAGGTGCCCACCCGCACCAGGCGCTGCGCGCCGAGGCGAATGAGCTCCTCGGCGACTATCGCCATGGACGGGCAGCCCATGCCGGTGGTCTGGACGCTCACCTCGAGCCCGCGGTAGCGGCCCGTGTAGCCGTAGAGGTGACGGTACTCGTTGTAGAGCTGGGGCGAGTCGAGGAGGGTCTCCGCGATCAGGGTCGCGCGGTCCGGGTCGCCCGGGAGGAGGACGACGGGCGCAACCGAGCCCGGCTCGGCGCGCACGTGTAGTTGGCTCATCTGGGCAACGATACCAGAGCACGACGTATGAACCTCTCCACCTCGGGCCGTGGAGGGCGCATGCTAGCTTCCCCGTCATGACCGACCTGGAGGACATCCTGGCGCGGGCTTGGTCGCGCGTCAGCGGGTGCAGGCTGGTAGCCGTAGCCGGGATGGACGGCCTCCTCATCGAGCGTCACCCCGCCAAGCAGGACGACCCCGCCTTCGCCGCCGCCCCGGCCCCGGAAGCCATAGAGCACATCGTGGCCGAGGTGACGACGCTGTTCGGCGTGGCCGGAGGCGCCATGAGCCGCCAGCTCGGCACGCCCGTGGCCGAGCTGCTCGCCCTCGGCGAGACCGGCGGCTACCTGGCCAGGCGCCTGACGCCCGACCTCTTCTGCCTCTTCGTCACCGACGCCACCGCCGACCTGTCGAACGCGCGGGCGGAGGCCGAGGTGCTGGCGCGCGAGCTGCGCGGCGCGTTCGTGTGATGGCTGCCTCCGAGGCCACGCGGCTGGTCGACGAGGCGCGCGCCGTGCGCGGGGTGCTGGCGGCAGCCGTGTTGGGCGCGGACGGCGAGGTGCTGGCGGCCGCCGGCGAGGGCGCAGCGCTCCTGGAGCGCATGCAGCGCACGGCCACCAACGCGCTGGCCGCCGCGGAGGCGTTCGCCTCGCTCCTCGACGGGCTGCAGGGCGACGCCCTGGGCGAGGAGAGCGACGACCCGGCCGGGTCCGGCGCGTCCGAGGAGCAGGAGGCCGAGTCGCACCTCACCGTCCTCTACCAGGACGTCCAACCCCTGCTGTTCGAGCCGCTGGCCGGCGGCGACAAGCTGCTCGTCGTGGCCGTGGAGTCGTCGGCCGACATAGGCAGGGCGCGGTTCCACCTGAGGCGCCTGCGCAACCGCTGAGGGGCGCTCGTCAGCGCGCCCTCGCGGGCCGGGTAGGCGTCGCCCGGCGCTGGCGGGTCGCGTCCCGCCTCGACGTGGCGGCCGGCGCGGCTACTCTTGGGGCGTGAAGCAGCCGCTGAAGTTCGAGATCGACAAGGAGATCGCGCGCGGCCGGCCGACGAACGGCGCGCTGATCGTCCACACCGCCGACGAGTTCATCTTCGACTTCGTCCTCCTCATGCCCGGCCAGCAGCCGGTGGTGACGAGCCGCCTCATCACCAGCCCCCGGCACGCCAAGGCGCTCCTGCGGAGCCTCGAGGACAACATCAAGCGATACGAGGCTAGGCACGGCGTGATCCCCGAGCCCGCCCGCCCTGTGCAGTCCGGACAGGTGGTCGGTAAGCCCGATGGGGAAGACGAGGGCCCCAACTGAGGCAGGCGCTTGCCGCCGAGGCTGATACATGAGAAAGTGATGAGTCCGCCCTGATACGTGGGGCTAGTCAGCCTAGTGTTTGTATGTGGCCATGACCGAGCGGGTCGTCGTCTACTTCGACTACTTGTGCCCCTACTCGTGGCGCCTGGCGGAGATCCTGGCGCTGGCGGGTAGCGCGGTGCGGGCGGAGTGGCGTCACGTCTCGGTGTACCAGCTGGAGCACGACGCCAGGTGCCGTTACGGCGCCTGCCTCGAGCCCATGCGATGGCAGTTGTGGAACGCCCCCATAGAACCTGAGGACGGCAGCGGCGGTAAAGGCCTGCTGCCGTTCTTGGCTTCCGTGGCGGCCAGGGCGCAAGGTCCTTCGGCCCACGACCGGTTCAGGCTCGGCCTGTTGCGCGCCGCCCACCTCGAGGGCCGGCCCCTCGACCGCGAGACGGCGGGCGAGGTCGCCCGCGTGGCCGGCCTGCACATGCCGCAGTTCTGGCGGGACCTCGACAACCCCGAGAACCGCACGAAGCTGGCGCACGAGCACATGGCGGCCGTGTCCGCCGAGGTGACGAGCACGCCCAGCGTCGTGTTCCCCGGCTCGCACGTCGCGCACGTGAGGTTCAAGGGCCTGCCCGCGGCCTCACCCGAGGCGCTGGGCATGGTGGCAGCGGCGTTCGGCCTCTCGCCGTCGCCCGCACTCCTGGGCCTGCATCCGTCGGGAGAACTCAACTGAACCCCCAGTAGCGCCGCGCGTTAGACTGCCCGCGTGCGGTTGGGGCAGAACGTCGGCCACGGCTCGGACGTAGGCAGGGTCCGGCCGTTCAACGAGGACTACCACCGCGTTTGGCAGTTCCCCCTCGACAGCGGGGACATCACGCTGTTGGCCGTCGCTGACGGCATGGGTGGGGCGGCAGCGGGCGAGGTCGCCAGCAAGCTCGCCATGGAGGTCCTCGACGAGTCCTTCAGCAGGTACGTCGAGGAGATCCGGTCGGGCAAGCCCGTGGTGGGCATCGACAAGCTCATCGACAAGGCCGTCAGGCTCGCGAACCGGCGCGTCTACGCGGCGTCCATCAAGCACCAGGGCCGTCGCGGCATGGGCTCCACGCTCACCTGCGTGGCCCTCAGGCACCGCACGGCCTACATAGGGCACGTGGGCGACTCGCGCGCCTACCTGCTGCGCGGCAAGAAGATCTACCAGCTCACGAAGGACCACTCGTGGGTCGAGGAGCAGCTGGAGAAGGGCCTGCTCACCGAGGAGGAGGCCAAGAGCCACGAGTGGCGTAACCTCATCACCAGAGTGCTGGGTACCAGGCCACAGGTAGCGCCCGACGTCATAGAGGTCGCGGTCGAGCGGGGAGACGTCTTCGTCATCTCCACCGACGGTCTGCACGGCCTCGTCACCCCGGAGGAGATCCTGACCGAGTGCCTGCGCACTTCCAGCCGCCAGTCCTCCGTGGAGGCGCTCATAGCGCTCGCCAACGACCGCGGGGGCCCTGACAACATCACGCTGATAATCGCGGAGGTCGACGAATGACGATCGTGCTCATCGCGGTCGCCGCAGCGCTCGTAGCGGCGCTGCTCCGTGCCCCCGCCTGGCTGTCCGTGGGCCTGTTGGTCGTGGCCGCCGGCCTCACGGCGGTCGCCTTCGCCATGGGCGGCGTGGACCGAGCGCTGGCCCCGCTGATCCTCACCGCGCTCGCCATCGGCTTGATCGTGCCTTCCGGCGTGCAGGCCGTGCGCAGCGCCAGGGTGGCCCCGCCGAAGGGCAAGCGCAAGGGCGCCGCCGCGCAGGCGAAGTCCAAGGTCGCGCCGACGTCGAACTTCGAGAACACCGACATCCCTGGCTACGAGCTGCTCGAGAAGGTCGGCTCCGGCGGCATGGCGAGCGTCTACCGCGCGCGCCGCAAGTCTGACGGCCAGATCGTGGCGCTGAAGATCCCCATGGAGCAGTTCGTCGCCGACGCCAAGTTCATCAGGCGCTTCCACCGCGAGGCCGAGGTGGCGCAGCGCCTGAACCACGTCAACATCGTCAGGACCTACGAGCACGGGGCCATCGGCGCTCAGCACTACATGGTCATGGAGTACGTCGACGGCCGTAGCCTCGAGGGGTACATCGAGGCGGGCGAGCTCGACATCCCGCTGGGCATCGACATCATGAAGCGCGTCGTCAGGGCGCTGCAGCACATCCACTCGTCCGGCATCATCCACCGCGACATCAAGCCGGCGAACGTCATGATCGTGCGCGGCGGCATCCGCGACGACCGCGAGCCCAGGCTGTTGCCCGAGGCCGTCAAGCTGATGGACTTCGGCATCGCCGGCGGCAAGGTGCTCTCGCGCCTGACGATGACGGGCGCCCGCGTCGGCACGCCGGTCTACATGTCGCCAGAGCAGGCCAGGGGCCTGAAGATCGACCACCGCAGCGACATCTACTCGCTCGGCCTGGTGTTCTACGAGGTGCTCACGGGCCAGACGGCGTTCAAGGGCGGGTACGAGGCCATCGTCCACCAGCAGATCTTCCAGACGCCGCCGCCGCCCCGGCAGGTGGTGCTCTCCGTGCCTAAGGCCCTCGACCAGCTCGTGATGCGCATGATCGCCAAGGACCCGGACGAGCGTCCTTCGCTGGACGAGGTCCTGGAGGTGCTCGACACCGTCGACCTCACGGAGGAGGAAGAGGCCCAGCTCCCCACCAGGCTCGTGCTCACCGTGAGCGCGCGCCAGGGCGTGCTGAGGATCCTCGACACCGACGGCAACCTCCACACGTCCATCGGCGACGTGGGCACGGGCGACAAGGACTTCTCGGCCGCGCCGCTGTCGATCGGCGTCGACTCCAAGGGCGACTTCTTCGCGGCGATCTTCGAGTACCGGGTGGGTCAGGAGAACCACCGCATGGTGCACAAGCTCTCGCGCGACGGCACCAAGGTCCTCTCCTTCGGCACCTACGGCATGCAGCCGGGCGAGTTCCTCTACCCGGCCTCGGTGGCCGTGGCGCCGGACGACACCGTCTACGTGCTCGACAGCGAGACGCACCTCGTCCAGCGCTTCACCAACGACGGCCGCTTCCTGTCGTCCTTCGGCGGCCGCGGCAAGGGCCACGGCACGTTCGACGACCCGCGCGTCATCACCGTCGACCCGCAGGGCAACGTCTACGTCCTCGACTACGGCAACAGGCAGGTGCAGCGCCTGAGCCCCGATGGGGTCTACCAGACCCGGTGGGCGTTCAAGATCGCCGCCGACCAGCCCGGCATGCGCCTCCTCGACGGCGTGACGGTGGACCACGAGGGCAACGTCTACATCTCCGACGCCGACGCCTCGAAGGTCCGCAAGATCACGCCGGAGGGCAAGGTGGCGGTGTCGTTCGCGCTCGACGCCAAGCAGGGCGAGCTCACCGACACGATCGTCGACCTGGGCGTGGACGACGACGGCTGCCTCTACGCGGCGCGCCGCGGCGGCCACCTGATCCGCAAGTACGACCCGGCGGGCAAGCTGGTGGGCACGTTCGAGACCTACGCGCCGGTGGTTCAGATGGTCGTGGACCTGCGCGAGCGCCGCGAGGCGGCCGTCCGGGGACCCGGGGTGGCGGCGCAGCGGCAGTAGGAGAAGGGCTCTACAGGTCGAGCTCTAGAGGCCGGGGATGAGCCGGATGAGGCGGAAGAACAGCCTCGCGAAGAAGCCCATGATGGCGCCGATGACGCCGGTCATCGAGAGCACCAGGAAGAACACCATGAAGCCCAGGACGCCGAACTGGGCGATCTGCATGATGAAGCGGCGCACGTCGGCGTTGCCTGAAGCTAGGGCGGCCCGGCCGCCGTCCAGGGGCAGCACGGGGAAGATGTTGATGACGGCGTGGAGCATCGCCACCGACGCGGCCATCTGGAAGGCGGCCACAAGCGCGGGGCTGCCGAGCGAGCTGAAGACAGCCGCCACGAGGAAGCTCAGGAACGACACCACCAGGTAGGCGCCGATGCCGGACAGCCACACCCACGCCTCGGTGCGGCCGCGGCGCGGGTAGTTGCGGGAGTTGACCGGCACCGTGCGCGGCCAACCGAAGCCCAGCAGGAGCAGGAAGACGACTCCTATGGGGTCGAGCTGCCTGCCGGGGTCGAACGCCAGGAAGCCCGCCAGCCGCGGCGACGGGTCGCCCAGCCGGTTGGCCACCCAGGCCTGCACCATGTTGTGGAAGATGAGCGCCATCACCATCACGATGAACGCGATGACGATGGTGGTCAGGTCTCCGCCGTACCTCAGTATCACTCTGGCACCCCGGGCCGCTCGCTTCGGCGTAGCTCCTCCACGAGCCGCTTGGCGAGCTCCAGCTCGTCCTCGAAGCTGCTGGTGAGGCGTTGAGCCCGGGCGCGCTCGACGTCGGCCAACACTCGGCCCACGGCTGGCCCCTCGGGCAGCCCCAAAGCTACCACATCCTTCCCGCGGAGCCGTCTGCGAGCGGGTTCTTCGGCCATGCGCACGAGCCGCTCCGCCAGCGGACCGCCCAGCGCCCGCAACAGCGTGGCCTCGGCGGGGGAGAGCTGCTCCAGCTCGGCGTCGGTGGCTTCCTCCGGCGCGGCACCCAGCCGCAGCAGTCGCTCCCGTGAGGCCAGGAGCCGGTGGGGCCAGTTGAACTCGTGAACGTGCCTCTCGGCGGCCTCGTCGGTCTGGGCGGTGAGCAGCGCCAGCAGGTAGGACTCGGCGGGGACGTCGCCCTTGGAGCGGGCCTCGTCGAGGGCGGAGACGGCCTCGCGCGCGCTCTCGAGGTCCAGTCCGAAGAGGGGGGCGAAGACCCCGAGCCTGTCCATCACCTCCAGGGCCGGCAGGACGCGCTGCTCGTCGAAGGTGAGCTCCAGCTCGGCGCGGAGGCGCGAGCGGCTGACGCCCGCGCTGAGGCCCTCCTTGACCACGGCCCGCGCCTTGGAGGCGGTGTCGCCCGCGAACTCGAACGCGAGACGTCCGGCCAGGCGCGCGCCGCGGAGTATGCGCGTCGGGTCCTCGACGAAGGACAGCGGGTGCAGGACGCGCAGCTGGCGCCTGACCAGGTCGGAGCGCCCGTCGAACGGGTCGAGGACGGCGGGCGGGCCGGGGTTCAGCCGTACCGCCATCGCGTTGATGGTGAAGTCGCGCCTGGCCAGGTCCTGCTTGACGCTGCTGGGGCTCACGTGCGGCAGCGCGCCGGGACGGGCGTAGGTCTCCTCGCGGGCCGCGGCCAGGTCGACGACCGGCCAGCCTGGCAGGTCGAGGGTGCAGGTTCCGAACTCCACGTGGCACGCGAGGGTGCCGCCCAGCCGGCGCTGCAGCCGCGTGCCCAGCGTCTCCACGTCGCCGCCCTCCACGACCAGGTCGACGTCCTTGCTGCCCGCGCCGAGCATCAGGTCGCGGACGGTGCCGCCCACCAGGTAGACGGGCAGGTCGCCCGCCACCTCCTTGACCGCCTGCACCACCTGCTGGGCGCGGGGCGGCAGGCGGGCGAGTAGGGTCTGCGCCTCGCCCACGTCCTCGCGGCGGTGACGCGCGGCGATGAGGTCGGCGCGCGTGACGATGCCCACGAGCCGGCCGTCCTCGACGATCGGCACGCGGCCGACGTTGTGTCTCAGCACCAGCGCCTCGAGCTCGGGGATCGTGGCGTCAGGGGACGCCGAGACGACCCCGCGGCTCATGAAGCCGCTGACCCGGCTGGCGCCGAGGTCGTGGCGCAGCGCCCTGTCGATGTCGCGGCGCGAGATGACGCCCACGACGCGCCCCGCGGCGTCCAGCACGGGCATGCCGTTGTGGCCGTGGACCAGCAGCTGGGCCTGCGCCTCGGCGACGGTGGCGTGCTCGGCGACGGTGCGCACAGGGGAGCTCATGACGTCACTGGCCGTGAGCACGGGGGCGGCGTGCCGCGCCAGGGCCTCCAGGGCACGCTGGGCGGCCTCCTGCGGAGGCAGGTCGGTCTTGCCGTAGGCGGCGCCCGGGTGTCCCGAGCCGCCGACGGCCTCGGCCAAGGCGGCGGCGCTGTCGAAGCGCTCGTTGCTGCGCGCGAAGACCAGCGTGCGCCCCTCCATGCTGGCTGCCACGAGGGCGGCGTCGGCGCCGTGGACGTCCAGTAGCTCGCTCACCAGGCCGCTGACGCCGGGCACGTAGCGCGGGCTGTAGAAGGCCGCCACTACGACGGGACGGCCAGCAACCTGGGTGGTGCGCGCCGCCTCGTGGAGCCTGTCGCGGAAGTCGAGCTGGTCAGGCGTGAGCACGTCGTGCGCGAACCGGCGCACGAGCTGCAGGCTGCCGCCCTGGGCGAGCAGGTAGGCGGCCGCGCGGTAGTCGTCGGGCGTCGTGCCCACGTAGCTGAGGTTGCCGGTGTCCTCGTGGATGCCGAGGAGCCCCAGGCTGGCCACCGCCGGCGGCACCGGCGTCTGTGACGCCATCAGCTCACGCGTCAGTAGCGTGGCGGTGGCGCCGACCCGTTCAACGATGCCGCGGCCGGCGGGGATGGGGTCCTCCGGCAGCGGGTGATGGTCGTAGAGGGTCACCGGCACGCGGCCCACCAGCGCGTCGAAGGGCTTGATGCGCGTGGGGTCGGCGGTGTCGACGACGATCAGCTCGGTGACGGCCTCCAGGTCGACGTCGGCGTCGTCCAGCAGGTCGAGGACGTCCCGGTAGAGCGACAGGAACGACTCGATGCTCCGGCCGATGGCGCCGTGGACGGTGGCGCGGCTGCCGGGGAACAGGACCTGCGCGAGCGCCAGCGACGCCAAGGCGTCGAAGTCCGGCTGCTCGTGCGTGACTATCAGTCGCATGGTCGTGGGGCCCGCGTCACCTGATGGTGATCGGGCCGGACCCCACGTCCTCCAGAACGATGTCTATGACGCGGCCGCCGTCCGCGAGGTTGGCGCTCTCCCAGACGCCCCTCTCGCCGCTGCCGCTGCGCCTTTCCAGGAACCGCGGCAGGCGTAAGGGGCCGGAGCCGTCGTCCTCGACGGTGAGGCGGATGGGGGCGCTGTCCGGCAGGTCGAGCTCGACGGGTCCGCTGCCCGTCTCGAGGCGCAGGACGACGTCGCTGCCCTCGCCGATGAAGACCTCGGTCGGGCCCGAGCCCAGGTCCATCTCCATGTCGACGGAGGCCCCTGGGGCGACGGTCAGCCGCAGGGCGCCAGACCCGCCGCTCACCGACACCCCGTACGTCGAACCGCCCCCTGGCAGGTCGACGCGCGCGCGTCCGCTGCCGGCGTCCAGCTCCAGCGACGAGAGCCGGGTGTTCAGCAGATCGAGCTCGAGAGCGCCCGAGCCGGCGTCCACCTGGAGGTGGAGCGGCACGCTGCTCGGCACCTCGACGTCCCACCGCGCACGCCCCATGAACGGGGTGAAGGCGGTGCGCTCGGGCGTGACGCGCACGCGGGTGTCGGGGTTGACGGCCACGTTGACCATGCCGCGCGGCTCGCCGGTGTAGCGGGTCGCGACGAGCGTGTCTGCGGAGCGCGCGCCGCTCACGAAGGTCTCGGGCGAGCCCGCCCTGAGCTCGAAGGTCACCTGGCGGGTCTGCGGGGGCAGATCGCGCTCGTAAGCGTCCTCGCGGCCCACGACCGCCCGCGCCGGCCAGAACAGCGCTGCCACCAAGATGATGGCCGCCGCGAACGCGACGAACGGCACGTCGCGCGGCCGGCGCTCGGGGATCAGGATGTCCAGCCCACCGCCCACGAGGAGCAGCGGCCACAGGCGCACCAGCGCGCTGGAGAGCGAGGGCGGCACGAACCCGACGGCGTAGAGCAGCCAGATGGTGCCGACCGCGATGAGGGCGATGGGGAGGACGCGAGAGCTCATCTGTCGGTTTCAGCCCCTGCCTTCCATGTCGTCCTCGGCAGGCGGCGCCGCTGGTGGCGTGGTGCTGCCTGACGGAGCAGGGGCGCTCGGTTCCGGCGTCGAGCGGCTCCCTTCCGGGCTAACGGGTGCGCCCTGTGGCGCCGACGCTGGGTAGCTCGTGGGAGCCGGGCCGCTGGGCGGGGCCTCGTAAGGCCCCGGAGTCGGCGTCTCGCCGCCGCGCGGGGTGAACCAGGGGATGGGCGTCTGCTGGTCGCGGAAGAACAGCAGGTACACACCGGCGCCGATGAGCAGCAGCGGCAGCAGCCAGCGCATCACGCCGCCGAGGCCGCCCCAGAAGATGAACTCGAAGACGAAGCCGAAGACGGCGAACAGGACGAGGCCCGTGTAGACGGTCCGCAGCCCCTCACGCTCCTGAGCCGGGTCGCTCGTGAGCGCGCCCTGCACGAAGCGTCCGAAGCCGGCGCCGGCGACTATCAACGCCCAGGCGTAGGCCCAGGCTTCCATGTGGTCGGTGGCCTCGAGGAACAGCAGGATGAGGCCGATCGTCGTGACTATGGAACCCGGTATGGCCAGGCCCGCCATCTCGCGGCGGCCCATGAACGCTGAGCCGAGCAGAGCCAGGCCGGGAAGGATGACCAGCAGCGGCCATGGGAAGGCACCCCTGCCGGCGACCTGCCACAGTAGGAACAGCCCACCAAGTACGACGAGGGCGATCCCGAGGGTCTTGTCGCGGTCGCGCATGTCTCCTCCAGCCTCGCCCGGAAGCGCCGGGCACGACGAGGTTCTTCGTCGTGGACGATTGTACTTCGCGCTTCTGAGGCTCAAGGAGAGCCGATGGTGGCAGCCGTCTGCACCTTTCGTATGAGGTCGGCCATCGCCGCCCGCGCGTGGACGAGGCCGTTCTCCACGAACACCTCCGACGTGCGGTTGCCGCTCGCCGCCGAGCCGACCACGTACAGCCCCGGCACGGTCGATTCGTAGGTTGTGGGGTCGACGCCTGCCTTGCGAGTACCAGCCTCGACTTCCACACCGGCCCCCTCGATGAGCCACGTCGGCGCCGCGTAGCCCGTGAGCACGAACGCCTGGTCGGCAGGCAGCGCCTCCTCGTCCTCGCCTGGCGGGCTTGCTACCGGCGCCACCACGACGCGACCCTGCTCGAAACGCCGCACGACCGCGCCGAACCGGGCGGCGATGGAACCCTCCTTGATGCGGTTCTCGAGGTTGGGCCTGATCCAGTACTTGAGCGTGGGCTTCATGGCCTCGCCCCTGTGGACGATGGTCACCTTCGCCCCCGCGCGGTAGAGGTCAAGCGCCGCGTCCGCCGCGCTGGAGCCGCCGCCGACGATCACCACCGGCCGCGCGTAGAAGGGGTGGCCTTCCGTGTAGTAGTGGCTCACCCACGGCAGGTCCTCGCCCGGCACCCCAAGCAGGTTCGGGTTGTCGAAGTAGCCTGTCGCGACCACCACGCGGCGCGCGAGCACGGTGCCCGTGAGACCCGAAGGCGCCTGGGCCTCTACGCGCAGCTCGAAGCACGCGTCCTGCGCCTGGCCGCGGGGCGGCCGCACCGCGACGACGCGCGAGAACTGCCGTACGTTCAGCCCCTCGTTGGCCACGACCTTACGGTAGTAGTCCAGGGCCTCCTTGCGAGTGGGCTTGTCAGCCGCCGACACCAGCGGGTGCCCGCCCACCTCGAGCCGCTCGGAGGTGGTGAAGAACAGCATGTAGGTGGGGTAGCGGGAGACCGCAGCCACGACCGGCCCTTGGTCGAGCAGGACGTGCGAGAGCCCGGCGCGCTTGGCGAGGATGGCGCACTCGATGCCGATGGGCCCGGCGCCGACTATCGCGACGTCGTAGCTCGCCGGCGCCTGGCCGCCCACGGCCGTCCTAGGCTCGTCCCTGCTCTCGCCTCCGCGGTGAGCGTCGTGACCGTGGTCGTGACCGTGTGTTCCCCCTGGCATGGCCTCACCGTAACAAGCGCAAGTGAGCCGGCGGGGAGCCCAGCGTCATCCCTGCCGAGGGGTCTTGGTCCGTCGCCTAGACCGTGCCGGCGATGGCCCAGCCCCTGGCGCCGGCCCGCCGACCTTGCCGCAGGATGGGCAGTGCGGGCAGAGCGGGCAGGCCTCGCAGGCGGGCCGGCGCGCTGTGCATACGCGGCGGCCGTGCAGGATCAGGGCGTGGTGGAGGAAGACCCACTGGTCGGGCGGGAAGAGGCGCTGGAGGTCGGCCTCCACCTTGTCCGGGTCGAGATGGGTGGAGAAGCCGAGACGGCGCGACAGGCGGCCCACGTGGGTGTCGACGGCGATGGTGCTCACGCCGAAGGCGTTGGCGAGGACGACGTTGGCGGTCTTGCGCCCCACGCCGGGCAGCTTCACCAGCTCGTCCATGCTGGCCGGCACCGCACCACCGAAGCGCTCGACCAGGGCCTTGGCGGTGGCCACGGCGTTCCGTGCCTTCGTCCGGTAGAGGCCGATGGTGCGGATGTACGGTTCGACCTCCTCCGGCGTCCCGGCCGCCATGGCGTGCGCGTCGGGGTAGGCGGCGAACAGCGCGGGCGTCGCGGCGTTCACCGAGACGTCGGTCGCCTGCGCCGAGAGGAGCGTGGCGATGAGGAGCTGGAAGGGCGTCTGGAAGTTCAGCTCGGTGCGGGCGTCGGGGTAGAGCTCGCGCAGCGCCTCGAGGACCAGCTGCGCCCGCTCGCGCCTCGCCCTCAGGGACTCGCGCGGCACCCGGCGATGGTAACCGGGGCGTGGCGCTTACCCGACGCTCCACGAGGGGATAAGTGAGCGATTCACCAGTCTCACCGCACGCTCACGCTGTAGCGTGGATGGCACTGTTCTCGCGCGGCACGGCCGAGCGCGACGACCCGTCGACGGCGGGCGAGGAGGCAGGATGCCCGTTTACGAGTACAAGGCGCGCGACCGCACTGGCAAGCTCATCGCCGCCACGATGGAAGCTGCGTCCGAGCGTGACGTCGCGGCCTCGCTCCGGCAGAAGGGCTACTTCATCAGCGAGATAAAGGCGCCCAAGTCGGGGCTCAACGCCGATATCAAGCTGCCGAAGTGGCTCGACTTCGGGTCCATCCCCAACGCGCGCGACATCACGATCTTCTCCCGGCAGTTCGCCACGGTCATCAACGCCGGCCTGCCGGTGGTGCAGAGCCTCTCGATCCTCCAGCGCCAGGCTGAGAAGCAGGGCCTGAAGGACGCGCTCAGGCGCGTGCGCGAGGACGTCGAGACCGGCCAGAACCTCTCCGACGCGCTCTCGAAGCACCCGCGGCTCTTCAACAAGCTGTACATCTACCTGGTCCGCGCCGGTGAGGTCTCCGGTAACCTCGACGGGATCCTCGAGCGCATCGCCACCTACATGGAGAAGCAGGCGGCGCTGCGCGGCAAGATCCGCACCGCTCTCACGTACCCGACGGTGGTGCTCGTCATCGCCCTGGCGGTGACCTGGTTCCTGCTCACGGGCATCGTTCCGCAGTTCGCACAGATCCTCGACCAGCTGGGCGGCGAGCTGCCGGTCATCACCCGCGCGCTCATCGCCATCTCCGACTTCCTGCGCTTCCAGTGGTGGCTGCTCGCGGTCATCATCGTCGCGGCCGTCGTCGGCCTCGTCCTGTTCCGGCGCACGCCGAACGGGCGACGGGTCATCGACAGGCTCTTGCTGCGCACGCCGGTCATCGGCACGCTCGTACAGAAGACGGCCATCGCCAGCTTCTCGAACACGTTCGGCCTGCTGCTCAGGTCGGGCGTGAACATCATCGAGTCCATCGACATCACCAAGGGAACCGCCGGCAACGCCATCGTCGAGGACATCCTCACGGAGACGAAGGACGCGGTGCAGCGCGGCGAGCAGAT
>Ga0182741_1001569_pt1 | contig 29362 bp, 24 predicted proteins | sample eDN5th37CBELigOP_FD_128874 | JGI IMG/M metagenome (GOLD analysis project Ga0182741, IMG submission 128874) | Enriched Organic Plus compost microbial communities from Emeryville, California, USA - eDNA 5th pass 37_C BE-Lig OP (version 2) (version 2) ... | reverse complement strand
GCACCGACGATCATCTCGCCGTCGGCCACGGCCCGGATCGCCCGTTCGACCCCCGACGGATCGGCCCCCTTGACGAGATAACCCGACGCACCGGCACGGATGGATGCGACGAGGATGTCCTCGTCCTCGTGCATGGTGACCATCAGGATCCGGGTGCCCGGTGCCTTCCGGAGGATGCTGCGAGTCGCGTCGATTCCCGAGCCGTCGCCGAGTTCGATGTCCATGAGCACGACGTCGACGTCGGCGGTCACGACCTCGAGCGCCTCCCGCACCGAGCTCGCCTGGCACACGACGTCGATCCCGTCGAGGGTGCCCAGCAGTGCCGCCATACCGAGGCGGAAGACGGGATGGTCGTCGACGACCGCAACGCGTATCGCTCCGTTGTCGCTCATGATTCGGACCAGGGTAGCCGTGCCCGCACCACGACACCGCGGAGGTCACCGGGCTCGATGCCCACCGTTCCACCGACCTCCCGGGCCCGTTCCCGCATGCTCTGCGTCCCCACCCCGACGCGTGCGTCGGTCGCGAGTCCTCGTCCGTCGTCGACGATGTCGAGGACCAGCACGTCACCCTCCGCCGCGACCCGCACCGTGCATTCGTCGGTACCGGAATGCCTCCGCGCGTTGATGATCGCCTCGGAGGCGATGCCGTAGGCGGCCCACGCGATCGGCCCGGACATCCCGGCGGGGAGGTCGGACTGCAGGTCGACACGGAATCCCGCGCGGGCGTGGGTGATCACGAGTTCGTCGAGTGCTGCGGTGAGGCCGAGTTCGTCGAGGACCGGGGGGAGCAGGCTGCGCGACAGTTCGCGCACACCGTCGACCTGCCGGTCGAGTTCGCGGAGCAGTTCGTCGACGAGTCCGGCCGCGGCGTCCGGATCGGTGGTGACGAGATTGCGTGCGCCCTGCAGGCCGAGCCGCACTCCGGCGAGCGACGGGCCGAGGCCGTCGTGCAATTCGCGGCGGATGGTGCGGCGTTCCTCGAGTCTCACCTCGGTGAGGCGTCGACGTGCGCCTTCGAGGTCCTCGGCCGACCGCAGGACGACGAGACCGGCGTCGACGACGGTCGCGAGTTCGGTGAGCGCCCGCCGGCTGCGTGTCCCGAGTGATTCGCCCGGGGGTGCGGTGACGGCGAGGGTGGCGTCGCCGGAACCGACCGGCACCTCCTCGACGGGTCCGGTCGCGGTCCCCCAGCGTGCGATCACGTCGCCGCCTCGGCGCACCTCGACCGATTCGAGGCGCAGTGCGGTACCGATGCCGGCGGCGAGTTCGCCCAGCAGCAGGTCGGGGGAATCGGCACCGGCGAAGTGCCGCCCGAGGATCCGGACGGCGCGTGCCGGGTCGACGCCGTCACCGTAGACGAGGCGGTGCACCTTCCGGCCGAGCCACATCCGCACCGGTTGCACGGCCAGGGCGACGGCGGTGGCGGCGACCGCCTGGGCGAAGACCGACTCGTTCGGGAGCACCAGCGACACCGCGACCGTCACCGCGAGATAGCAGGTGACGAGCACGGCGGTGAGACTGCCGGCGAGCGCGGCACGACCGACGGCGAGGTCGATACCCCAGAGTCGTTGGCGCAGCACGACGGCGAGGATCGCGACCGGATAGAAGGCCTGCGTCGCAAGGTGGAGCAGCGGTGTGAGCATCCACGGCACGTCCGGGACTGCCATCGGGATGTACGAGGCCGTCATCAGGGCACTGCCGAGCGCGAGCCATCCCGTCCCGGATCGTTCGCCGGCCGGAGCGTGGCGGCGACGCCACTCGACGTGCCCCGCGGTCAGGAAGCCCACGGCCACAACGGGTCCGACGAACCAGATGTCGGCGATATCGGTGAAGGTGCGCGCCCAGAAGAACCAGGCGATCGTCAGGACGCCGATGCCGATCCCGGCCCGCACCACGGGATCGGCCGGGCGGTCGCGGACGAGCCACGGCACCACCAGGAACAACGCGAGCGTCCCGGGGATCCAGGTGGTGTTCTGCAGCGGACCGAGGAATCCGACGGGCAGTTCGGGGCGGACGAGGGCGAGCTGGGTCCAGCTGTAGGACACCGCTGCCACACCGACGCCGATCGACGCGACGGCCAGCAGGATCGGCACGGCGTGGACCCGGCGGGCGAGGATCACCCCGGCGACCGTCCCGTAGACGGCGGCTCCGACCACGTCGACGAGGAAGAACAGCTGGTCGGAATCGAGCGCGGGCCGGGCCGCGACGAACACGACGACGGCCGCGACGGCGAGCAACCAGGAGGCGACGGCCACGACGGCGGCGGGTACCGGAGCCCCGGTACCCGCCGATCCGTTCGTCGCGACTGTGCCGACTGTGCCCTTCATGGTGCGGTGAGTATGCACCACTGTGTCCTCGATGCGGCCGGTATACGCCGCTGGGCTGCTCGCAGTGGCACTAACGTGCACGCCGGTCCGCGAGGGCGAATCCGACTCCGGCCACCAGCACCCACACCGGGCCGGTGAAGCCCGCCATGTACTGCAGCGGGGAGATGCCGAGGAGCAGGGTCAGACCACCGAGAACGACGCTCGCCCAACCGATCCACCGGGGCGCCGCGCGGTGACGCAGGGCGGCCACCGCGACCGCGATGCCGCTCACTCCGGCACCGACCCACAGCCACGGGATGGTGCCCATCCAGTGCGAGGCGAAGACCGCCACCTCGGGCACCATCCGATCGGTGTTGCCGAGGCCGAACAGCAACTCGGTGTCGAGCCCGGTGCCCATGAGGGTCGCGATCGAGGTGAGCACGAGACCGAATGCCGCGACCGTCGGCACGAGGCTGAACTCCGGAGTGCCCGCGCGCAGCCGACGCTGCAGTCCGGCGGCGAAGACGAGCAGCAGCGTCGTCGACACCATCAACGTCAGGTGCATGACGAGCATGGCCGTGCGCTGCCCGGCGAACTCGGTCATGATCGCCACCGCGTTGCCGGCGGTACGCTCGTTGTACGCCGCGCTCATCGCCATGCTCGCCTGGATGCCCACGACGCCGGCGAGTCCGGCAACCGCACCCGTCCACGCCCAGAGCGAACCGGGGCCACGACGGTCGGGGGCGATCGGCGCGAGGGGTTCGGTCTCGGTGCCGAGAGTGTTCATAAGGGTCCCTTCGGATCGGTGCGACGCCCTGCGCGTCGTGGAAGGAACGATCCGGCGCCCGGTGTCCCGGGTGGAAGGGACGGCCGTCCCGACCTTCCGGGACCACCGCTCGCGCCCTCTCCGGGCAGGACGAACGAGGGGGAGGTTGTGTGCGATTCTCCCGACGAAAACGCACACAACCTCCCCCCGATCGGAGGATGTCGACGCGGATATTTCCGTGGGCTGCCGGATCCGCGTCACTCCGAATTCACTCAGGGATTTCGGGTGCGGCGCTCGTCCGCCGAATGAAGAGCGGCGACGGATGCGAATGCCGCAGCCAGTACCAGTAACAACAGCACAACATTGAGTGTCATGAAATGTCCTTTCACGGGGCCGGGCGAATTTCTCCCGACTTCGAAACAGGCGCTCCCCTCTTCTATCCCATTTACGAGAAATATGCGAGTCGATGCATTTTCAACCGACGAATTCGATACGTTCGCAATTCGAACGTCGCGGAATTCCGGGGCGGATATTCCGTCGGGAAATGTGGCGGATCAGCCCAGTGACCTGCGCCTCATGCGCGCCTGCCGACGGGAGACACTGCCCCGCCGGTTCCTAAGGTGGTACGACGTGGCGGAAGCGAGCGGAGATCATCGGGTCGTCGACCTGCCGCTGCCCACGCCCGCCCCGTTGCGGACGGCGATACTGTCGGTTCCCAGGCAGGGACGCCGGTGGCCCGGCGCCGCACGCGCAGCCGCCACCGTCGCGGTACCCGGTCTCGTGGGTGTCGCCCTCGGCTTCGGTGCCGTCTCCGCCATCGCCACACTCGGTGCCTTCGCCGTCGTCTACGGCGAGCAGCGCCCCTATCGTGTCCGTGCCCGAGCGGTCGCCGTCATCGGGACGGTGCTCGTGACGCTGGCGACGATCGGTGCCCTCGCAGGGTCGGTGGTCCATCACGAGCTGGCCGCAGGCGGGCCGGCGTGGTGGTACCTGGTGGTCGTCGCGGCGATGACGGTGACCGTCGCGGGGTGCGCCTTCGTCGTCGACGCGCTGCGGATGGGTGCGCCCGGCGCGTTCCTGATGTTGTTGTCCCTCGAGATCGCATCCGCTCTCCCCGCGCTGGGGGTGTCCGTCCCGACGGTCTCGGCATGGACGGCGATCGGAGCGGGGACGGCCGTCGTGGTCTCCCTGTCCGGTGCTCCGTTCCGGCCACGGACTCCGGAACGCACCGCGGTGGCCGCTGCGGTCGCCGCCGTCGACGCGGTCCTCGAGGAGAACTCCCCCGGGAATCGCCGCGCCGCGGTCCACGATCTGCACGCGGCGTGGCAGTGCCTGCACGACGCCGGGCTCGTCGGCTCGGGGCATCCGCTGGAGCAAGCACTGTGCGCGGCGCACCTCCGATGCGCGGAGACACTGGACGAGCGTCCGCGGGACGAGGCGGTTCCCGAGGACGACCTGCGGCTGCGGACCCCGCTGCGACGTCCCTCCGTGCGGTACCGCCTCGCGCGTGCCGCACACCTGCGCAGCCGGTCGGCGACGATCGCCGTGCGCCTGCTCGTCGCGGGACCGGTCGCCGGGACGATCGCCATCGCACTGGGTGTCGGACGCCCCGACTGGGCGGTCATCACGGCCGCGATGATCCTGCACCAGGGACCGGATCGGATCCTCGGTTCCTACCGGGCGGCGCACCGCTTCCTCGGCACCGTGCTCGGGCTCGTCCTGGTCGCCTGCCTGACGCCCTTCCATCCGGGTGGGATCGCCCTCGTCGCGGTGCTGGCCGCGGTGATGGCGGGCACCGAGATGTTCCTGGTGCGGAACTACGGCCTGGCGATGGTCTTCATCACCCCGCTCGTCGTCGTCCTCGGCGGATTGGGCGCCCCCGGTGATCTGGTGACGGTCGCGCGCGACCGCTTCCTCGAGACCGTCGTCGGAGTCCTCGTCGCGCTCGCGGTGCTGTGGGGTGTGCTCCCCCGGGCCCACCGCCGCGTCCTCGACTTCGCCGACGGCCGCGTGCGCGACGCCGTCACGAGGATCGCCGCGTCGTCGGACGCGCGCGAGCTGCCCGAACTGCGCCGCGACCTCGAGTTCGACCTGCACGCCTCCACTACCGCGGCCGTCATCGCCGCACACACCGAGCCGGCGTGGACCCGGGAGCGCTGGACCGAGCACCGCCGTCTCCACGAACTCGGCTACCGGATCCTGACCCTGCCGGAACGACCGGGCCCCTGAAGCAGGGACCCGGTCGTTTCCGTCGGAACACGCGCCGTCGTCAGAACACCAGCACTGCGAAGACGGTCGAGAGGATCAGACCCGCCATCACCGGCAGGAAGCACTTGCGGGCGAGATCGAGCACGGGCACCCGGGCGAAACCGGCCACCGCGACCAGCGAGGACCACGCGATGATGACACCGCCACCGGCCCAGATGTTGCCCATCTGACCGATCGCCGCGAGCGTCGACGGGTCGACGTCGACGGCCGGGCCGAGAGCACCCGACAGCGCACCGGTGAGGGGCAGTCCGCTGAATCCGGACCCGTCGAGTCCGGCGACGAGGCCGATGAGCAGGATGCCGAAGGACGTGACGAAGGCGTTCTGCGGAAGGTGCGCCTGCACCGTGGTCACGAGGTCGAACAGGATCGCCGGGCCTGCGGCGTCGGCGGAGATGCCGAGGATCGGTCCCGCGAACTCCGGATTGCCGATGAAGAAGAAGCCGGCGATCGGGAGGACGCAGCCCATGGCCTTGAAGGCGAAGACCAGGCCGTCGACGAGATGGTCCGAGGTGGTCTCGAGGAAACCTCCGCGGTCGGTCGACGCTGCGGCGGCGAACAGGATCAGCGCTGCGATCCCACCCACGATCGCGGCGGCGTCACCACCCTGCAGCGGCGGTACGACCTCGGTGAACTTGCCCAGCATCAGGTAGACGATGAACGCGAGGTAGGCGAGCGGCACGAGCATCGCGAACGCCTTCGCGGTACCGCGGCGCTCCTTCTCCGCTTCGGTGTCGGGGTCGGCGATCGGATCGGACGGCGCCACGAGCACCGCCGTGGCCGTCGCCGCCTGCTCTCCGCCACCGCCGCTGGGGCCGCCGGCGGGTTCCGGCCGACGCGGAGGACGGGAGCCGCCCCCGTCGCCCGAGGAGTCGTCACGGGTCTCGCCGATGCCGCGGTCGGCTTCGGCCTCCCACTCGACGAGGAGGTCGGGGGACGGTGCACGCCAGTGCCGCTTCTGCACGAGGTAGGTGATCAGCAGAGCCGTGCCGCCGACGATCAGGGACAGGACCATGGCCTTGTCCGCCACGGCGTCGGCCTCGACGCCGGCAGCCGATGCGGAGATGCCGGGCGCCACCTTGATGATGTAGTCCGAGGACAGCGCCATGCCCTGACCGCAGATCGCGATGACCATGCCCACCGACAACGGGGACATGCCCGCGCGGATCGCCACGGGGATGAGCACCGCGCCGACGAGGGGCACGGCCGGGGTGGGCCAGAAGAACAGGGAGATCACGTAGGTGACCGCGGCCAGGACGAGGAAGCTGCTGGTGCCCGCACGCATGACCCGCCGGAACGGCGCGACCATCATCCGGTCGGCGCCGAGCTGGCGCAGCGCGCCGAGCATGGCCGTGACCATCGCGATGATGAGGAAGATATTGAACAGTTCCTTCGCCGCGACGAGGCTCGCGTTGAAGATGGCCGACAGTCCCGTGACGATGCTGCCGGAGAACGTCAGGGCGGTCAGGAAGGTTGCGACGACTGCAGGAACGACGATGTTCTTCCGCAGGGCCATGGTGGCCAGGATGACGAGGATGCCGGCCAGGTAGACCCAGTGCGCGGCGGTGAGTTGTACGTCCAAGGCGATTCCTTCGACAGGGGGTGGAACGAGTCGGGCTGTGTTCGTGGACGGTGAATGGGGAACTCGATGTATTGGGGGAACTTTCCGCTACGGCCCGTGCTCGGTCAACGAGAACGGTGCACATTGCCCGCCACGCTAGCTGTGCACTGTGTTCCACTTTTGCAATTTCGTAACGACGCGGCGCTCGGATGTGAAATATTGCTACGAACATGTGTCGCGCGCTCGCCGACGCCCCCACGACGTCGCCGAATGTGCACTCTGCACCGGTTCCTCCGGATCCGATGTGCACATCCACCCCGCGATGACGATGCATCCGACCGTAGCGCAGTGCGAAAGTGGTTCGACGGCACGAACCGTGCCGTGCAGTTCCCCGAGGTTCCGGAGAGTTCGATGACCACTCGCACCGATACACCGGCAGCGCCGGCAGCCGAGACGGATACGGGCACTCCCCTGGCACTGTCCGCTCTGCTCGCCGGAACCCTCGTCGGGACACTGAGCAACAACATCATCAATGTCCCACTGCCACAGATACTTTCCGTCTTCGACGCAAGCCTCGAAGACGGCGCACTACTGGCCGTCGGCTTCCTTCTCACTTTTGCTGCGGCAATGCCCCTTGCGGGGTACATCGGTGACCGATACGGTCGGCGTCGCGTCTACTGCGGTGCCCTGCTCGGCACCGCGATCTGCGCTGCCGGAGCCGCGACCGCGCCGACCCTCGAGATCCTCGTGGTCTGGCGCGCCCTCGGCGGAGTCGCGGCGGCTGCATTCGCGCCTGCTGTCATGGGGTTGATCGCGTGGCTGTTCGGCGCGCATCGACGCGCACGCGCGGTGGGCGCGTGGGCCACCGTGAACGGGCTCGGTCAGGCCATCGGCCCCACCCTCGGCGGTTTCGTTGCGGGACATTGGGGTTGGCGATGGGTATTCGTCCCGATGATCCCGATTGCACTGATCGGTCTTGCCGGGACGTTGCGCTGGATCCCGATCTTCCCCGGCCGCCGGATGACCCTCGACGTGCCCGGTGCGATCGCACTGACCCTCGGTTCCGCCGGAGTCGTGCTGGGACTGAGCATGTTCGGACAAGCAGGTGTTCCCACGTCCGTCGCGGGGATCGCCCTGGCGGTCTCGATCGTCGTACTGGTCGGTTTCGTCGTGCACTGCCTACGCGCAGACGTGCCGTTCGTCGACGTCCGACTGTTGGTCGAGAGCAGATTCGCGCGGAGCGCGGCCGCCGCCTTCGCGCAGATGTTCTGCCTGGGCGCCGCTCTGCTGGCGGTGCCGCTGCGGTTGCACGCGACGGGCGCGTCGACGGCCACGGCCGGGGCGATCCTGTTCGCACTGCCCGCAGTCATGGCGGTCCTCGCACCGGTCGTCGGCCGCACCGTCGACCGCGTCGGCGCACGGCGGATATTGCGGGCGGGACTGGTGGTGCTCCTCGTCGGTCAGATCGCGCTCGCCGTCGTCCTCTCGGCGGACGAACCGCGCCTGTGGCTCGTCGCGACCGTCCTCGCGATCACCGGTGCCGGCATCGCTGCCGTGCAGACCCCCGCGGCGGCCGGCTCGACGCGCTCTCCGGCGGGCGAGCGCGGGACGGGTCTGGGGGTGTTCAACCTGATCCGTTTCGGCGGTTCGGCGGTCGGGGCGGCGTGGGTGACCGTCGCACTCGGTTCGTGGACGGTGGGACCGCTCTTCGCGGTGTGCGCCGTGGTCGTGTGCGCGGGGTTCGCCGCGTCGTTCCTGGGAGCCGACCCCGAGGATCACGCACCGACCGGTTCCGAGTCGACCGCTCTCAGCGGTAGTTGATCTCGTTCTCGACCGAGGTGCGCAGCCGGTCGAGAAGCTCGAGGCGGACGGCGAGCCAGGCCGTGAACTGGTTCTCCGGCAGCCGGACGTCCATCCCCATCGCGCGGGAGATCCGGTCGAGCTTCGACAGCATCGTGTTGCGGTGGACCGACAGCTCCCGTGCCGCCGCGTTGACGTTCCCGCCGGCCGCGAGATAGGCCGACAGGGTGTCGTACAGGTCGGTGCCGGGCTTGAGCGACCCGAAGACGTCGCCGACGAACCTGCGGCTGCGATCGGTCTCGGCGACCAGCTCGAGCACGCCGTAACCCCGCAGATCGCGGTACGCCACCGAACCCGACATGCCGAGCCGCTGCCCGATTCCGAGTGCCACGCGGGCCTGCCGGTAGCTCTCGCGGATCTGGTCCGCGCCGACGGCCGGAACGCCGTGGGCGACGGGCACCGGGCGCACGCGCCGGCGGGAGAGATCCTGCGACACCGCGTCGGCGTACTCGGCGATCTCGAGTTCGACGTCGCGCGGGTCGCGGTAGCGGAGTGATCGCACCACCACCAGGACGTCGCCGATCACCGTGACGTACGAACGCACCGACGGATGGGGTAGGACGCTGGCCGCGTACCGGGCCAACCGCAACAGTCCGCCGGATTCGTCGCCGCCCGGACCGGCCGGGTTCTCCCCGTAACCGGGTGCGACGAAGACCGCGAACGTCGAGGTGAGATCGATGTCGTGGTACTCGGCGCGCGCCTGCATGTCGTGCTGGCTGGTGAAACTGCCGTGCACGAGCGCCTGCACGAAATCGCCGCGGGCCCGTTCCTCGGCCTCGTCGACGCTGCGTTGACGCAGCATCTCCGAACCGATGATCGCCGTCGCCTGTTCGGTGACGACCGCGTGCTGGGCCAGCTCGTGCGGTCCGGGAGACGTCCCCGAGGCGAGCACCACCACCCAGCCCTCGAACCGTTTGCCGAGCCGGATGGTGCTCGCCGTGCACGTCCAGGGCGCGCCTCCGACGACCTCCTCCAGCACGCGGGTGTCGTGGTGCGCGTGACGATCCGCGGCCGTCACCGTCGACAGCTGCTTGTGCAGGACCTCCGAGATCTCTTCCGCCCGAGCAACATCCACTCCGTGGAAGGCGACGGCCTGACCACGCGCGTCGAGCGCGATCGCCGGATGCTGTGCGAGCGCCGAGACCTCCTTGACGAGCAGGTTCAGTCCCGCGCCTCGGTGCAGCAGACCGGCGAGCGTCGAGTGCACGTGCGCGGAATAGCGCATGACGTGGACTTCCTGCATCAGCGACCGCTCGGCGAGCAACCGGTTGAGTGCCGCGAATCCGACGGGCAGGTCGAGTTCGATCACCACCAGCCCCGGCGGCCAGGGCACTCCGGCGGGCACCGAACCGTCGACAACCAGTGCCGCCGCGTCGCGGGCCGCGAGCGCGGACAGGGCGTGTGCGCTGTCGGCGAGCGCTTCCGGCCGCATGTACACGGCGACACCGGTGAGATCGTCGAATCGGCCGACGACCTCGCCGAACGGCAGCACCCAGGTGAGCGCCCGGTCGAGATCGGCCTCTCGATCCACGACCCGGGCGCCCTCCATGAGCGGTTCGTCGAGCAGTCCTCGGACTGTCAGACGCGGGCTCGATTCCATGGGGACCTGCTTCCATCGGGAGCATCGGCGGGCCGTGAGGGGGTGGCCGGCCGACACCGTGGCGGTGTGCACTTTCTACACCAGTTACCAGAGTCATGCGTCCCAGACACATGTGCACTGTGTACATCGAATCCCGAAAACAACGGTGATCTTGACCGTCCCCATCGGCGCACGGCCCTGTTAGAAATGAGCCACGCCGGACACACCGCTCCACCGCTCCGGCACCCGCCGACACTTCAGCGACGCGGCATCGGCGGGACGCACCCGGATCCCGACGCGGACCAGGAATCGTCCGACTCTCCGACCCGACTTCGAAAGTGGAGACCAATGCACCGAATCCACCGCATCACCCTCGACGACGCACTCCCCCTGCTGGCCGCCGGCCGCGCGAAGGCCGAGGAGATCGGCGTCAAGCAGACCCTGTGTGTCTGCGACGAGAGCGCGAACGTCATTGCTCTGCACCGGCTTCCCGGCGCTCGCCTCACCGGCGTCGAGATCGCCATGGCGAAGGCGTTCACCGCCGCCGGCCACGAGCGCGCCACCCACCTGTTCAACGAGGGTCCCAACGGACCCGCTCTCCCCGGCAACGAAGCATTCGGTATCAGTCACATGCTCCCCGGGAAGTTCGCGATCTTCGTCGGCGGCTTCCCCCTCGTCTACGACGGACAGATCGTCGGCGCCGTCGGCATCAGCGGCGGCAACGGCGAGCAGGACAAGGCGGTCGGTGCCGCCATGATCGCCGAATTCGAAGCCCTGACCTCCGCGATCAACGCCTGATCGCATCCCCCCGCACGACCTCCTCATCGAAAGGCATCATCATGACCGAACTGCTCGGACGCGACGAATTCCGCGCCGCACTCGAAGACGCCATCAAGGGACGCGAGGCGAAGAACGCATCGTTCAGCAAGGCGTGGGCCGAGGGCAAGCTCGAGAAGCACCACTTCGCCCGGTGGGCCGAGAACCACTACCACTACGTCGGCCCCTTCGCCGACTACCTGGCGAACATCTACTCCAACACCCCCGATCACTTCACCGACGCCAAGGACTTCACCCTCCAGAACATGTACGAGGAGGAGCTGGCCGACATCCGGCACACCGACCTGCTCATCAAGTTCGCCGAGGCGTGCGGCACCACCAAGGAGCGCGTCGAGGATCCGAACAACATGAACGCGGTCACCCGCGGACTGCAGGCGTGGTGCTACGCGGTGTCCCAGCGTGAACACTTCGTCGTCGCCACCGCGGCCCTGGTCGTGGGCCTCGAATCGCAGGTGCCGAGCATCTACAAGAAGCAGATCGTCCCGCTCCGCGAGGTGTACGGCTTCACCGAGGACGAGATCGAGTTCTTCGACCTGCACATCACCTCGGACGTGGTGCACGGCGAGCGCGGCTACCAGATCGTTCTCGACTGCGCCGACACCCCGCAGCTGCAGCAGCGCTGCCTGCAGCTCGTCCGCTGGGGAGCGGAGATGCGCTACTCGTACACGAAGGGCCTGTACGACACGTACGTCGCCCCCGATCTGGAGCTGGCGTCCGCCTGATCCGATGCGCGGGAGCGGAAGTCGCTCGCGACTTCCGCTCCCGGTCTCGCACACGAGCGAAGGAGAAGCATGTCCACCGAAATCATGGGCAGCGGGACCGCCGGCACCGACGCCGTCGCGGAGTCCCCGACCTGGGTCGCCGTCGCCACGGTGAAAGAGGTGACCCGCCGCCGCAAACTCCGCGTGGAGGTCGACGGCCTCGCGATCGCACTGTTCCATGCGAACGACCGCATCTACGCCTTCGCCGACCTGTGCGTCCATCAGGACCGTTCGCTCGTGAAAGGCACGCTCCTGCACGGACGTGTCATCTGCCCCGGCCACCAGTGGCGCTTCGATCTCGAGACCGGATACGAAGAGGACCAGGACCTCTGCCAGCCGGTCTATCCCGTCCTCGTGCGCGACGAGACCGTCCTCGTCGACCTCACCCCGCGTCCTGCACCGGCCGCATCCGGAAAGGAGTGCACGGCATGACCGTTCGCACCGTAGTCACAGTGGGCGCCGGCCAGGTCGCCGCCGTCGCCGCACGCACCCTGCGTCGCCGCGGCTTCGACGGACGCATCGTGCTGCTCGGCGACGAGCAGCACGCCCCCTACCAGCGTCCGCCTCTGTCGAAGGAATTCCTCGCGGGTCGTGAAGGAGTCGACTCCCTGGCACTTCTGACCCGGAAATGGCTCGACGCCAACGACATCGACATCCGCACGGGCGTGTCGGTCCAGCGCATCGACACCGCGACCCGCACCGTCGAGTTCGACGGCGGCGAGATCGCCGCCGACGCGATCGTCCTCGCCACGGGCGGACGCCCCCGCGCCCTCGCCACCACCGGATCCCGGCCCGATCTCGTCCACTACCTGCGCACCCTCGACGACGCGACCGCCCTCGCAGCCCGCCTGACCCCGGGTTCGAGTCTCGCGATCGTCGGCGGCGGCTTCATCGGACTCGAGATCGCCGCGACCGCACAATCTCTCGGCGTCACGGTGACGGTCCTCGAACAGGCCGAACACCTGCTCGGAGGCATCCTCGGCGAACAGGTCGGCCGGCACTGCGCCGATCTGCACCGCCGCAACGGTGTCGACCTGCGCACCGGCACGGGCGTCGCCTCGGTGACCACCTCCGATCGCGGTGTGCGGATCGAGACCACCACCGGCGGGATCGTCGAGGCCGACGCCGTGGTCGTCGGCATCGGCATCGTCCCCAACACCGACATCGCGGCGGCCAGCGGACTCGCCGTCGACGGCGGGATCGTGGTCGACGCCACCGGACGCACCTCGGTCGAGAACATCTACGCGGCAGGCGATGTCGCTAAGCGGTTCTCCCCGCGCGAAGGCCTGCACGTGCGCGTCGAACACTTCGACAACGCGAACCGCCAGGCCGCGGTGGTCGCCGACACGATCGTCGGGCGGCAGTCGCTCTCCGACGACCCGCACTGGTTCTGGTCCGATCAGTACGACTCCAACATCCAGTTCGCCGGATCGGCTTCCGGAACAACCGAACTCGTCGTCCGCGGTGACACCGACAGCGGGGAGTTCTCGGTCTTCTACCTCGCCGGCGACGTTCTGACCGCCGCCTTCGCGATGGACCGCGGCGAGGACATCATGGCGGCCCGCGAACTCATCGGCCGCAGGGTCGACGCAGCGCTGCTCGCCGACGAGGACACCGATCTGTGGGAGATGTACGAGGAGGTCGAACCCGCATGACGATCACCGGACTGAACCACATCGACGGCAACTGGGTACCGGCCGCCTCCGGCGCGGTCTTCGAACGCCGCAACCCCGCCGACGAGACCGATCTGATCGGCACCTTCCCGGACTCCGACGCCATCGACGTCCGCAACGCCGTCGACGCGCTCGACAAGGCCGCGCCCGAATGGGCCGCCACCCCGCCCGAACGTCGCGCCGCGATCCTCGAGGCAGCCGCCGACCATCTCGCCGCACACTCGGCCGAACTCGTCGACGAACTGATCCGCGAGGAGGGCAAGACCCGCGCCGAGGCGTCGATGGAGGTGAGCCGCACCCCCATGAACCTGCGCTTCTACGCAGGTGAGGCGCTGCGCGCCACCGGTGCGACCTTCCCGGGGCCGGGCTCCACCACCGTCTACACCGTGCGTGAACCGATCGGGATCGTCGGTGCGATCACGCCGTGGAACTTCCCGCTCAACATCCCCTCCCGCAAGCTCGGGCCCGCGCTCGCCGCCGGCAACACGGTGCTGTACAAGCCGTCCGAGATCACCCCGCTGATGGGACAGCGCCTCGTCGAGGCCCTGCTCGCCGGTGGTCTGCCGGCCGGCGCGATCGCACTCGTCCAGGGCGACGGCAAGGCCGGCGCGGCGGTTTCCGGCGACGAGCGGATCGCCGCGGTCACCTTCACCGGGTCCACCGAGGTCGGACGTGCCATCCACCGCAGCGTCGGCCCCGACCGGCGCGTACAGCTGGAGATGGGCGGCAAGAACCCCGTCGTCGTCCTGGACGACGCCGATCTCGATGCGGCGGCCGCACTGATCGTCAAGGGCGCCTTCGGACTGTCGGGCCAGGCGTGCACCGGCACCAGCCGTGTCGTCGCGGTCGACGCGATCCACGACGAGCTGCTCGAGAAGGTCGCCGAACGCGCCCGTGCCCTGCGGGTGGGACCCGGTTCGGGTGCCGCCGTCGATGTCGGCCCGCTCGCGAGTCGCGGTCAGCTCGACAAGTTCCTCGAGTACGTCACCATCGGCACGGACGAAGGCGCACGGCTCGTGTGCGGCGGCGTGCGATGCGAGGACGACGCGCTGCGTGGCGGATTCTTCGTGCGGCCCACGGTCTTCGCGGACACCGTACCGGGGATGCGCCTGCTCACCGACGAGATCTTCGGACCGGTCCTGGCCTTCCAGCGCGCCGGTTCCTTCGACGAGGCCCTCGCCCTGGCGAACGACACCGCATTCGGGCTCAGCGCCTCCGTCGTCACCCGGAGTCTCTCCGCAGCACAGCGATTCATCGCAGGGTCGCGTACCGGACTCGTGAAGGTCAACCAGCCCACCACGGGAATGGCCATGAACGCGCCGTTCGGCGGCTACAAGCAGTCGAGCACGCAGACCTTCAAGGAACAGGCCGGCCCCACGCTCATGCAGTTCTACCAGTCCGAGAAGACCGTCTACCTCTCCCCCGACGCCTGACCGGCGACACCGACCCTCGACAAGCCTGGAGGAAAGACCATGGAGTTCAAGCGAGTGGCCCGATCCGGGCAGGTGCCCGAAGGCATCGTCCGCCGGTTCTACGCCGAGGACTACGAGTTCGCCATCTCCCGACTCGACGGCAAGGCGTACGCCACGTCCAACTACTGCTCACACCTCGACTGCCTGCTGTCGTCCGGCAAGCTCGTCCAGGACGGCATCGGATGCTCCTGTCACGGAAGCGCATTCGACCTCGAGACCGGTGAGCCGATCTGCCCGCCGGCCACCGAACCCATCAAGACCTATCCGTGCGAGGAGCGCGACGGGGAGATCTTCGTCGGGATCGATCCCGCCGAGCCGCCGGAAGGACCCCGTCGACGTCGGATGCGGTCGGCATGACCCGGCGCGCGACACGACCGGCGACGCTCGCGACCGGAGGTATGGTCGCGTCCAGTCATCCGCTCGCGAGCCTCGCCGGGGTCCGTGTCCTCGAGGACGGTGGCAACGCCGTCGACGCAGCCCTGGCGATGGCAGCGGTCACGTGGCTGACCCTGCCCGGGCAGTGCGGCATCGGCGGCGACGCGTTCGCCGTGGTCCGCGAGCCCGACGGGTCGGTGTGGACCGTCAACGGCAGTGGTTACGGACCGGACGGCGGCACCCCTGATTTCTACCGGGAACGAGGATTCGACGCGATCCCGCTCGACGGGGCGCTCGCCGTCGCCGTCCCCGGCGCACCCGCCGCGTTGGCCGCACTGCACCGCCGGGGAGCGAGCAGGTCGTTGCCCGAACTGTGGGCGCCGGCAGCCCGGATCGCCGAGAGCGGCCTGCCGTGCTCGGCGAAGACCCGAACCGATGTGCAGGTCGCGCTGCGTGCGATCCGCGGCGACGCCGGACTCGCCTCGGTGTACACACCGGGCGACCGCGTCCCGCGCCTCGGCGACGTGCTTCCCCAGCCCGATCTGGCCCGCACGATCCGTGCGCTGGCCGAGGATCCGGGCTCGTTCTACACCGGCACGCTCGCCGAGCGCTGCGTGGCTACGCTGCAGGGGGGCGGAGCACCGTTCAGCGGCGACGAATGGCAGGCCGGGGCGGCAGTGGACGCGGAGGCGGCTCTCACCGGCACCTATGCGGGGCACGTCGTGCACCAGACCCCGCTCCCGACGCCGGGATGGATGGTCCTGCACCAGGCCGCCCTGTGCGACGACGCGCTCGGCACCCACCCTGTGCTCGGCGCGGCGTCGATCGACCGGATGGCCCGCGCGGCCACCGTCGCCTTCGAGGACAGGCTCCGCTGGTGCTCGTCGGACAACGACGGGGTCGCACGGGTGCTCGATCCCGCGAACATCGCAGCCGGTCGCGCACGGATCGAGGAGCGTGCACTCGCCGAGGCCTTCTCGGTCTCCGCCGGGGACACGACGTCGTTCGTCACCGTGGACTCCGAGGGGCGGGCGGTGTCGTTCATCCATTCGCTGGCGTTCACCTTCGGAGCGAAGCTCACGGTGCCCGGTACGGGCATCGTGCTCAACAACCGGCTCGGTCGCGGTGCCTACCTGATCGACGGGCATCCGAACGAGGTGGCGCCGCGCCGCAAGCCCCTGCACACGCTCAACGCGTGGATCGTCACCGACTCGGCGGGCGAACTGCGGCACGTGGGCAACACCCCCGGCGGCGACGGCCAGGTGCAGTGGAACATGCAGTTGCTGTCGCACCTGCTCGACCACGGCCTCGACCCCCAGGAGGCGGTCTCGGCGCCGCGCTTCACGGTCTTCCCCGGATCGGACGCCAACGTGCTCGGCGAACCGACCGCGTTGCGGATCGAAGGCGACGTCGCCGACGGCGTGTGCGACGAACTGCGCGAACTCGGTCACCGGGTGGAGGTGCTCGAACCTCTGGGCGCCGAGGGCAGTGCGCAGGTGATCTCGATCGACGACCGCGGAGTGCTGTCCGGCGGCAGCGATCCACGACAGGAGGGGGTGGCGCTGGGTGTCCTCTGACATTGCTGCTGTTGCACCTCGGCCGCAGGGCCGGTACGTCCCGGCCGTGCTGGCCGGCGACACCGTCCGCACGGCGGGCATGACCCCGCGTCGCGACGGCGAACTGATCCTCACCGGACGGGTCGGCGCGGAGGTCACCGTCGAACAGGCCCGGGCCGCCGCAGTCGTCGCGGTGGGCAACGCGTTGGCGGCGATCCGCGCAACGGTGCCGGAGGGCACGTCGTTCCGGCCGGTCGAGATGGTCGTCTACATCGCGAGCGCGCCCGGCTTCGTCGACCTGTCGGTGGTCGCGGACGGCGCGTCGGACGTGATCGAACGCGAACTCGGTGTGGACGCACTACCGGCACGCACCGCAGTCGGCGTCCACACCCTGCCCGGTGGGGCGCCCCTCGAGATCGCGCTCACCGCCGTGTGCGGGTAGACGGAGGTTCACAACCGAGAAACGAGGCTCACAACCCCGGTGGTCGACCATCGGGGTTGTGAGCCTCGTCTGCGGGTTGTGAACCTCGGCGACGAACGTTCAGCGCTTCGCGCCGATGTCCTCGAGCTCGGCTGCAAGATCGACGCTCTCGGACGGTCGCTGCCACCGATACACTCCCCCGCCCTGGGCGTAGGAGAGATGACCACCGAGAGCACCGCCGACGCCGACGGCGCCGAGACCGATCAGAGTCCACACCGTCCCCGCCCGGTCGCGACGGGCTCGTCGCGCGCGATAGGACGTCGCCATGGAGATCACCCCGATCGCGTTGGACACGGCATGCACCGCGCCGACCCTGCGCTGAGGGACATCCTCCAGAGCGGAGAAGTCGGCGTAGCCGGTGACGATCGTCGGAACGGCCGCGGCCAGTCCCATCGCGACGAGTCGCCGGGACGCATCGCGCTGCCCGGGTAGCGCGTCCAACGCCGCCGCGGACACCCACGATCCGATCGGGACGGTGACGAGAAGGGGATGGACGGGGTGTCCGAGCCAGGAACCTCGGAGCAGGTCGTCGACGACGGAACCGTCGAGGGCTCGCCGTATGCGCTGCGCGATGCGCTCGGCGGGCCGATCCACAGCGTCGAACGATTCGACGGCGCGCAGGAGTTCGTGCAGGTTCATGATGAGGCCATACCCGTCGGCAGCAGAGACGAATCGCCGACGCGGTCGATGCGACCTGGGACTCGGTACGGCTACTTCTCGTCGAGCGGTTTCGCTCCCAGCACGTCCTTGAGCAGCTCGATCGCGACTTCTTCAGGATCGCGGCGCGTCGACGGGTCGCCGGGCGTGGCCGCCTCGGCGAACATCTCCTCGACGTCCGCCTCCGTCATCTGCGACGGGTCGGGCGGCGGTGCGTCGTAGCCCGGGCCCGGATCGTCGGGAAGGTCGGGGGCTTCGGGCGGCGGGATATCGTCGACGCTCTCCACGGACGGACGTGTGAACGTCGGAGCAGCCGACTGTGCGGCCGCCGGGCGCTGCGGCGCGGCGGGGGCTTCGACGGGGGCGGGTGCCGCGGCGTTCTTCGCCTGGCTCGGCCGGGAGAAACGCGGCTGACCCGCCGGACGCGAATTCTTCTCGGGCGCCGGGGTTCTGGAAGGCGCCTCCGCAGCAGCGGAACCGTGGACGCAGGTGACCTCGAACTCCCCACCGAAGACCGCCTTCAGCGCATCGGCGATGACCGTGGCGTTGCGCGCGTCGGCGAGTCGCTTCGCGAGCGGAGCGGAGTCGTGCACGAGAACGACGCGGGTGCCGTCGACCGACCGTACGGTGGCGCCCGAGAGCATCACCTCGACGGTGCGGCTGCGTTCGCGGACCTTCGCGCGCACCTCCGACCACACGCCCCGCATCTGAGCTGCGTCGGGACCACCTGCCGCGCGGGCGGGCTCTGGTTCGGGTTCGGGTTCGGGTTCGGGTTCGGGCGCAGCCGACTCCTCGGGCACAGCCGGCGGAACCTCCTGCGCGACAACCTCGTCGGGCACACTCTGCGGCTGCGGCTCCTCCGGGACGGCGGGAGGTTGCGCCGCAGCGGGAGCCTGCGCCGGGGCAGGTGCCGGCTGGGCCGGTTCGGGCTGCACCGGCGCCTGCTGGGCGGGTGCCTGATGAACAGGTGCCTGCTGGGCAGGGGCTTCCGGTTGCGGCGGGGTGGCCTCGCGGGGCGGGTCGGCAGGCGGCGCCTCGACTGCCCGGCGCTGGGAGGGGCGCTGGAAACGTGCCGCGGGTTCGTCGGGCGAGATGGGCGGCGCGGCAGGCGCGGCGGGTGCCGACACCGGCTTCGGCGCGACACCTCCTGCCGGGGCCGCGGCGATGCCCTGTTCGAGCCGTTCGAGCCTTTGCAGGACCGCGGTTTCCGTGTCGGACGCCGCAGGGAGGAGCATGCGCGCGCACATCACCTCGAGCAGCAGACGCGGCGACGTCGCCCCGCGCATCTCGCCGAGCCCGGCGTGCACGATCTCGGCGTAGCGGGTGAGGGTGGCGGGGCCGAGACGGGTCGCTTCGTCGCGCATCCGCTCGAGGACGTCGCCGGGTGCGTCGACGAGTCCGCGCTCGGCGGCGTCGGGGACGGACTTCATGAGGATCAGGTCGCGGAGGCGTTCGAGGAGGTCGACGGCGAAGCGACGCGGGTCGTGCCCGGCGTCCATGACCTTCTCGACGGTGCCGAACAGCGCCGCGCCGTCGCCGGCCGCGAGCGAATCGACGGCTTCGTCGATGAGGGCGACGTCGGTGACGCCGAGCAGCGACAGAGCGCGCTCGTAGGTGACGCCCTCGGGGCCGGCACCGGCGAGGAGCTGGTCCATCACCGACAGCGAGTCGCGGGGGGATCCACCGCCGGCACGGATGACCAGCGGATAGACCGCATCCTCGACCGGCACGTTCTCCTGGCCGCAGATCTGCTCGAGCAGACCCCGCATCGCCGTGGGAGCGAGGAGCCGGAAGGGATAGTGGTGCGTGCGCGACCGGATGGTGGGCAGCACCTTCTCGGGCTCGGTGGTCGCGAAGACGAAGATGAGGTGCTCCGGCGGCTCCTCCACGATCTTGAGCAGGGCGTTGAAGCCCTGCGTGGTGACCATGTGCGCCTCGTCGATGATGAAGATGCGGTAGCGCGACTCGGCCGGAGCGTAGAAGGCTCGGTCGCGCAGCTCACGAGTGTCGTCGACACCGCCGTGGCTCGCGGCGTCGAGTTCGGTGACGTCGAGGTTGCCTCCCCCACCCGGGCCGAGCGACACGCACGACCGGCACGTTCCGCACGGCGCGGACGTGGGGCCGGTCTCGCAGTTGAGCGAGCGGGCGAGGATGCGCGCCGAGGACGTCTTGCCGCATCCACGAGGACCCGAGAACAGGTAGGCGTGGTTGATGCGGCCCGTGTCGAGCGCCGTGCTGAGGGGCACGGTGACGTGCTCCTGCCCCACCACCTCTGCGAAGGTCGCAGGTCGATACTTCCGGTACAGAGCCACGCGCCGAGCGTACCGGCGGCTGCCGACATGCACGGAGGTCGGTCCGTCCACATCTGTGGCCGAGACCACTCTTGCGTTAACGATATATCGAGATCTATCGTGATCGTATCGACAAAGAAGGAGACGCACAGATGCGAACCCACGAACATCCCCGCGGCCGTCGCCGCGCCATGCACGATCGAAATCTCCCCGGCGGTCCGTTCCGCGCCGACGGACCCCGCCGTCGCGGACACCACCCGCACGACGACGAACCCGGCTTCCACCCACACCGCGGTGGCGGCGGACGAGGGCACGGTGGCCCGCGAGGAGGACGACGCGGCCGAGCGCAGCGAGGCGACGTCCGCGCGGCCGTCCTGCGCCTGCTCGGCACCGAACCGATGCACGGCTACCAGCTCATGGAAGCGATCGCCGAACGGACGGGCGGCGCCTGGCGCCCCAGCCCCGGCGCGATCTACCCGACCATCTCCCAGCTCGAGGACGAAGGACTCGTCACGGTCGAGAAGGAGGGCGGACGCAAACTCGTCTCACTGACGGACGCGGGCCGCGCGTACATCGACGATCCGGGGAACGAGCTCATCGACCCCTTCGCCGGTCACGATCCCGATTCCGATGCCCCCGACCTGCGACTCGCACTGCGCGAACTGCAGGGCGCGACGCGGTCGGTCGCCATGAGCGGTTCCGATGCCGAGGTCGCCGCGGCACACGCTGTCCTCACCGAGGCCAAGAAGTCCCTGTACCGGATCCTCGCCGGCGACGCCGACACGTCCGATCGGGAGTGAGGGCTCAGCCGCGGGCGAAGAGGCGGATGCGCTGCTCGCGGCTGCGCTCGAGATGAGCACGCATGTGCTCGCGGGCCGCGGACTCGTTCCGCGCCCGCAACGCGTCGAGGATCTGCGCGTGCTCCCGGTTGAGCAGATCGGGTTCGCCGTAGTTGGACGGCGGCCCGGAGTCGTAGATGCGCAGCTGGGTGGTCAGTCGCACGAGCAACGTCGTGATCGTCGTGTTGTGCGCGGCCTGCCACAGCGCCTCGTGGAACCGGAAGTTCCTGATGCGCACCGCGGCGTCGTCGGTGGCGGAGCAGCACGAATCGTGCAGTCGCTCGAGCCGGGCCATGTCGAGATCGGTGTGCCGGATCGCTGCCGCGCCGGCCGCCTCGGACTCGAGCGCGACGCGCGCCGCATAGATCTCGATGACGTCCTCGGGCGTACCCGAACGCACCCGGAAGCCGCGACTCGCCCGTTCGAGCAGACCATCGTGCGCGAGCCAGTTGAGCGCCTCGCGGATGGGGGTGCGGGACGCCCCGTAGGTCTCGCTGAGCTGGGTCTCGTGCAGAGCGGCGCCGCGTGGGAACTTCCCGGCGAGGATGTCCGAGCGCAGGCGCAGGTACTGCTTGGAGGTCTGGTCGTCGCGCCCGGTGGGCGGTTCGACGAGAAGTGAGCTCTCCAGCTCGGCCGTCGCGTCCTGCTCGGTCATCTACACCCTCCGTAGGCATGCCGTTTACGTGCGCCGATTATGCCACCGTCAACGTACGCATACTTGCGTATACGTTATTCGTCGTTTAGCGTCGCTTCTCGGACACTACGAGAGGACCCAACACGTGACCGAGGCGGCCTTCCGGGACGAACAGGTGCTGATCAGCGCCGAAGAGCTCGCGAGCGACCCCGGCGCCCACACGGTCCTGCACGCCACGGTCACCTTCCCGAAGCCCCGTTTCGACGGCGACTACCGACCGGAATCCGGCCACGCGACCTGGCGCACCGCGCACATCCCGGGATCCGTGCACGCCGACCTGCTCGGCGGTTTCAGCGCCCCGGACACCGACCTGCACTTCTCCCGCCCCGCGCCGGACGACCTGGCAGCGGCTCTGGCCGCACTCGGGGTGACCCCGGACGCCGACCTCGTGATCTACGACGACGGCGGCATGACCTGGGCGTCCCGGCTGTGGTGGATGCTGCGCAACATCGGTATCTCCGCCCGCGTCCTCGACGGCGGCTTCGCCCGCTGGACCGCGCTCGACCTGCCCGTCGAGACCGGCGACGCCGCCGAACGCCGCGCCACCACAGCCCGGACGGAACTCCCCGACCACGGCCTGTGGCGCGACCGCGACGACGTGCTCGCCGTGGTGTCCGGGGACGCACCGGGCACCCTCGTCTGCGCGCTCGACGCCGAGCAGTTCGCAGGCACCGCCACCACTCGTTACGCGCGCCGCGGGCACATCAGCGGGAGCCGGAACCTGCCGGCCAAGAGCCTGCTCGCCGACGGCGTCCTGCGGAGCACCGATCGGATCGCCGAGCTGGCCGAGCAGGCCCTCGCCGATACGGCTCGGCCCCTGATCCTCTACTGCGGTGGCGGCGTCTCGGCCTGCCTGGTGGCGCTCGCACTGGTTCGGACGGGCCACGACGACATCGCCGTCTACGACGGATCCCTCGAGGAGTGGACGGCCGACCCCGCACTCCCCATGCGGACACTCGGAGAAGGGAAGGGCGACGCATGATGCGATGTCCGCGATCCTGACCCGCTTCGTCCCCTCCCCTATCTCCCGACAGGATCTTCCGTGACCACGACCCCCACCGTCGACGATCTCGCCGTCACCCTCGACGCCCTGCGTGCGCAGACGCCGCTCGTGCACTCGCTGACCAACATCGTCTCGGCCAACTTCCTCACCAACGTGCTGCTCGCCGCGGGCGCCAGCAACGCGCACATCGACAACGCGCACGAGGCAGGCGATTTCGCGCGCATCGCCGGTGGAGTGCTCGTCAACCTCGGTACGCCCTTCGACGAGACCTCGGTGGCCTTCGCCCTCGCAGCGGAGGCCGCGCACGATGCCGGCACCCCGTGGGTCCTCGACCCCGTCGGCGTGGGCGGACTCGCGTGGCGCACCTCGCTCGCCGCCGATCTGCTGAAGTTCCGTCCCACCGCGATCCGCGGCAACGCCTCCGAGATCATCGCGCTCGCGGGCCTCGGCGGTGACACTCGCGGCGTCGACAGCGCCGACGAGGCCGCTGCCGCCGTCCCCGCCGCACTCGCACTGCTCGACCGCGCGGACGCCGTGTCGGCCTCCGGCCCCGTCGACTACCTCGTCGGCCGCGACCGCGACGGCGGGATCGTCGGACTGCGCATCGCCGGCGGCAGCGCCATGCTGCCGCGCGTGACCTCTACCGGATGCTCCCTCGGTGGGCTCGTCGCGGCCTATCTCGCGGTCGCGGAGACCCCTCTCGTCGGCCTCGCGGCGGCCCACACGCACGTCGCGGTGGCGTCCGAGATCGCCGAGGAGAACTCCACCGGCCCCGGCTCCTTCGCCGTCGCCTACCTCGACGCCCTGTTCGCCGTGGACGCCGACACGCTGCGTGCCCGCGCCCGCGTCGAACCGTTCGAACTCCCCTCGAAGGACACGAAGTAATGCCCATCAAGACCTTCTGGTATCTCACCCAGGCCGACGGCGACTACCCCTGGAGCCCGGGCGGGTTGTACCCGGTGGACGGGCAGCGGCAGATCGAACTCGCGAAGACCATCGACGACGGCGGCTTCGAAGGTGCGCTCGTCGCGACCTGGCCGAACGACCCCTTCATCTCGGCCACCTGGGCTGCGGCGCACACCAGCCGCATGAAGTTCCTCGTCGCGATCTACGCGAACATGACGCCTGCGCGCCTGCTCGCCGAGAAGGCCCTGACCTTCGACGCGTTCAGCGGCGGTCGTCTGATGATCAACTCGGTCAACGGCCGGGAGAACATCCTCACCAAGTACGACATGAACGTCGAGCACGACCGCCGGTACGAACTCGGCGAGAAGTACTGGGCGGAGTTCCGTCGCATCTACGCCGAGGGCACCGAGTCGAACTTCCCGAACACCCCGCTGCGCATCGACGCCCCGGAGAACCACTCGGTGCCGTTGTGGGGGACGGGCGACTCCCCCGCCGGCCTGCAGAACGCCGGCAAGGTGCTCGACGCCTACCTGATCATGTTGCGCGAGACCTCGTTCGTCACGCAGAAGTTCACCGCCGCACGCGAATCCGCTGCGGTCGAGGGACGCGAGTACACCGACTTCGGTGCCCTGTCCGGCGTGATCGTGCGCCCGAACCGGGACGAGGCCCTCGAGCGGTTCCGATCGCTGTTCGAGAAGGCCGGGATCGAGCAGATCCAGGACGTGCTCGACAAGGCGGTGCGCCGCCGCACGCACGGCAAGCAGGATCTGAAGACCTTCACCGCACGCGACGCGCAACGGCAGGGCTGGGTCGACACCATCAACGCAGGCAAGCTCCCCGAACCCGAGGACCTGTATCTCGGCGACGGCCTCTACGCGGGCATCACCGCGTGGTCACCGCTCGACATCTTCGCCACGGGATCGTCTGCCGTCTACTACGTCGGCGACCCCGACGAGATCACCGGTCACGTACGGACCCTGCGCGACGCCACCGGACTCACCTCGCTGATCCTCGCCGGATGGCCGCTCATCGACGAAGCGAAGAACGTTGCGGAACACCTGATTCCGCGTTTCGACGCGCTCTGACGGCAACGCGGGCGGGATCGGTCAAGGGGTGTCGACGAGACGGAACCCCGAGCCGATCCCGTCGCGCGCGTCGATCTCGGCGAGGATCCGGTCGGCCCGCTGGTATGCGGCGAACCTCGTGTCGGGAACCTGCCGGTCGTCGGAGATCTCGGTCTGCGGGAACCGGTAGCCCACCGACAGTCCCATCCATTCACCCGTCTCGGCACGCACGAGCGGACCCCCGGAGTCGCCCGGGCGCATGAGCAGCGGCGACGACATCAGGTTCCCGTCCACCCGCACATCGCCGGTCGCACAGGCCACCGACGTGCTCCGCCCTGCCGCGCAATGGGTTCCGGCCGGCAGTTCACCCTCGCCGACCACCGCAACCGATTCGAGCACGACGCGCTCCCCCCGGTCGTTGGGCACCGACGTGTTCGATCCCCGCACGCGGGTCTCGTCGAGCACGACCACCGCGTAGTCGGCGATCTCGTCGGTCGGGAATCCCAGCTGATCGACCGAACCCCTACTCGCGACGTCCGTTTCGGTTCCGATCGGCCCTCGGTGTTGCTCGTCGACCTTCCAGACGGGCGACGATCCGGTCTGGTAGCAGTGCCCCGCCGTGATCGCGACGAGACGGCCCGCGTCGTCGTGCCCGACCGCCGCCACCGAACACCAGCCCGGCGTCGGTTCCGCGGAGAACACGATCCCGTCGCCGGGGCGGAGGACGACACGGTCGTCTCCCCCGCCGGCCGAGGCCACACCCCCGGTCCCCGCGGCGAAGACGACGGCGGCGCCGCACACCGCTGCGACGCGTCTCATGACTTCTTCGCTGCCTTCATCGCCTTCTTGAACTCGCGTACCTCGCGCAGCGACTGCTCGTCGACGACGTCGGCGATCGACCGGCGCGCATCCTCGTGCCCGTAATCGCCGGCGGCCTCACGCCATCCCTCGGGCCGCACACCCATCTGCTTACCGAGCAACGCCAGGAAGATACGTGCCTTCTGGTCGCCGTAACCCGGCAGCTTCTTCAGCCGCCGCAGCACTTCCTTGCCGTCCGGGTCGCCGGACGTCCACAGTGCGGAGGCGTCGCCGTCGTAGTCCTCGACGATCGCCGCGCACAACGCCTGGATCCGCTGTCCCATCGACTTGGGGAACCGATGGACGGCCGGTTGCTGCGCACACACTGCGACGAACTCGTCGGGATCGGCCGACGCGATGCGGTACACGTCGAGACCGCCGAGACGGTCGGCGAGCTTCTTCGGTCCCGCGAACGCGACCTCCATCGCCACCTGCTGGTCGAGCAGCATGCCGATGAGAAGCGCCAGCGGGTTCTCGGCCAGCAGTGCGTCGGCGTCGGGATCTCCGACCAGGTTCAGCGTCGATGACATGCAGACGATCATGCCCTGCGCGTCATGGGCGGCGCCACACGACCACCGCGATCACGATGCCGAGCGTGAGCGCGATCGACGTGGTCAGAGCATGCAACCAGTGCGGGAAGAGCGTCGGTTGTGACGTTGCCGGAACGGCCGCGAGTGCGGCGAACAGCGCCACGACGGCGATGACCGAGGCCGCCGCGGACCATCCCTGGGCCAGGCGGGTGTGCCTCACGCCGCGCAACTCGGCACTGCGCAACAGTGCGTGCTCGACGACGTCCACGGCTTCGGACAGTTCCGCGTCGAGTTCGGCCATCTCGTCGGCCACCCGGCGCGCCATGAGTGCTCGCAGCTGGGTGGGTTGCGTCCACGAGTGGAACCGGTCGTCGTGGACCGATTCCTTGCGCAGCAGGGACCGTTCCATCCGGCGGGCCTGCATGATCGCGATGTCGTCGAGGACGGCGGCCAGCCGATCGCCGACGAGTCCGTCGGGGTGGCGCAGATGCTCCACGGTCGTCCAGTAGTCGGCGGAAGCCCGAGCCCGCACCGCCACCCACGGAATGAGCCCGTAGATCATCTCGCGGGTGCCGTGCCCGACGTAGTCGCTGCCGAGGGCGGTGGCCTCGAGGTCGAACAGCACCGCACCGGAGTCCTCCCGCACCGCGATGGCTGCCCCTGGCTGCACGGGCCGGTCCACCAGCGGGACCCGGTCCCACTTCCACAACACACCCCAGGACCGGGCCGCGGCGCGGGCCTCCGGCCCGATGCGCGGGCCGTCGACGAGCGAGCGGACGCGTTCGCCGCCGCTCGAGACCACTTCCACGACCATCCCCTCGACGACCTCCCGATCACCGACTCCTCGGTGGCGGTGGACGACGAGTTCGTGCAGGGGCCGATAGGTCGTCGGCGCACACAACCGCCTGTTCAGCCCGGGAAACACATCGTTCAGGCAGGCGTCGGCGGTCAGGTCGAAGGGCGCGAGGAACTCGCCGAGCACCTGGCGCAGGCCCGCACCGTCACGGTCCTGCAGCGGGTCGCTGCGCCAGTCGACGAGTGGGGAACCGTGGTCCGTCAGCGACTCCGACGCCAGGACGAGGCCGTGACCGGGGACGTCCCACAGCGACACGCATGTCGCGGGGTGTCCCACATACGGCCGGGTCACGTCCGGCGCGTCGCGCAACGACCCGGTCGATGCACCGAACGAGACCTCCGGTCGTGTCGGGTCGACGACGTGCCTGAACGCGAGCAGGCACGGCGGTCGCACACCGTGATCGGAATCGGGCTGATCTGCAATGCGTGCCGGCAGGAAGGGCTCCACCTTCTCGACGGGTGGGACCCGCGGTGGCGTCTCGGGCGCCGCCTCGATGTCGAGCGCCAGGAGGAACACCTTCAATACACCGAGACACCCCGTGACAGATCCGACGGCCGATACGCCGACTCCGGAATTCACGAGAGCGCGGTTTTCCATCACACTCACCACTTCCGAACCCGCCGCACGGTATGCGGCGACCCTGACCAGCGAGTATGTCAGGTCGGTAGGGGAAAGCAAGTCGCTGTGACGGCGAGCATCGATAACGCCCCGACCAGGGGTGATCCGAGTTGTCCACCGCCCGTCCACGTGTTGTGCACAACTTTATCCACAGGTTGGGAACAAACTCACACTCAGAGTGCAAGTTCCTGCGGACAGAGGCACGCAACAAAGAAGCGAGGCTCGCAACACCGGCAGTGACTGCCTGTGTTGCGAGCCTCGTTCTCGCGTTGTGGACCTACCCGCGCACTACTTGTCGGCGAGCGCCTTCTCCGCCGCGGCCAGCAGTACGCAGGTCGCGACACCGTCCATGGCCTTCTCGAGCTCACCGAGCGAAGGGAAGCTCGGCGCGAGACGGATGTTCTTGTCCTCGGGGTCCTTCTTGTACGGGAACGCCGAGCCGGCACCCGTCAGCGCGATACCCGCTTCCTTCGCCAGGGCGATGACACGGGCCGCCGTGCCCTCGACGACGTCGAGGCTGATGAAATAACCGCCCTCGGGCTCGGTCCACGACGCGACCTTCGACGCGCCGAGGCGCTCCTCGAGGATGCGGCGCACCAGCGCGAACTTCGGCGCGAGGATCTCGCGGTGCTTCGCCATGTGGGCGCGCACGCCCTCGGCATCGCGGAAGAACCGCAGGTGACGCAGCTGGTTGACCTTGTCGGGACCGATGGTCTTGATTCCCAGGTGCTTCTGGTACCAGGTGAGGTTCTCGGTGGAGCTGCCGAAGAAGCTCACGCCCGAGCCGGCGAAGGTGATCTTCGAGGTGGACGCCAGCGCGAACACGCGGTTCGGGTGACCGGCCTGCGCGGCCAGACCGAGGATGTCGATCGCGGGCGCGAGGTGCTCGGTGAGCGGGTGCACCGCGTAGGCGTTGTCCCAGAAGATGCGGAAGTCGGGAGCGGCCGTCGGCATCGACACCAGCTCGCGGGCGACCTCCTCGGAGTACACCGCGCCGGTGGGGTTCGAGTAGGTCGGCACGGCCCACATGCCCTTGATCTGCGGGTCGTTCGCGACGAGATCGGCGATGAACCGCACGTCGGGGCCATCCTCGCGCAGCGGCACGGGGATCATCTCGATGCCGAGCGACTCGGTGATCGCGAAGTGCCGGTCGTAGCCGGGAGCCGGGCACAGGAACTTGACGACCGACTCCTGCGACCACGGGCGCGGCGAGTCGACGGTGCCGTGCAGCAGCGACCAGACGACGAGATCGTGCATGATCTCGAGGCTCGCGTTGTTACCGGCGAGCAGATTCTCGACCGGGATGTTCAACAGCTCGGCGAAGATCGCGCGCAGCTCGGGCAGGCCGGTGAGGCCGCCGTAGTTGCGGGTGTCGGTGCCGTTGCCGTCGCGGAAGTCGTCGACACCCGGCAGCGACAGCAACTCCGCAGAGAGGTCGAGCTGCTCGGGCGAGGGCTTGCCGCGGGTCAGGTCCAGCGTCAGCTTCTCCGACTTCAACCGTTCGTAGTTGGCGGACTGGCGCTCGTGCTCTGCAACGAGTTCCTCATGGCTC
>Ga0182741_1001564_pt1 | contig 29391 bp, 25 predicted proteins | sample eDN5th37CBELigOP_FD_128874 | JGI IMG/M metagenome (GOLD analysis project Ga0182741, IMG submission 128874) | Enriched Organic Plus compost microbial communities from Emeryville, California, USA - eDNA 5th pass 37_C BE-Lig OP (version 2) (version 2) ... | reverse complement strand
CTGCGGCTGCGCCTCCTGCGTCAGGCTCGGCTGCGCCGGGCGGCCCGCCTGCACGGCGATGCGGCGCGGCTTCAGCGCCTCGGGCACAACACGCTTCAGATCGACCTGCAGCAGACCGTTCTCCAGGTTCGCGCCCTCCACCACCATGTGGTCGGCGAGCACGAAGCGCCGCTCGAAGGCGCGGCCGGCGATGCCGCGATGCAGGAAGCTGCGGCCCTCTTCGGCCTGCGGCGCGCGGCCGGTGACGGTGAGAATATTGTCGCGCACCACGACCTCGAGGTCGTCCGAGCCGAAGCCGGCGACGGCCATGGTCAGCGCGTAGCTGTCCTCACCGGTCTTCTCGATGTTGTAGGGTGGATAGCCGTTGCTCTCGGCTGCGCTGCGCGCGGTTTCCAGCGTGCGGACCAGACGGTCGAAGCCGATGGCGGTACGGAACAGGGGGGAGAAGTCGAACGCGTTCATCGCGCGGAACCTCCTTCACGAAGCAAGGTCCATGATTGTCCTGCGGATCTGCCTTGCCGGCCCCATCGGGCGCCTGGCGGCGGGATCCGCGCCCGGGGCCCCGGTTCGGGCGCCCCTGGCACGCTACGAGATGGAAGTGGCCATCCCCGGGTTCAAGGGGCGGCGACGGTGCGGGCGCACGCGAGAGCTGCCCCTTCCGCTCCGGCCTGCATGCGGCCAACCGATTCGCGCCCGCCGGATCTGAGACCGGTCAACTTTGCTGTGCGACGCTTGCGCGCCGCTGCACGCCCCTGGAGGACGGGACGGCTCAGCCCTTCTTGCGCATGCCGATGCCGGCGAATTTCTTGTTGAACTTCGCCACCTGCCCGCCGGTGTCCACGATGCGCTGCACGCCGGTCCAGGCCGGATGCGACTTCGAGTCGATGTCGAGGCGCAGCGTGTCGCCCGGCTTTCCGTAGGTGGAACGGGTCGTGTAGCTGCTGCCGTCGGTCATGACGACGGTGATCTCGTGGTAGTCGGGATGGATATCGGACTTCATGGCGCGCTCGCGAGCAGGGGGCGACCGGCAGGGTGGGGCCGCGGGAAGGGCGGCCTATAGGCGATGGGCAGGGCGCGTGCAACTGCGGCGGCCGCTCCCGATCAGCGGCGGTCACGGCGATGCTGCCCGGATCGTGCCGGGCAGGTCCGGGCTCTCCGTTCGCGGGAAGGTCCGAACTCGTGTCTCCGGCCCGTTCCGGCCTGCCGCGATCGGGTCTAGAGCGTCATCGGTCCAGGCTGAACCGGCCACGCTCCGGAATCGAGGCAGGGAGTGCGATGCGCACTTTCGGCTGTTTCAACCTCAGGCGATCGCGCTCTAGGGATAGGGCATGAACATCCTCTCCATCCAGTCCTGGGTCGCTTACGGCCATGTGGGCAATGCCAGCGCCGTCTTCCCGCTGCAGCGCCTGGGCGCCGAGGTCTGGGCCATCAACACCGTCCAGTTCTCCAACCATACGGGGTACGGCTCCTGGCGCGGCCAGGTCTTTCCGGCAGCGATGATCCGCGACTGCGTGCAGGGCATCGAGGAGCGCGGGGTGCTGGGGCGCTGCGATGCGGTGCTGACCGGCTATATCGGCGACGCCGCCATCGGCGACGCCATCCTCGAGGCGGTGGGGCGCGTCAAGGCCGCCAACCCGGCCGCCTGGTGGTGCTGCGACCCGGTCATCGGCGATATCGGCCGCGGCGTCTTCGTCCGCCCCGGCATTCCGGAGTTCTTCCGCGACCGGGCGCTGGTGCTGGCCGACATCGCCACGCCCAATCAGTTCGAGCTGGAATGGCTCGCAGGCGGGTCCTTGCGGAGCCTGGCCGCGGTGAAGACCGCCGTGACGGAGCTGCAGGCGCGCGGACCGCGTTGCGTGCTGGTCACGTCGCTGCGCACCGAGGAGACACCGGAGGACGCGCTGGACCTGCTCGCGGCTGAGGGCGGCGCGTTCTGGCGAGTGCGCACGCCGCTGCTGCCACTCTCGGTGAACGGCGCGGGAGATGCGATCGCGGCGCTGTTCCTCTTCCACCGTCTGGCCAGCGGCAGCGCACGGGAGGCGCTCTCCCGCGCCACCGCTTCCATCCACGGGCTGCTGCGCCGGACGGCAGAGGCGGGCTCGCGTGAGATTCTGACCGTGGCGGCGCAGGAGGAGTTCGTGTCCCCGAGCAGGGTCTTCGCGGCTGAAGCGTGCTGACGGCGCATCGCCGAAGCATTTTCCGTTCGCCTGGGCTCCGGGCAAATGCTTCGGCTCCCCGGTTTTCGCGAGCATCTTCACCCACTCAGATGATTCCACCTGAATGGGACCTGCTCCCACGCGCCGCTAATCCGGGGCGTAGGGATTCGCCAGGGTGCCGATGCCTTCGATGGTGACCTCCACCATCATGCCCGGCCGCATCGGCAGCGCGCCGAGGGAGGTGCCGCAGGCGATCAGGTCGCCGGGCTCCAGTGTCATCTCGCGCGAGATGAGCGCCACGATCCGTGCGGGCGGAATGATCATGTCGGCACAGAGATAGTCCTGCCGCACACGCCCGTTCAGCGCCACCTGGACGCTGAGCGCCCGCCAGTCGAGCCCGGTGGCGATGCAGGGGCCCACGGGGCCGAAGCTATCGGGCGATTTGGCGCGCGCCCATTGCGGGAAGGAGGGATCGGCGGTCAGCAGGTCGAGCGCCGTCACGTCGTTGACGCAGGTCAGGCCGAAGATGGCGGCAGCCGCCTCCTCCTCGGTCGCCGCGGCGCAGCGCCGGCCGATGACGAGGCCGAGCTCGCCCTCGTACAGCACCTTGCCCGCATAGCCCGGCGGCGGGCGGATCGCCGCGCCGGGGCCGATGACGCTGCCGGGCGACTTCAGGAACCAGAGCGGCTCCGCCGGGATGGCGTTGCCCTGCTTCGCGGCCAGCGCGTGATAATTGTTCCACAGCCCGATGAAACGAGCCGGCCGCACCGGAGCCAGCAGCGCCACTTCGGCGAGCGGCACCGCCCCTCCCGCGGGCGCGGCCGCCCCGAACAGGTCGCCCGCATGCGGCAGCACCATCTCGCCCTCGAGCATGCCGAAGCCCTCCGCGCCGGCATGCTGGAAGCGGACCCAGCGGGTCACCCGGCAAAGCCGTGCGGCAGGGCGAGACCCGGCTCGTCCCAGGGCAGGGAGACGAGCTTTCCGGTCAGGGAGAGGGTGACATAGGCGGTGCGCAGGCCCGGTCCGCCGAAGCAGATATTGGTCGGCATGCGCTCGGGCATCTTCACTGTCCGGATGATCTGGCCGGAGGGGGAGACGGTGGTGATCTCGCCACTCACCAGCGTGGCGACACAGATGTTGCCCGCTGCGGTCACCGCCAGGCTGTCGAGGCGCCGGTAGCCCGGGAACTGGCAGAGCAGCCGCCCGCCGCTGGTGGAGGGCCAGGGCTCCTTGCGCAGCACGCCGGGCCCTTCAACGTCCCAGGCCCAGAGACGGCCGGTTTCCGTCTCCGCGACGTAGAGCGTCCGCCCGTCCGGCGAGAGGCCGATGCCATTGGCTCCGCCGAAGACCGGATGGGCGGCCTCCACGATGCGGGACCCGTCCGACGCCGCCCAGTAGACGCCGCCATGGTCGCGGTCGCGCGCGCGCACCTTGCCAAGATCACTGAACCAGAAGCCGCCCTCGCCCGGGCTGCCGGCCGGGGCGAAGACGATGTCGTTGGGGCCTTTCAGCCTGTGCTCGCCGCAGCGCTCGTAGAGCACGCGCACGCTGCCGCTGGCGGGGTCGATCACCTCGATCCGCCCGCCAACATAGTCCGGCGGCAGGCCGGCCGGACGCAGCATCCCGGGCTCCTCATGCCAGAGGAAGCCGCCATTGTTGCAGCAATAGATCGCGCCCCCGGGTCCCACGGCGATGCCGTTCGGTCCGCCGCCGGGCGTGGCGACGACGCGCTTCGTTCCGTCGGGGCCGATGCGCGTGAGCCGCTGCGCGGCGATCTCCACGAGAACCACGGAGCCATCGGCCATCGCCACCGGTCCTTCCGGGAAGCGCAGCCCCTCGGCCAGGACCGTCAGCTCTGCCGTCTCAGCACTCATCGCCTTTCCTCCCCCATCGATCCGGGCCGATGATGCGACGAGAGCGCGCCGTTGCGAACCCCGCTTCAGCGGCGACGCCAGATCTCCACCGGGCCGCGCTCCTCGGGAACCTTGGCGGCGAGTTCGTAGTCCTGCGCGAGCGTGGCGGAAACGGCCTCGGCCACGGCAGGGCGCATGGTCCACCACCAGCCGCGGTCCACCACGACGACGCGCGGCCGGCTCTCCAGCACGCGCCGCACTTCCGCATCCATGTCGATATCGGAGACGCGGCCGAAGGCACCGGTGAGATGGGCGGGGAAGACGAAGCGCGTCGGCACCTCGGCGCCGGCCAGGAAGTAGACGACGGGATGGTAGTTGGCGACGAGGATCCGGTCGCCTGGCGCGATCTCGGCGGCAACCGCCGCTGCCACCTCCCGCACCGGGTCGGGCAGGGCGTAGCCGATGCCGCGGTCCAGCCGCGGGACGAAGGCGCCGAGCCAGGAATCGGCGATGACGGCGCCGATGACGAATGCGAAGGCCAGGCGCGCCCGCCCCGCACGCGCGAGCCACGAGAGCCGCCAGGCCCCGAGCGCCGCGAGCAGGCAGAGCGGCGGCAGCCAGATCAGGAAATAGTGCTGGAAGAAGAAGCCGGGACCGATGATGGCAAGGCTGGCGGCGGCGAACCACAGCAGGCCGATGCGTGCGAGGCGCCCATCCGCGCCGCGCCGCCTGGCCCAGCGCCAGGCCGCCAGCCCTGCCAGCACCACCGGCCAGGTGAGGACCAGCGCCGCCACCAGGCTGAGCCGTGCGGCCTCCGGCAGCGGCAGGCGGCCATGCGAGTAGCGGAAGGGGGCGAGAAAGGAACCGTCCAGGAAGGCCATGAACTCGCCCCGGAGCGCATAGGCGAGGCCGAACAGCGCGGTGGGCAGCAGGCAGAGCCCGGCATAGGCCGCCGCCATGGCCAGGAAGCGCGGCACCGGCAGCAGCCGCAGCCAGAGCGCCGGGAAAGCGAGCAGCGCAAAGGCGAGGCAGCCTTCCGGCGTGACGACCGGCTTCACTGCAAAGCCGGCGCCGATGGCGAGCCCCATCAGCACCAGGTCGCGCCAGCGCGGCGCCTCCGCGAGCACCAGCACCCGGCGCGCCGCCGTGGTGCCGATCAGCATGGCCGCGGCGACGAAGGGCGCGAAGAGGATCTCGGTATTCGTCGCCAGCCCGCCCAGGCGCAGGCTGAAGGCGATGTAGAGCAGGCCCGCGGCGATGCCGGCCGGGCGTGGCCCGCCGCCGGCGCGCACCAGGCCATGCAGCGCCCAGGCAGTGGCAGCGACGCAGACCGTGCCCAGCAGCCGCACCGCCGCAATGCTCTCGCCGATCAGCGCGAAGGTCGCGGCGATCATCGCCGGTGCGCCGATCGGGTGCATGTCCCACACCGCGACCAGGGGCCAGCCGCCGCGCAGCCATTCCCGGGCCTGGACGATGTACAGCCCCTCATCCGTGTCGATGACGGCCTGGGCGAAGCCGATGGCGCGCAGCAGCAGCGAGGCGGCAAGAAAGAGCAGCGGCACGCCGAGCGTCCGGACCAGGCGGCGCCCTCGCGCGGCGCGGCCCGCCAGGGGAGGGGGCGGCTCGACCATGGCGGCATCCGGGGCCAGCGGGCGGGTGAGCATCCCGCCCCCATATCACCGGGGATGCGGGAGGCGGAGCCCCCTTGCCGGCCGGCCGGAGCAGGACAAGCCGGCGGCATCGGGCGCAGCCGCGGGCTTTGCCGTCTTGACGCTCCCGGCGGCCCGGCCGACCGTTCCGGGATGCCTGCGCCCGATCCCGTGACCCTCGCCGTGCTGGACAACCGGCTCCGCGCCATCGTGGAGGAGATGGGGGAGGCGATGCTGCGCACCTCCTACTCCCAGATCCTGAACTCCTCCCGCGACTTCTCCATCGCCCTGTGTGATTCGCAGTGCCGGCTGGTGGCGCAGGCGGACCACATCCCGGTGCATGTCGGCGCCATGCCCTGGGCGGCGAAGGCGGTGGCGGAGGCCTTTGCCGGCGCGGTGCAGGAGGGCGACACCTTCCTGCTGAACGATCCCTATCACGGCGGCAGCCACCTGCCCGACCTCACCATCCTGCTGCCGGTCTTCGCCGAAGGGCGCCTGCGCTTCTGGTCGGTGGTGCGGGCGCACCACACGGATGTCGGTGGCGCCACCTATGGCGGCTACAACCCGGGGGCGACCGAGATCTGGCAGGAGGGGTTGCGCATTCCGCCGATCCGTATCGGCGAGGGCGGCGCGCTGCGCGAGGATCTGCTGCGCATGCTGGTGACCAATACCCGCCTTGCGCGCGATGTGCGTGGCGACCTGATGGCCATGATCGGCGCCGCGCGCCTGGGCGAGGCACGGCTGAAGCCGCTGCTGGCGAAGCATGGGGCGGATGCGCTGGATGCCGCCGTCGCCGCCATCCTCGACCTGTCGGAGGCGCATGCGCGGCGCATCCTGTCTGCCTGGCCGGACGGGGAATGGACCGGCGAGGCGATCCTGGACGATGACGGCTTCGACCGGGTGGACATCGCCATCCGCGCGCGGGTGACGAAGCGTGGCGACAGGCTGCGGGTGGACCTCTCCGAGAGCGATCCGCAGACCGCGGGCTTCGTGAACTCATCCTACGCCAACATGCGCAGTGCCGTGGCCATGGCATTCGCGTTCCTGCTGGATCCGGAGGTCTCGAAGAACGACGGCGCCTTCCGGCCGCTCGAGGTGATCGCCAGGGAGGGCACGGTCGTCTGGGCGCGGGAGGGGGCGCCGGTGACCATGTGCACCAGCCACTGCAGCAACGAGATCGTGGAGGCGATCATCCGTGCCATGCAGCACTGCTGTCCGGAGCGTGCCATGGGCGGCTGGGGAAGGCGCTTCCGCGTGGCGATCACGGGCCAGGACGCCCGGCGGCCGGGCCGCAGCTTCGTCTGGCACATGTTCCATGCGCGGCCGGGCGGCGGCGGCAGCGCAGGTGGCGACGGCTGGTCCACCGCCGGGGAATGGCATTCCGCCGGCGGGCTGAAATTCGGCAGCGTGGAGATGGCCGAGGCCCGCTTCCCCCTGCATTTCGAGACGCATGAATTCCTGCCCGGCTCGGGTGGCGACGGGCAGTTCCGCGGCGGCCTCGGCGGTGAGCTGGTGCTGCGCATCGAAAGCGACGGGCCGGCCCGCGCCAATACCGCAGGCGACGGTGCGCGGCACGGTGCCGCCGGGATGCGCGGCGGACAGGATGGCGCACCGCATCATTACATGCTGCGCCGTGCCGACGGCACGGAGCGCGTGCTGCGCACCAAGGAGGTCGGCATCCCCGTGCAGCCCGGCGACCGGCTGCATGTGCGGGCGGGTGGCGGCGGTGGCTGGGGTGACCCGGCGCTGCGCGACCCGGCGTTGCGCGAACGCGACGTGCGGGAGGGCTATGTCTGATGCCCGCATCCGATGATCAGGGCGCCGAAGGGCGCGGGGCGCTGAACCGGATGCGCCATGCCGCATACCGCATCGGCGTGGACGTCGGCGGCACCTTCACCGATGTCGTCGCCATCGCCTCCGACGGCACCGAGACCCTGGCCAAGGCAGCCAGCACGCCGGCGGACCAGAGCGAGGGCGTGATCGCCGGCCTCGCCAACCTGGCCGAGGCGCTGCGCCTTCCGCTCGCGGAGCTGCTGCAGCGGACCGAGCGGATCGTGCATGGCACCACCGTCGCCACCAACGCGCTGCTCGAGCGGAGGGGGGCGCGGGTGGCGATGCTGACCACCGAGGGCCATCGCGACGTCATCGAGATGCGGGAGGGGCTGAAGCCCGAGCGCTACGATCTGCGCCTGCCGGTGCCCGAACCGCTCGTGCCGCGCAGCCTGCGCATCCCGGTGCGGGAGCGGCTGCGGGCGGACGGGCGCGTGGAGGTGCCACTGGACCACGCCTCGCTCGATGCGGCGATCGGGCGCGCGCGTGCGGCGGGTGCGGACTCGGTCGCCATCTGCTTCCTGCATGCCTGGCGCGATCCGGCGCATGAGCATGCGGCGGCGAAGGCGGTGGCCGCGGCGCTGCCCGGGGTCTTCGTCACCTGCTCGGCCGATGTGCTGCCGCAGATCAAGGAGTTCGAGCGCTTCTCCACCACCGCGGTGAACGCCTATGTCGGCCCCGTCGTGTCGGGCTACCTGGCGCGCCTGGCCGGGCGGCTGGAGACGGCGGGCTACCATGGGCCGCTCTTCGTCATCCTCTCCCATGGCGGCGTCGCCCCGGTGGAGGAGGCGGCGCGACTCGCCGTGGGCACCGCCCTGTCGGGACCCGCCGGCGGCGTGGCGGCGGCGGTGGCCCTGGCGCGGCAGGGGCTGGGGCAGGACCTGGTCACCTTCGACATGGGCGGCACCTCCACCGACATCGCGCTGGTGGCGGGCGGCGAGGCCGCGTTGGGCCGGGGCCGCATGGTGGGCGGCGAGCGTATCGCCCTGGAGAGCCTGGACATCGTCACGCTCGGCGCCGGCGGTGGCTCGATCGCGCATCTCGGGGCGGGCGGAACCATGCAGGTCGGGCCGCGCAGCGCCGGCGCGGTCCCCGGCCCTGCCTGTTATGGCCAGGGCGGGGAGGAGCCGACCGTCACCGATGCGAATCTGGTGCTGGGCTATCTCGACCCCGACAATTTCCTGGGCGGGCGCAAGCGGCTGGACCTGCCGGCGGCGGAGCGGGCGGTGGCGGGGCTTGCGGCCCGGCTCGGCATTGCGCCGATGGACTGCGCGGCAGGCATCCATGCGCTGGTGAACGCGCGCATGGCGGACGGCGTGCGCGTGGCGACGGTGCGGCGCGGCGTGGACCCGCGCGACTTCGCGCTGCTCGGCTTCGGCGGTGCCGCCGGGCTGCATGCGACCGCCGTGGCGCGGGAGCTGGGGCTGCGCCGTGCCGTGGTGCCGGTCTTTGCGGCGGGGCTCTCCGCCTGGGGCATGCTGCAGTCCGACCTGCGCTACGAGGTGGCGCAGAGCGCCATCGGCGCCGGGGGCATGCCGCCGGAGGCGGAGCTGCGCGACCTCTTCGCGGCGCTGGAGCGACAGGGGCGCGCGCGCATGGCCGGCTGGTATACGGGCGAGGTCGCGGTGCTCCGCAGCGCCGACATGCGCTATGGCGAGCAGGTCTTCGAGATCGCCGTGCCGCTCGACGGGGTGGACTGGGCGGCCGCGGAGCTCGGGCCGCAGCTGCGCGCGGCCTTCCATGCGCGGCACCGCGCCCTCTTCACCTACGACCTGCCGGAGGAGGAGGTCGTGCTGGTGAATGCCCGCGTCGCCGTCGTCGGGCGGCTGCCGGCGGTCGCATCGGCGGCGCGGCTGGCGGGCGAGCCCGCGGTTCCGGCGGGTGAACGCCGCATCCGGCTGGAGGCGGATGAATGCGTCGTGCCGGTGTTCCGGTTCGAGGCGCTGGCGCCGGACCAGCCCCTCTCCGGCCCTGCCATCGTGGAAAGCGGCACGACCACGGTGCTGCTGCGCCCCGGCGATACCGCCCGGATGGACCGGCGCGGCTGGCTGGACGTCGCGGTGCCCGCCGGCTGAGCCACGGGCCGGCGAGGCGCGGTCCTCATCGCGGGGACTTGCCAGCGGCGCGGGGCCGCGCTCCGCTGCGCCATCGCACTCCGAGGGGAAGCGCCATGACCAGGCTTGCCACCTTCACCGATGCCAAGGGCCCGCGCGTCGGCTGCGTGCTGGAGGACGGGCGCGTGCTCGACCTGCAGGCCGCCGGCCTTGCCGCTGCCGCCGACATGATCGGCCTCATCGAGGCCGGGCCCGAGGCGCTGGCAACCGCGAAGAAGCTCGCCGCCAGCCCATCGGCGGGCGCGGTGCTGCCGGCCGCGGCCGTGAAGCTGCTGGCGCCGGTTCCGCGCCCGCGCCGCAACGTCTTCTGCGTCGGCCGCAACTACATGGACCATGTGGCGGAGGGCGACCGGACCCGCGGCATTACGCAGAGCGAGCTGCCGAAATACCCGCAGTTCTTCACCAAGGCGCCGGACTGCGTCATCGGTCCGGAGGACGAGATCCCCAACCATGTCGGCGTCACCCAGTGGCTGGACTACGAGGTGGAGCTGGCGGTTGTGATCGGCACAGAAGGTCGCGACATTCCGAAGGAGAGGGCGCTGGACCACGTCTTCGGCTGGACCATCGGCAACGACGTGACAGGGCGCGACCTGCAGCGGCGCTACGGGCAGTGGTTCAAGGGCAAGTCGCTCGACGGCTCCTGCCCACTGGGGCCCTGGATCGTGCCACGCGACGAGCTGGACGCGCTCGCCACCGGCATCCGTCTCTGGGTGAACGGAGAGAAGCGGCAGGACAGCCACACCTCGAAGATGATCTTCGACGTGAAGGAGATCATCCACCAGCTGTCCCTGGGCTTCACCCTGAAGCCGGGCGACGTGATCATCACCGGCACGCCGGAGGGTGTGGGCTATGCCATGCAGCCGCCGCAGACGCTGAAGCCCGGCGATGTGGTGGAGTGCGAGATCGACGGCATCGGACGGCTGCGCAACGCGGTGGCGGCAGGCTGACCGGCGGGCGGGCGCTCCGCCCGGGGCGCCCGTCCTTTCCCCTCCGCTCCGCGTGTCCGGGAATGCCAGCATCACGAGCACGAGGAGGACGACGATGCGCCGACGCACGCTTCTGCAGGCCGCGACGGCCCTGCCCGCCGCCGCGCTGGCCCGGCCCGCCATCGGCCAGGACATGCGGGCGAGGACACTGCGCTTCGTGCCGCAGGCCAACCTCACCTCGCTCGACCCGATCTGGACCACGGCCGCGGTCACGGAGAACCATGGCTGGACGGTGTTCGACACGCTCTACGGCATGACCGAGGACCTTCAGGTCCGACCGCAGATGGCCGAGGGTCATGAGGTCTCCGAGGATGGCCGGACCTGGCGCATCCGCTTGCGCGAGGGCCTGCGCTGGCACGATGGCGAGCCGGTGCGCGCGCAGGACTGCGCGGCTAGCCTCGCGCGCTGGAGCAAGCGCGACACCTTCGGCCAGTCTCTCAGTGCCGTGGTGGATGCGTGGGAGGCAGCGGACGACCGCACCATCCGCATCCGGCTGACCTCGCGCTTTCCCATGCTGATCGACGCACTCGCCAAGCCCGCCGCGATCGCGCCCTTCATGATGCCGGAGCGGATCGCGCGGACCGATCCCTTCCAGCAGATCACCGAGATCGTCGGCTCCGGCCCCTATCGCTTCCTGCCCAGCGAGTACGTCTCGGGCAGCCGTGCCGTCTACGCGAAATTCGACGGATATGTGCCGCGCCAGGAACCGCCCTCACGGACGGCTGGCGGCAAGGTGGCGCGTTTCGATCGCGTGGAGTGGAGCATCATTCCCGACAGCGCGACGGCCGCCGCCGCGCTGCAGGCCGGCGAGATCGACTGGTGGGAGCAGGTGAACGCCGACCTCACACCGCTGCTGCGCCGCGCACATGGGGTGAAGGTCGAGATCAGTAATACTCTCGGCTATATCGGCATGGCGCGGTTCAACTGCCTGCACCCGCCCTTCGACAATCCAAGGCTGCGCCGCGCCCTGCTTTATGCCGTCAACCAGGAGGACTACCTGCGCGCCGTGACGGGCAATGACCCGGAGGCCTTCCGGGTCTGCCACTCCATGTGGCCCTGCGGCACGCCCTACGAGAGCCGTACCGGGGCGGCGCCGCTCGAGGGGCCGCGTGACCTGGAGCGCGTGCGGGCGATGATTCGCGACGCCGGCTATGCCGGGCAGCGCATTGTGATCATCAACCCCACGGATTTCCCGACCATCGGTCCCCTCGGCCAGGTGACGGCGGACCTGCTGCGCCGGCTCGGCATGAATGTGGACCTGGTGGAGACCGACTGGGGTTCCGTCGTGCAGCGCCGCGCCAGCAGGGAGGCGCCGGAGCGCGGCGGCTGGAGCATCTTCCACACCTGGTGGCCGGGCATCTCGATCATCAATCCGGCGGTGAACGCGACCTTGCGCGGCCAGGGCGAGCGCGGCTGGTTCGGCTGGTACAGGAATGACCGCGTCGAGCAGCTGGCCGCCGCATGGCTGCAGGCCTCGGCGGAGGCCGAGCAGGAGCGGCTGGCCGACGAGATCCAGAAGGAGTCCTTCGAGAATGCGCCGATCCTGCCGCTTGGCCAGTTCTTCATCCGCACGGGCTATCGCAGCGACCTGACCGACATGCTGAAGGGCAATTCGCCCTATCCCTGGAACCTGCGGAGGGCCTGAACCATGGCGCTTTCTCGTAGCGAGCTTCGCGGCAAGGCGCAGACCGTGCGCGGCGTGGTGGACCCGGCCGTGCTCGGCTCCACCCTGACGCACGAGCACCTGATCTGGAACCTGACGCCACCCTCCCTCCGCGGGGGCGATCCGGGGCCGGAGCCGGGGCTGGCCAATCACTGGGGCATGATGACCTCCACGGCCGGGTCGCTGGCGAACCTGACCCAACGCAGCGTGGAGGTGGCGATCGAGGCGGTGGCGGAAGCGGTCTCCTTGGGGTGCCAGACCATCGTGGAGCTGACGATCGGCGGCCTTGATCCGGACCCCGAAGGGCTGGTCCGCGTCAGCGAGGTCACCGGCTGCCACATCGTCATGGGCTGCGGCCATTACGTGGAAGAGTACCAGGACCCGCGGAACCACGAGCGCAGCGTAGACAGCTTCGCACAGGAAATGATCGCGCAGGTGCAGGAGGGGCTCTGGGGCACCTCCGTCCGCGCCGGCATCATCGGGGAGATCGGCTGCCAGAATCCCTGGACGGCGCTGGAGCGCCGTGTGCTGGAAGGCGCGCTCATCGCGCAGCGGGAGACGGGCGCGACGCTGACCATTCATCCCGGCCGCCGCCAGGACCAGCCGCAGGAAGTGATGGACTTCGTCCGGGCGCGCGGCGGCGATCCCTCGCGCACCATCATGTGCCATATCGACCGCACGGTCTTCGACGACGATGCCCTGTTTCGCCTGGCGGATACGGGCGTGGTGCTGGAATGGGACCTGTTCGGGCAGGAGAGCTGCCTCTATCCCCTGAATCCCGACGTGGACATGCCGAACGATGCCGGCCGGCTGCGGGCCATCCGCAAGGTGCTGGACCGCGGCCATCGCGGCCAGGTGGTGATCGCGCACGACATCTGCCACCGGGCGCACATGACGCGCTGGGGCGGCTGGGGCTATGGGCACATTCATCGCACGGTGGTGCCGCTGATGCGTCGGCGCGGCTTCACCGAGGCGGAGATCCGGGACATCCTGGTGGACACGCCGCGGCGTCTGCTGACCTTCGTCTGACGGGCCCCGCCAGGCAGGGAGGTTCGGGACGCGCCCCGGCCCTAGGCGCGAAGACGCAGCCGCACGGGCTGCTGCACCGCCGGGTGTCTCAGCGCCATGGCGCCGAAGCCGGGTGCCACATGCCAGCCCGCGGCGCGGGCGTGCCGCAGCAGGGCCGCCGGCAGCACGATCAGCCGCTCGGTGGCGGCGGGATTGCTGATCTCGACCCCCTCCGCGCGGAAGGCCACGCGCCAACCATCATGCTGCGCGCGCCGCAGCAGGTGGGAGAGGACGGCCCAATCGGTCTGGTCGAAGACAGGCTGCATGGTGCGTGACGACAACGCCCGTCCGCGCCGGCGTTGCCTTCCGCGCGCGATTGTGCGCGGCGAGCCGGGCAGCAACCGCCGCGTTTGGCTTCGGCGCGAAAATTGTGCTGACAGGCGAGATCGGGCATGAGATCTCGCCCGAGCGCCCTTCTTCCTCCGGTACCGGGGGCAGGAGGGTGGGCGTCGGTCGCCGCCGATGCCTGGATGCCGCGCCCGGGCCGCGGCGAAAGATGTTCCGAACGGGGGCTGGCTGGCGCATGCGCGTGCTCTTCGTCCATCAGAACTTCCCGGCGCAGTACCGGCACATCGCACCGAGCCTCGCGCGCCGGCAGGGCGTGCAGGTGGTCGGGCTGGGCGAGAACCCTGGCGATGCGCTGCCCGGCGTGCGGCATATCCGCTACAAGCCGCCGGCCGGCGGGGCGAAGGAGACGCACCGCTATGTCCGCCGCTTCGAGCAGGCGGTCTGGCGCGGTCAGCAGGTAGCGCGTGCCGGACTGGCGCTGAAGGAGAAGGGCTTCACCCCGGACATCGTCTGCTGCCACCCGGGCTGGGGCGAGGGGCTCTACCTCCGCGATGTCTGGCCGGATACGAAACTGCTGTACTATTTCGAATTCTACTATCGCTCCTCCGGCGCCGATGTCGGCTTCGACCCGCCGGGCCCGGTGCAGATCGATGATGCCTGCCGGGTGCGCACCCTCAATGCCACGCATCTGATCTCGCTCGAGCAGGCCGATTGGGGGCAGACGCCGACCCAGTGGCAGGCCAGCCGCTTCCCGGACTGGGCGCGCGCGCGCATGTCCGTGGTGCATGAGGGGGTGGACACGGATGCGATCCGCCGCCGCCCCGATTCAACCTTCTCCTTGCCGGATGGCCGCACCCTGCGCCCGGGCGACGAGGTGATCAGCTTCGTCGCGCGCGGGCTCGAGCCCTATCGGGGCTTCCATGTCTTCATGCGAAGCCTGCCGGAGATCCTGGCGCGGCGACCGAAGGCGCAGGTGGTGATGGTGGGCGGCGACGATCCTCACTATGGCGCGAAGCCCAGGGAGGGCGGGAGCTGGAGAGAGGTGCTGCTGGCCGAGCTCGGCGACAGGGTGGACCGCAGCCGCATGCACTTCACGGGCAAGATCCCGCATGCGCAGCTTCTGGCGCTGATGAGCCTGTCCTCGGCCCATGTCTATCTGACCTATCCCTTCGTCCTCTCCTGGTCGATGCTGGAGGCGATGTCCTGCGGCTGCCTCGTCATCGGTTCGCGCACCGCGCCGGTCGAGGAAGTGATCGAGCATGAGAGGAACGGGTTGCTGGTCGATTTCTTCTCGCCGGACGCGCTGGCCGGGACGGTGGTTCGGGCCCTGGAGGATCCCTCCGCGATGGTGCCGTTGCGCGAGGCGGCGCGGCGAACGGCGCAGGAGCGCTACGATCTGAAGCGCGTCTGCCTGCCGAGGCAACTGGCGCTGGTGGAAGCCGTCGCCGCGGGGCGGGTGCCGGCGCCATAGCGCATGGAAGGGCGGTGCCGGGCGCCCGGCCTCACCCGTCCGGTGATCCCTGGGACCATCCGGAGCGTTTTCCGCTCGCCCGAGTTCGCGGCAAATGCGTCACTTCGCTTTCACGCGCATCTTCACCCATTCAGGTGCTTTCACCTGAATGGGATCCGCTCTGGAGCGGGCCAAGGGGTCCCAGCCAGCGGAAGGCACGTGCCAGCTCGGCTGCCCCGTCGCGGTCGTACCAACGGCCATGCGCCAGGATGACGCGATCCGGATGCCAGGCGATCATCCGGCGCACTGCCGCGCGCAGCGCCTTGCGATGGCCGAGGAAGGTGAGCCGCATGTCGATCGGTGCCTTGCCATCCGGATCCATGGCACCCGACAGCCGGACCAGCAGCCGCCACCATCGGCTCCTCAGACGGTGCGGCTCGAAGTTCTCGATCAGGTCCGTCAGGATCAGCGTGCGCGAGCGCCGGTGGAAGAACACCACCTCGCTCAGTACGGCACCATGCACCAGCACCTGGTCGATCTGACCAGCCCAGTCCGGATCGGGTGCGTCGCCGAGCTCGCGATCGATGTCGATCGCGATGCCCATGCGCCGCGCACGCGCGCATACGCCTGGCGCGGCGTGGGTCGCCGCTGCCGGATAGGCCGATTTCCAGTCGGGGATCCAGGCGTAGTGGATGGTGTTCGGCGCGATCAGGTGGCGCACCGGGCCAAGGGCATCCACCTGGCGTCGCACCGTAGGCGCCAGCTCGGTCGGCGAATGGATCCAGAGCGAGCCGTCGGCAAGGCGCAGAATGGTCATGCGGGTCGGGAAGGGGATCCGGAGGCCGAGATACTGGAAGTCGATCAGCGGCCCATCGACGATCCAGACCTGGTCCGCGACCGGTTTGAGGCAGTTGATCGGCTCGTAGGTCCCGATCTCAGGCATCCATTCTCGCCCCGGCCTCCCTGCCGCAGCGGTGACAGGCGCCGCGTCGCCTGGTCAGGCCCTCATGCAGCGTGATCGGATCCGCCGCCGGGCCGCGCCGGCGGCAGGCGGCTCGCTGCGGCCAACACCGCCTCGAAATCCGCGCTGAGGTCGATGCCGGAACGCCTGGCCCGCGCCGCTTCCTCACTCCCGGCCAATTCGCGCAGGCAGGTACCAACGCTGATCTCGCCCGCCAGGATGCGCTCCGAATAGTGGTCCCAGCCGGACCGGTCCGGCGGCCGCTTCAGGAGCCACAGATAGGCATAGGCCACCGCCGCGCGCACCCCATGACGCTGCAGGAAGGCGGTGCCGAAGATGCGGTCGAAGTCGACCGCCCCGTCCTCCAGCCTGAGGATGCTGTCGACGGCGAATTCCTTGGGATAGGTCTTGTGGTCGCGAATGATGGCGGCGAGTGGCCGCATCGGGCCGAGGCGCAGCGCCTCCGGCAGGATCCAGACCTCGACGGTATGGATCACGCCGTCGAAGACGGAGGCCGGGATGGTGATACGGAAGCCGCAATCGGGGCGGATGCGGAAGCTGCGCAGGTCCGGGCGCGGCAGACGCGCCTCGACCTGCGCCATGGGTCTGCCGTCCACCCGCAGCTCGACTGCGCAGTGCCGTGCCGGCTGGGCCATGTCGAAGACCCAGCCGCTCACCTCGTAGCCATGGTCGATGGCATCGAAGCTGCCGACCAGGGAGCGGCTCTGCGGCACGCGCGGCAGGCCGCGTGCCGCCTGCTGCAGGCGCTGCTCCTCGGAGGCCGGTTGCACTTGCGCTGTCGTCTCGCCCATCAGGCTTGCCTCCGCTCCGCTGCGAGCGTCTCACGCAGGATGGTGGTCAGCATGCGCTGCCAGGTGAAGCCGGCGGCCTGGTCGATACAGCGTTGGCGCACCGCGGCTGCATCCTGTGCCTGCTCGGCCTCCAGCCGGTAGATCGCGGCCAGCAGCTCCTCGGCACTCTCGGGCCGGAACACGTAGCCTGCCTCACCGGCCACCTCCGGCATTGAGGAGGAGGCGGAGTAGACCGCCGGCGTGCCGAGGCTGAAGGATTCCAGGATGGGCAGGCCGAAGCCCTCGAACAGCGAAGGATAGATGGTGAAGCGGGCGAAGCGCAGCAGCGCGTACTTCTTGAACTCACTGACGAAGCCCGCATAGGAGAAATTCTCCGGCATGCCGCCGAGATGGCGCGCGACAGCGGTGCCGAAATCGAAGAGCCAGCCCTCCTTGCCGGTGAAGATCCAGCGATAGCGGCGCAGCAATCCGCGATCCTGCGCCAGCGCGCGGAACACGATCTCCAGGTTCTTGCGGGGCTCGATGGTGCCCAGGATGAGGACGAAGGGCTCGAAGTTCAGCTTGCCGTAAAGTGCCTCCGCCTGGCGGGCGAAGCGGTCGGGCCAGCGCACGCCATTCAGCGCCACCGTCATCCGGTCCGCCTGAGCGGGGCAGAGGCGCTTCAGATAGGCGGCAGTCGAGGCCGAGACGCAGAAGTTGAGATCGTTGGTGGCAATGTCGCGCAGCAGCGCCGAGCCGTGCAGCTCGTTCGTGGCCTTCAGGTGGAAGAAGGGCGTGGCCACGGTGGAGAAGTCATGCAGCACCTGCAGTTCGAGATTGAACAGCCGATGGAAGGGCTTCTCTGCCGGGAAAAGTCCGACCGAGCGGCCCGTGGCACGCACCGCCGCCAGCAGCGATCCGGCCACGGTCTGGCCGAGCTGGTGGTGGTAGCCGAAGAAGGATCCGCCATTGGTCTCCAGCAGGAAGCGCACATATTCCGGCCGGATCGTGTTCTCTCCGATGAAGAACTGGCAGGGCAGGCTGGCAGCCATCACCTCACGCGCCAGGTTGGCTGCGACATTGGGAATGCCGGTGAACTGTGTTTCGCGCAGCGTGCCGATGTCGAAGAACAGGCTGCGGCCTTCGGTGAACATGCGAACGAGGGTCGGCAGGTCCTCGGGCAGCGGAGGCAGGGCGGCCGCGGGCACCGCCGCTGAGTGCAGGGCGGGCGACGGTTCGGACGGCGCCTCGTCCGGCAGGGCAGCCGGCGCAGGCTCGGACGCGGACTTCGTCCGGCGCCTGTTCGACGGCGCCCGGGCCACGCGCTCACTCATGGGGCTGCATCCTGTGCATCGGCAGGGGCATGTCAGGCCAGTACCTCGAGGCCGAGCGAGAAGATCTGCACGCCGAGCATGCGACTATCCTCCAGCCCGAACTCCGAGGGACGGATGGCATCAGGCACGTCGAAGGTCAGGACGTTGTCCTTGGGCTGCAGTGTCGCCAGGTGCAGGTCGACGCTGATGATGGTGCGGCCCGTGACATAGGCCGAATGCGTGCGCATGCCGTTCACATAGGTCAGTAGGTTCTGCCCGGCGAAGATGGGTGGCCAGCGGAAGACATCGACATCCAGGATCATGCCCAGGCCGCTGGTGCTGGCCGAGCGGCTCCGTCCGCGGCTCAATTCCGTGTCGAAGAGGATCTCGCACCATCGCCCGGAGGACCATGCGAAGCCATCCTCCGGTGCGTGGAAATTGCGCAGACGGATCGTCGGTTCCAGCTCGGGACCGAAGGTGACCTGACGCCCAGGAACAAGCATGAGACCATCCCCCTCTGACGCGACGCCGCGCTGCTGCGGAGATCAGGCGCGGCCGTAGGTGTCCTCGATCCGCACGATGTCGTCCTCGCCGAGATAGGCGCCGGATTGCACCTCGATGAGCGTGAGCGGGATCATCCCCGGGTTCTCCAGCCGGTGCACGCAGCCAAGCGGCAGGTAGACGCTCTCGTTTTCCCGAAGCAGCAGGCTCTCATTGTCGCGCTGGACGATGGCGGTGCCGTTCACCACCACCCAGTGCTCGGCGCGATGGAAATGCTTCTGCAGGGACAGCTTCTGCCCGGGGCGCACCTGGATCTTCTTCACCTGGAAGCGCTCGCCGAGGATCAGCCCCTCATAGTGGCCCCATGGGCGGTAGATGCGGCGGTGCTGCGTCGCTTCCGGCCGGCCGGCGGCGCGCAGCCGGTCCACCAGCAGCTTCACGTCCTGGGCCCGGCTGCGCGGCATGACCAGCACCGCGTCGTCGGTGGTGACCACCACCGTGTCCGCAAGGCCGACGACGCCGGTCAGGATGCCTTCGCTGCGCACATAGCAGCCGCGGCTGTCCACCAGCTCGACCGGCCCTTCCGCGACATTGCCGTCTGCGTCCTTGTGCGACGAGGCCTCCCACAGCGAGGCCCAGGAGCCGAGGTCCGACCAGCCGATCGAGGCCGGCACCACCGCCGCATGGGCGGTCTTCTCCATCACCGCGTAGTCGATGGAAATGGAGGGCGCGGCCCTGAAGGCCTCTTCGCCTAGGCGGACGAAGTCCAGGTCCCGCTTGGCTCCCGAAACGGCAGCTTCCACCGCCCGCAGCAGCGCCGGCGCATGCGTCTCCAACTCGGTGAGCAGGGTGGCGGCGGTGGCGACGAACATGCCGCTGTTCCAGAGATGCCGCCCGCCCGCGAGAAAGCGGTCGGCCGTCATGGCATCGGGCTTCTCGACGAAACGGCGCACCGCCTGCACGCCAGGACTGCCGGGCAGTTCCTCTCCCGCCTCGATGTAGCCGTAGCCCGTCTCCGGCGTCGTCGGTGTCATACCGAAGGTCACAACCCGCCCGGCGCGGGCCGCCACCACGGCCTTGTCCAGGGCGGCATGCAGCGCGGGGAGATCGGCCACCACCGCATCGGCCGCCATCAGCCACAACACTGCCTCGGGGTTCTCGGCGTGGACCAATAGCGCGGCGGCAGCGATGGCCGGGCCGCTGTTGCGTCCAACGGGTTCGAGCAGGATGCGGGCGCCTTCGACATGCGCGGCGCGAAGCTGTTCGGCTACCAGGAAGCGATGGGCCTCATTGCATACCACCAAAGGTGGAGCGAAGTCGGGACCGGCGGCACGCGATGCGGTTTCCTGCAGCATCGTGCGTTCCGAAACCAGCGGCCAGAACTGCTTCGGATAACCTTCGCGTGATAGCGGCCACAGCCGTGTTCCCGTGCCGCCAGACAGAATTACCGGAACGATCACCACCTGTGCCACCCCTCTGGCTGGTGGTCGACGCATACATGAAAGCTTGTGCAGGGAAAACCACTCACAACTTATGCGGATAATATGTTACGCGTCAGATCCGGATTACCTGCCCTCTGCCGGTCCGGATGGTTGAGCGTGACACGACGGAGACACGCGGAGCGCGGGAAACACTTCGTCACCCACCACCACGGGCGGATCGGCTAATTGGTGCGGCCATGGATCTGCGCAGTGCCATTGCCGCCATCCGCTTCGGCCTGGGCCGGAGGATGGGCGACGCCCTTCCGGGTGATCCCGCTGCCTGGCTCGACCGCCAGATCGCGCCACCCGGCCCGCAACGGACCGGCCCCGGCCTCAAGCCGCCGCTGACGCTGACGGATGCTCTCGCCGCCTACTCCCGGCGCGCCAAACCGGCCGACGCGCCTGCGATCCGGCGTGAGATCGCGCGGATGACAGAAGACGATGCCGTCGCCTGGGTCGGTCACTGCCTGCTGAGTGATGCGCCGTTCCAGGACCGGCTGACGAATTTTTGGGCCAACCACCTCACTACCAGCCGGCGGGTCCGCAACGCCGGCATGTTCACCGGGCCCTATATCCGGGACGTGGTGCGGCAGCACCTTTTCGGCCGCTTCGCCGACATGCTGATCGGCGCCGCGCGGCATCCGGCGATGCTGATCTACCTTTCGAACGGGCGCTCCGTCGGGCCGAACAGCTCGGTCGGACGCCGGCTGGGACGCGGGCTGAACGAGAACCTGGCACGCGAGATTCTGGAACTGCACACGGTCACTCCTGCCGCCGGCTATACTCAGCACGACGTGATCGAGTTTGCCCGGATTCTCACCGGCTGGTCGCCGGACCGGAACAGCCAGGGCAGCGGCTTCGCCTTCCGCGCGGGAGCGCACGAGCCCGGCCCGAAGACCTTGCTCGGCCGCCACTTCCCGGAAGGCGAGGAGGGCGGGATCGAGGCGCTGCGCTACCTCGCCGAGCATCCCGCAACGCACCGGCACCTGGCGACAAAGCTCGCCTGTCATTTCGTTGCCGACGATCCGCCTGCCTCGGCGGTGGACCATCTCTATGCCGTTCTGCGCGACACGCGCGGCGATCTCGGTGCCGTCTCGCGCGCGCTGGCGCGCCTGCCGGAGGCGTGGTCGCCGCCGCTGAGCAAGGTGCGCGCTCCGATCGACTACGTGCTGGCCGTGGGCCGCGCGGTCGGTGCGACGGGGACGCAGGCGCGGAGATTGCACGGTGCCATGCGCAGCATGGGCCAGCCGCTCTGGTCCGCGCCGCAGCCGGTCGGCTGGCCGGATGTGGCGGAGGAGTGGGCGGTGCCGGAAGCCCTGATGCACCGCATCGAGTGGGCCAATGCCATTGCCGGGCGTGCCGGGCGGCGCGATGCCCGCGAACTGGCGCAGGCCTGCCTCGGTCCGCTGGCCAGTGCCGACCTGCTGCGGGAGGCGGCGCGTGCCGGCTCACCGCAGGATGCCCTTACCCTCGTGCTCGTCAGCCCGGAGTTCCAGCGGCGATGACCGACTTCCCGACCTGTGCCGGCCCGCGGATCTCGCGCCGCGGCCTCCTGCTCGGCCTGACTGCCGGTTTCGTGCTCGGCGGCACGCGCCTCGCGCTCGCGGATGCGCCTGGCGATGCGCGCTTCGTTGTCGTGCTGCTGCGCGGCGGCATGGATGGGCTTTCTGCCGTCCAGCCCTATGGCGACCCCGCGTTCGCTGCGCTGCGCGGCCCGCTTGCGCTGCCGGAGCCGGGGCAGGAGGGCGGTGTGCTCGATCTCGGCGGCCGCTTCGGTCTGCATCCGAGGCTGGCAGGACTGCATGCCCTCTACCGCGCCAACGAGGCGCTGGTGGTGCATGCGGTGGCCGGCCCCTATCGCTCGCGCAGCCATTTCGAGGCGCAGGACCTGCTGGAAAGCGGCGCCATGCAGCGCCTGTCCAGCGGCTGGCTCAACCGCGCGCTGACCGCGTTGCCCCGCACCGGACGCCGCGAGGCGGGGCTGTCCGTCGGCCTCGACATGCCGCTGCTGATGCGCGGGCCGGCGGCGGTGCAGAACTACGCGCCGGGCGGTGTCATGGAGGTGAACGACGACCTGATGGCGAGGATCGAGGGACTTCTGTCCCGCGACCCCACCTTCGGTCCGGTCGTTGCGCGTGGACGTGAGGAACGGCGCTTCACCTCCGTGGTGCTGGAGGGCGAGGAGATGGGCGGCGCTCGGCGCAACAGCCTGGCCACGCTGGGCGAGGCAGCGGGGCGCCTGATGGCAGCGCCAGACGGTCCGCGTGTCGCGGCACTCGAGGCCGGCGGTTGGGACACGCATGTCGGCCAGACGGAACGGCTGAACGGCACCTTCGGCCAGTTGGACCGGGGGCTGGAGGCGCTGCGCCAAGGGCTCGGCGATGCCTGGCGGCGGACGGCGGTGCTGGTGGTCACCGAGTTCGGCCGCACTGCGCGCCCGAACGGCAATCGGGGTACGGATCACGGCACCGCCGGGGCCGCCTTCCTGCTCGGCGGTGCCGTGGCCGGTGGGCGGGTGGCAGCGGACTGGCCGGGCCTCGGCGAGGGCAAGCTGTTCGAGGACCGCGACCTCCAGCCCACGACGGACCTTCGCGCCGTGGCCAAGGGCCTGCTGCGTGACCATCTGCGCCTGCCGCCGGCGGCGGTGGAGCAGGCCTTCCCGGACAGCGGCGCCATCGCGCCCATGGGGCGGCTGGTCAGGGCCTGATACCAACCTCCCCAGGTGTCGACGCGCGCCGGCGGTCTCGACCGCCGGTCTCGGCCTTCGCCCACGCTGTGCTTCACCAGGTGCTGCGGCCGTTCGGCCGGTTTCGCCCTGCGCAGGCCGGGATTTCGGCAGACCGGCACGATGGGGCTGCAGGTGCAGCCTCAGCGCCGCGGCGCGTCCAGCCCGAGCGCCCGGGAGAGCCGCCGCGCCAGGCGCTGGCGGGAGAAGCGCAGCGCCGCCCGTCCCGGTACGGGCGGCCGGCGCGTCAGCGCCGCGCGCATCTGCCGTACGGCGGCGCGCTGGTCGGGCTCGGCCCAGACCTGCCCCTCGCCGAGGACATAGTCGCGATCCGTCAGCCGGCGCAGCCGGTACGGCACACCGAAATAGCCCGGCTCTGCCGCCATGTCGGCATTGCCGGACCAGTCCGTGGTGACCACCCGGCGCCCGAGCAGCAGGGCCTTGGCGATGTTGCGCCCGAACCCTTCCGCGCGGTGCAGCGAAACCAGCGCATCAGCCCGGCGCAGCAGTGCCTCGATATCGGCATTGGGCCAGGGGCCGTCCACCCAGATCACGTCGGGTATGCCGCGCAGCAGCGCCTGCAGGCGCTTTGCATCGCCGCGGGCGCGCCTGCCGCGCGTGGTCTTCAGCACCAGCGTCACCGGCCCGACCTGCCGGCGCAGCCGGGCGAAGGCGCGCAGCACGGCCTCCGGGTTCTTGCGTGTGAGCCAGGAGGAGAAGTCGAAGACCGAGACCAGCACCCGCCGCCCCGGCGGCAGGGCGAGCCGTCGCCGCAGCGCGAGTGCATCCGCCAGGCGGTGCCGGCCGGCCAGCTCCACCGAGGAGGTCACCCGCAGTACCGGCGGGCCGCCGGCCAGGCTGAACGCGCCTTGGGCGAAAGCGGAAGGCGCCATCACCGTGTCGAACAGCCTGAGCGCCGCACGCCAGCCCTGGGGCAGCGCCGGCAGCTCCCAGGGCGCGAAAAGGTCCACCCGGCGAAAGGCGGCGAAGCGTGGCCAGTGTTCCAGCGCCCAGAAGGTCGCCTCGAACAGCGTGTCGCAGAACAGCGCGCGACCGCCCTGCGGCAGCGTGGCTGCGCGCGGGCGGAGGTGGCGGTGCTTGTCGGGATCGGTCTCGATCCAGCGCGCAGGCTTGCTGTCGATCACTTCGAAGTCGCAGCCCATGGATTCCAGCGCGCGGCAGACGGAATAGCAGTCGTCCGCGATGCCGAGCACCTGTCGCCACGGCCCGATGACGCTGAGCAGGCCGGGGCGCGGCAAGGCCCGCGGCGGCTCCTCCAGGCTGATGCCGTATTCGGCGCTGGCGCGGCTGCGCAGCCATTCCCGCAGCATCAGCGGCCGGTCGGCGAGTGCCCGCAGGTCCTCGCGGAAGCGCAGAACGGAACGGAGGAACAGCGGCGGCGCCTCGGCCGTGCCGGCGAGCAGCAGCTTGCGGTCCGTTGGCGGCAGGAGGTGCCACAGGCGATGCTCGGCCAGGCCGAAGACCACGGCCCAGTCCAGGACGGCGCGGGCGCTGCCGTCCACCGTGGCGAGCATGTCCGGGCGGCGGAGCCTGAGCGCGAAGACCAGCAGGCGGAAAAGGCGCGAGAGCGGCGCCAGGCCGGGACCAGGCGTGCCCAGCATGGCGAGGCCTTGCAGGTCGCGCCGGGTCATGCTGCCGAAGGCGGGCAGGGCGGCGGCGGCGAGAAGCCCGGCCTGCAGCGTGATGCCGAGGCGCCGTGCCAGCACTTCCGGCGTCTCGCCGGGGCCGGTGAACTGCTCGTTGGCCCAGGCTGTGAGCGCGGTGCCGAGGCCGTCCGGACCGCGGCGGGCGGCGAGCCCGGCGAAGTTGTCGAGCCGGGCCACGAGGAAGCCGGGGAAGCGATGGGCGATGCGGGCGATGTCGGCCGGGGTCGGCCTTGCCCCTTCAGGGGCGGTGCGAGGGAAGCGCGCTGCAGCTAGAGCGATCTGCAGCAACTCATGATCCTGCACGCGCGCGGGCGGGTCGGGCAGGCGCAAGGCTGGCTGCATCGGCGTGTCCACTCGGCGCTTCTAGAGCAGGATCTCGGCTTGCTGAAGCGCCCGTGGCCGCACCGGGACGGTTTCCGCGTGCCGTGGCGGCGCCGGCTACAGGTCGGCGCGCCAGATCCAGAGGCCGATGAGAGCCGCCAGGACGGCGCCGAGGGCGAGCATGCCTGCCCCCTCGGCTTCCAGTTCCCGCATGATCGCCGCCCACAGCACGAAGACGCCGATTGCTACCGCGATGCCGCCGATCAGCGAGGCCCGCGAGCGCTTGATCTGCCCGCCATCAAGCGGCGTGAGGCCGGCCATGGCGCGGATCATTCCGCCGCCACAGCCGGCGCTCGCGGCGCGCCGGCATGCGGGTCGTCGTGCGTGTGGCGCACGCGCTTCAGGTCGCGGCGCAGATGCGCCGTGTCGTAGCCGTTCAGCAGGTGCCCGAGCAGACCGCGCCTGAGATCGCTGGTGCCGAACAGCCAGTCGGCGATCGGATAGGTCAGGTTGAAGTTCCGCTCCATCATGATGGCCGTGTTGTGGTGCGCGGCATGATGGCGGCGGATGGTGTTGATGAAGGGGATATGACGGACGATGCGGTCGTCCTTCACGTGACAGCAGTAGTGGAACAGCTCGTAGTTCAGGTAGATCGCCGTGTTGGTGATCAGCAGCAGCCAACCCGCATTGGCAAGGCCCAGCGCGCCCAGGATCGCCGCCGGTACCAGCGACATGGCGATGAAGGTGACCAGCGCATAGGGCGGGAAGAACACGATCCTGAAGTCGCGGCTGTTGTCCAGCGTGTACTCGTTCTCGGTGAAGAACTGGTGGTGCGCCAGGGTATGGCGCTTGTAGATGCCCAGCAGCCCCTTGATCGGCCGATGCATCACGTATTTGTGAATCCACCATTCGAAGACGTTGGCGCCGAGGAAGGCGAGGGGGACGACCAGCCATTCATACCAGGCCGGCGCCTGCACCTGGCGCGCGAAGTACCAGATGGCGGCGAGACCGATGGCGTAGATCAGCGCCACATGAGCCCAGCCGTGATAGAGCCGGCCGATCTTGCTGCGGAAGTCGTTGCGGAAGGCCTGCTGCCGACGGGACAGCCGGGCACGCTTGGCACTCTCGGCGTCGCTCACTGTGGTGCCGTCCATGGTTTCCTCCGCGCTCTGACCTGCTGCTGATATATCAGGCGGCCAGGGTGCTGGTCCATCGCCCCTTCCTGGGGCACGCCTTCACAGGTCCGGACCGACTGTCGCGCGGGTGAAGGCCTCGATGTAGTCGATCAGCCGGTCCGAGGCCGCCGCTGCGGCCTCCGCACTCCCGTCGGCGATGGCGCGGGCAAGGGTGGCATGTACCTCCGCCGCCTGCGGCAGGTCGGCGCTGCGGCGCCAGTGGATGAACCAGAAGCGCCGCGACAGGCCATGCGTCAGTGCCATGGCGGCGGCGGCGAACTCGTTGCGCGCCGCTTCCAGCACCAGCAGGTTCAGCGCGCGGTCGAGCCGGAGGAAGGCCGTCTCGTCATCCGTCGCGGCAGCGCGGTCCATGCCCTCGGCGATGCGGCGCAGCCCCTCGCGCTGCAGCGGATCGGCGCGGCGCGCGGCGGCGCGGGCGCAGAGCCGCTCGATCTCGCGTCGGACCTCGAGCAGTCGAAGCTGCTCGCGCACATCCACTGCGGCGACCACGATGCCGCGCCGAGGCAGGATGCGCACCAGACGCTCCCGTGCCAGGCGCTGCAGCGCCTCGCGCACCGGAGTGCGGCCGAAGCCGAAGCGGGTCGAGAGCTGTGCCTCGCTCACCACCTCGCCTGGCCGCAGCGAGAGGGTGACGATCGCCTCCTCCAAAGCGCGATAGGCGCGTTCGGTCAGGGTATCATCGCCATCGGCCGGCTCCGCACGAGGGCGGCGAATGCCGGGGCTGTGGCGGCGCGGGGCAAGGGAGTCAGGCATATTCGGGCAGAATTGGCCGCATGCGCCGATCCACGCAACCGGTGCTTGACGCGCGGGCGGTGCTGGGATCACAGTGGCACGCCACAAACATATTACACGGCGAACCGCCGGGTTTAGGGAGAGAGGGCGTACCCGAGGGTCCGTCAGGGCGACTGCACCACGCAGGCTCCTGGGCGGGCCCTCGTGGTGTCTAGGGAGATGGTCAGGCCCAGGTGGTCCGCCTTCCGACCCTGGCGCTTCAATCTGCTTTCTCGGCCATCATGACGAGCATGTGAGAGGCTTCGACGGCCTTGGCCCGCCCGCCTCCGACGGCAGGGGGACAGCGGCCGGGCGTCATCCGGTCCGGCTTCAGACGAATTGGCCGCGCAGGAAGCCAAGGGCCGGCAGTGGCGCCCATTTGCGCGGCAGGTCCGCCCGGCGGATCGGGGTGACGCTGTAATGCGGGATCGGCTGGCGCGAGCGGGCAAGGAAATCCGCATAGGCGCTGACCTGCTGGGCCCGCCAGGCCCGGTCCTCCAACGCCTGAGCCCGGCTGCGGTAGACCTCGGCTATCCGGTTCGTTCGACCTACGGTGGCGATGACCGCCCAGAGCGTGTCCTCATCGCCGCGGCCGACGCTCACCAGATGCCTTACGGCCACGGCGGGGCCTCTCCCGAACCGTCGTTCAAGGGCAGTGTCCGCTCGCTGTCACAATCGAAGCTAGCCATACAAACGACTGCGGCGCCAGCCCGTTCAGCCGCCCCCGCTTCGACGGAGGGAGAGGTGGTGCGGTTCCCCGCTGCCTGTCCCGATCACATGCTCGTACCAACTCTCATGCTTCGCGCACCGCGGCACGGGGGCCGGCACCCCCCCAGCGCTCGGAGGCTACGGACAGGCGTGTCGGTCAGGCCGCGTCGTGGAAGATGATGCCGAGGGTGTGACGCCGCCCCGATCGCACCTGGCTGACGCCGTGGCGCATGGTGACGCGGTAGGGGCCGCGCGTGCCCTGCACCGGCCGGTGGTGCACGGCGAAGACGACTCCCTCGCCCTGGCGCAGCGGCACCACCTCGGCCCGGCTCTGCATGCGCGGACGCTGCTCGGTCAGCACGAACTCGCCGCCGGCGAAGTCGGTGGCGGGATCGGAGAGCAGGAAGGCGACCTGCAGCGGGAACACATGCTCCCCGTACAGGTCCTGGTGCAGGCAATTGTAGTCGCCCGGACCGTAGCGCAGCAGCAGCGGCGTGGGACGCGTCTGCCCCGCTTCGTGGCAGCGCGCAAGGAAGACCTCATGTGCCGGTGGAAAGCGCGACGCGAGCCCCATCGCCTCATGCCAGCGGTTCGCCACGGGCACGAGACGTGGGTAGAGCGCCGTGCGCAGCGTGGCGACAGCCGCGGGCAGCGGGGCGGCGAAGTACTTGTACTCGCCGCGGCCGAAGCCGTGCCGCGCCATCACCACCCGGCTGCGGAAGCATGCCTCCTCCTCGTACAACGCTGCGAGCGAAGTGCATTCGCCCGGCGTCAGCAGCGGCCCGGTGGTGGCGCAGCCCTGCGTCTCCAACTCCGCCACCACACGCGCCCAGTCGAGCGCCGCCACTCGCGCGGCGATGTCCCGCCCGCTCATCCTTCTGTCTCGCGTCGGAGCAGCGCGCGCTTGCGCTCGACCCCCCAGCGATAGCCGGAGAGCGCGCCGCCGGTGCGCACCACGCGGTGGCAGGGGATTGCCACCGCGATCTCGTTCGTCGCGCAGGCCCGCGCCACTGCCCGCACGGCCCGTGGCTGGCCGATGCGCGCCGCGATCTCGGCGTAGGTGGCGGTGCTGCCTGGCGGGATCTCGCGCAGCGCCTTCCACACGCGCTGCTGGAAAGCCGTGCCGCGCATGTCCAGCGGCAGGTCCGGCGCGGCGCGCCCTGGCTGCTCCATCATGCCGACCACCTGCGCCACCAGCGCCTCGAAGGCCGCGTCGCCGCCAACCAGGCGCGCCTTGGGGAATCGGTCCTGCAGCGCGTCCAGCAGCGCCTGCGGGTCATCGCCGAGCTGGATGGCGCAGACGCCCTTCGCCGTCGCCGCGACCAGCACGGCCCCGAGCGAGCACTGGCCGAGCGCGAAGCGGATCTCCGCATCCCGCCCGCCGTCACGCCACTCCCGCGGCCGCATGCCGAGGATCGCGGTGGCATTCTCGTAGAACCGGCTGTTCGAGCCGTAGCCAGCGCCGTACAGCGCCTCGGTCACCGTTCCGGCGCCAGTGAGTTCCTGCTTCACCCGGGCTGCTCGCCGCGCAGCGGCATAGTCGCGCGGCGTGACGCCGGTGATCTCCTTGAACACGCGGTGGAAGTGGAAGCGGCTGAGGCCTGCGGTCTCGGCCAGCGCTGCGAGCGAGGGCATCTCCTCCGCCTCCTCGATCAGCTGGCAGGCGCGTGTCACCGCGGCGGCGTGCCGCGCCACCAGATCCGCGCCGTTCGGCTTGCAGCGCTTGCAGGGCCGATATCCCGCGGCTTCGGCTGCCTCGCAGGTGGGATGGAAGCGGATGTTCTCCACCCGTGCCGGCCGGGCAGGGCAGGAGGGGCGACAATAGACGCCCGTGGTGAGCACGGCATAGACGAAGCGCCCATCGGCGGCGCGGTCGCGGCGGCGCACGGCGGCAAGCCG
>Ga0182741_1001562_pt1 | contig 29418 bp, 26 predicted proteins | sample eDN5th37CBELigOP_FD_128874 | JGI IMG/M metagenome (GOLD analysis project Ga0182741, IMG submission 128874) | Enriched Organic Plus compost microbial communities from Emeryville, California, USA - eDNA 5th pass 37_C BE-Lig OP (version 2) (version 2) ... | reverse complement strand
CCGAGAACGGCCCGGGTGGATCCGCAACCGCAACACATTTCAAGGAGAAGCATGTCCCAGGTAGGAATCCAGGAACTCCTGGAAGCCGGAGTCCACTTCGGTCACCAGACCAGCCGTTGGAACCCGAACATGCGCCGCTACATCGCCGGCGAGATCGACGGGATCCACATCATCGACCTGCTGCAGACCGAGGAGATGCTCGAGGAGGCGCGCCGCTTCGTCGGGGAGCTCACCTCGGGCGGCGGCAAGGTGCTCTTCGTCGGCACCAAGAAACAGGCCTCCGACGTGATCGAGGAGTGGGCGGGCAAGTCGAAGATGCCGTACGTGAACCGGCGCTGGCTGCCCGGGCTGCTCACCAACTTCAGCGTCTCGTCGCAGCGCATCAAGCGGATGCACGAGATCCGCGGCCTGGTCGAGTCGGGCCAGATCGAGCTGCTCCCGACCAAGGAGCGCATGAACATGCAGGCCGAGCTCGCCAAGCTCGAGTTCGCGCTCGGCGGCGTCGCCGACATGGACCGCGTCCCGGACGCCGTCTTCATCACCGACCTGAAGTCGGAGGAGATCGCGCTGCGCGAGGCCACGCGCCTCCGCCTGCCGGTCATCGCGCTGGTCGACACGAATTGCGACCCGGGCCACATCGACCACGTGATCCCCGGCAACGACGACGCCATCCGCTCCTGCGAACTGATCATCTCGACGATCGGTGCCGCCATCGAGCAGGGCGCCGGCGCCTGGGCCGTGATCGAGGAGAAGCGTCGGGCCGAGGAGCAGGCCCGTCGCGAGCGGGAAGAGGCCGAGCGGAAGAAGCGCGAGGAAGAGGAACGCGCCCGTCGCGAGCAGATCGAGAAGGAACAGGCCGAGGAGAAGGCCCGTCGCCGCGAGGAGCAGCAGAAGGCCGAGGCGGCCGCCAAGGAGAAGGCCGCGAACCCGCACCCGCAGGCGGTGCCGGACAACCCCCACCCGCAGGCGGTGCCGGACAATCCGCACCCGCAGGCGATCCAGGAGAACCCGCACCCGCAGGCGGTGCCGGACAACCCGCACCCGCAGGCGATCCAGGAGAACCCGCACCCGCAGGCCGTCCCGGACAACCCCCACCCGCAGGCGATCGCTCCCGACGCCGAGGACGAGAAGACCGAATCAACCGAAGACACCCAGGAGAACAACTGATGGCTGACATCACCGCCGCCGACGTAAAGGCGCTGCGCGACAAGACCGGTGCCGGCATGATGGATTCGAAGGCCGCCCTGCAGGAGGCCGACGGCGACATGGACCGCGCGGTCGAGCTGCTCCGGGTCAAGGGTCAGGCGTCGGCCGCCAAGCGGTCCGACCGCGGTACCTCCGAGGGCGTCGTCGCTTCGTACATCCACGCCAACAAGAAGGTTGGCGCCCTGGTCGAGGTCCAGTGCGAGACCGACTTCGTCGCCCGCAACGAGGACTTCGCCGAGTTCGCGTACGAGGTGGCGATGCACATCGCGGCGGCCTCCCCGACGCACGTGTCGCGCGAGGACATCCCGGAGGACCAGATCGCCGCCGAGCGGCGCGTGTTCGAGGAGAAGGCCCGGGAAGAGGGCAAGCCCGACAACGTGGTCGAGCGGATCGTCGAGGGTCAGGTCGCCAAGTGGGCGAAGGACATCGCGCTGCTCGAGCAGGAGCACGTGAACACGGAGAAGCACGACTCGAAGACCATCGAGCAGATGCGCGAGGAGCTCGCCGCGAAGGTGGGCGAGAACGTCGTCATCAGCCGCTTCTCCTGTTTCCGCATCGGCGAGTAGGCGGTAGTTTCACTTCCATATGAGCGAAGAAGGGGAGCCGCGGTTCAAGCGGATAATGCTGAAGCTGTCTGGTGAGGCCCTGATGGGCGAGCTGGACTTCGGGACCGATCCCAAGGAGGTCGAGCGGATCGCCCGGCAGGTCGGCATCATCCGGGACCGCGGCGTCGAGGTCGCGATCGTCGTCGGCGCGGGGAACATCTACCGCGGCGTCGACGGGGCGGCCCAGGGCATGGACCGCGCCACCGGCGACTACATGGGCATGCTCGCCACCCTTCTCAACGCGCTCACGCTGCAGGACGCCCTCGAGAAGCACGGTCACTTCACGAGGGTCATCTCCGCGATCGACGTCAAGGAGGTGGCCGAGCCGTACATCCGGCGCCGGGCCATGCGGCACCTCGAGAAGGGGCGGATCTGCATCTTTGCGGCCGGCACGGGCAACCCCTTCTTCACCACCGACACGGCGGCCGCCCTGCGCGGCCTCGAGATCCACGCCGAGGCGATCCTGATGGCCAAGAACGGGGTGGAAGGCGTCTACGACAGCGATCCCTCGACCAACCCCGACGCGAAGTTCATCCCCGCGATCACCCACCGCGAGGCCATCGAGAAGGGGCTCAAGGTGATGGATTCGACGGCCCTCAGCCTCTGCATGGACAACGACCTTCCGATCTACGTCTTCAACATGGCCGACGAGGCCAATATGGATAGGATCGTCTCCGGCGAGAAAGTGGGCACGCTGGTCAGCTCCAGGGTCGCCGGAAACTGATCGCGCCTAAGGAGGATTCATGCTCGACGACCTGCTGACCGACGCCAAGGAGAGGATGGCCAAGACCGTCGAATCGACCGCGGGCGAGTTCGCCACGGTCCGCACGGGACGCGCCACGCCGCACCTCCTCGATCGCATAACGGTCGACTACTACGGCGCGAACACCCCGCTCAACCAGCTCGCCAACGTGGCTGCCAGCGAGGCCCGGCTGCTCACCGTCACGCCCTACGACAAGAGCGCCCTGGGACTCATCGAGAAGGCGATCCAGGAGTCCGACATCGGACTGACCCCCTCCAACGACGGCAACGTGATCCGGCTCCAGATCCCCGACCTCACCGAGGAGCGGCGCCGGGAGATGGTGAAGGTCGTCCACGGCGTCGCCGAGGACGGACGAGTCGCCGTCCGCAACGTCCGTCGCGACGTCATGGCCGACATGCGGGAGCTGAAGAAGGAGGGCGAGGTCGGCGAGGACGACGAGCGCCGCGGCGAGGAGGCCCTCCAGAAGGAGACCGACGCCGCCATCGCGGAAATCGATGCCATGCTGAAGGGCAAGGAAGAAGAGATCCTCGAGGTGTGAACGCACCCCGATACGTAGCCATCATCACCGACGGCAACGGGCGCTGGGCCCAAGGCCGCGGACTGCAGGTAAAGGAGGGGCACCGGGCCGGGGCCGACACGGTCAAGGCGCGGCTTCGCGACGCCGTCGAGTTCGGGATCCGGGAACTGACGGTCTTCTCGTTCTCGACCGAGAACTGGTCCAGGTCGCCGGACGAGGTCGAGGCGCTGATGGAGATGTTCTCCCAGCGGATCGTCGACGAGACCCCCGAGCTCCATGAGCAGGGCGTCCGGATGCGCTTCATCGGGCGGCGGGAGGGCGTCTCGGAGAAGCTCCGGAGGCAGATGGACGAGGCCGAGGCCATGACCGCCGCCAACGACACGATCACGTTCTTCATCGCCTTCAACTACGGGGGCCGGGCGGAGATCGTCGACGCGGCGAGGAACTTCCAGGGGACCACCGAGGAGGAGTTCCGAAGGCACCTGTACGCCCCGGAGATGCACGACCCCGAGCTCCTGATCCGCACCAGCGGCGAGCAGCGGATCTCGAACTACCTCCTCTGGCAGTGCGCGTACTCCGAGTTCGTCTTCCGCGACGAGCTCTGGCCCGACTTCAGCCGCGAGGCGTTCGCCGACTCCCTCGCGGAGTACGGGCGCCGGCAGCGCCGGTTCGGCCGCAGGGAGCCGGCCTGATGGGCGAGACGACCAAGCGGATCCTCGTCGCCATCCCGTGGATCGTGGTGGTGATCGCGATCATCGTGGCCGGGGGCCCTTGGTTCGCGGCCGCGCTGGCCCTCTTCGGGTGCCTCGGGCTCCGGGAGTTCTTCCTGATGGCCGGTGAATACCGCCCGTTCCAGGTGCCCGCATACGTCTCGCTGGTGGCGATCGTGGCCGCGTCCTGGCTCGGCACGGAGTTCAACGTGCTGATGTTCCTGGCGCTCCCGTTCCTGCTGATCTTCTTCGCGGCGGCGCGTCGCCAGAACCGAACCGGCGTGACCGGGTCGGTGGCGGTGACCGTGCTCGGGGTGTTCTGGATCGGGATCCCGCTGGCGCACGCGGTGCTCCTCCGGGACCTGCCCGATCACGGCGCCGCCCTGGTCGTGAACGTCCTGGTCGGAACCTTCGCCTGCGACACCGGCGCCTACGCGGTCGGGCGGATGTTCGGCGCCCACCGCTTCGCCCCGAACCTCTCGCCGAACAAGACGATCGAGGGCCTGGTGGGCGGCTTCCTGATCGGGATGCTGGGCGTGTGGTGCGCCGGCCTCTACCAGGACTGGCTGTCCGGAGTGGACGCGCTGATCCTCGGCGCGGCCGTGGCCGCCGTGGCGCCGATCGGCGACCTCTTCGAGTCCATGATCAAGCGGGACCTCAACACCAAGGACACCGGCAACCTCTTCGGGCCCCACGGCGGGCTCCTCGACCGGCTGGACGCGGTCCTGTTCACGATCGTCGTCGGGTACTACGTCTCCGTGGCGCTCGTCTACTAGGTCCGTGTCTGGCTCCGCCGCCAAGAAGGTCCTGATCCTGGGCTCGACCGGTTCGATCGGCACCCAGGCCCTCGAGATCGTGGCGGGCCGCGACGACCTCGCCGTGGTGGGGCTCGCGGTCGGCAGCGACTGGCCTACGGGGGTGACCCAGGCCCGAGGGTTCGGGGTCGAGCACCTGGCGGTCGCCGACGAGGGCGCGGCGGCGGAGGCCGCCCGGAACTTCGACGGCACCGTCCTCTCGGGGGAGGCCGCGGCCCGGGAGCTGATCGGGGCGACCGGCCCGGACGTCGTCCTCAACGGCATCGTGGGCGCGGCCGGTCTGGGGCCGACGATCGTCGCCCTGACCCAGGGGATCGACGTCGCCCTCGCCAACAAGGAGAGCCTCGTGATCGGCGGCGAGCTCGTGACCGAGCTGGCCGCCGCCACCGGCGCCCGGCTGCTTCCCGTCGATTCCGAGCACTCGGCGCTCTTCCAGCTGGTCCGGCACGAGGACCCCGAGGCGATCGAGAGGATGGTGCTGACCGCATCGGGCGGACCGTTCCGCGGAAGGACCGACCTGGCCGGGGTCACCGTCGAGGAGGCCCTCGACCACCCGACGTGGGCGATGGGCGGGAGGATCACGATCGACTCCGCGACCCTCATGAACAAGGGTTTCGAGATGATCGAGGCGCATCACCTGTTCGCCCTGCCGTACGAGCGGATCGACGTCGTGGTCCATCCCCAGTCGATAGTCCATTCCCTGATCGACCTCCGCGACGGGGCGACGCTGGCGCACCTGGGACACCCGGACATGAGGGTCCCGATCGCCTACGCCTTGACCTGGCCCGAGCGCGCCCCGGTGCCGGTCGAGCGGCTGGACCTGGCCAAGGTCGGCAGCCTCACGTTCGAGGATCCCGATCCGGGGACGTTCCGCTGCCTCGCGCTGGCCCGGGAGGCCGGCGAGGCGGGCGGCATCGCGCCCTGCGCCCTGAACGCCGCCGACGAGGTGGCGGTGGCGTCCTTCCTCGAGGGGCGGATCGGGTTCACCGACATCCCACGGGTGATCGAACGGACACTCGATGACGTGGGGAGCGGCCCGGCCAAGGGGTTCGACGAGCTCTTCGCGGTCGACGAGGCGAGCCGGGAACGCGCGTCTGAGATCATCAGTGGCCTGACCTCACCGTGAGCTTCCTCGTCGCATTCCTCGCCTTCAGCGCCCTGATCGTCCTCCACGAGGCCGGGCACTTCGTCGCCGCCAAGGCGACGGGCATGCGCGTGGAGAGGTTCTTCCTGTTCTTCCCGCCGAAGCTGGTCTCGATCAAGCGGGGCGAGACCGAGTACGGCATCGGGGCGATCCCGCTCGGGGGATTCGTCCGCATCACCGGGATGAACCCGGACGAGGAGCTGCCGCCGGAGATCGCCTCGCGCGGCTACTACCACCAGCCGGTCTGGAAGCGGATCGTCGTGATCGGCGCGGGGCCGGCGGTGAACATCGTGCTCGCCTTCCTCATCCTGTGGGTACTGGCCTTCGGGATCAAGCAACCGAGCCAGGAGGTGGACCAGGTCGCGCCCGGTACGCCGGCCGCCGCGATGCTCCAGTCGGGCGACGAGATCGTGTCCGTCGACGGCGTCGGCGGCGACCAGGAGGCGATCGCCGAGCAGATCGCGTCGCACCGCTGCGCCGGCAGGCAGGTGGATGGATGCAAGGCCGCGAACCCGGCTAGCGTCGTGGTGATCCGCGACGGCGAGCGGAAGGCGCTCGAGATCACGCCGGTATACGACGCGGCGGCGGAGAGGAGCCGCCTCGGCTTCGCCTTCGGCCTGGAGCCGGCTCGCCCCGGGCCCGTCGAGGCGGCTCGGATCTCGCTCGACTACATGTGGTACGTAACCTCGACGACGGTCTCGACCCTCGCCAAGCTCTACGACCAGGACCAGCGCGAGCAGCTCTCCGGGGTGGTCGGCAGCTACGAGGTGACCCGGCAGGCCGTCGACGTCGGGGCCCGCGAGGCGCTGACTCTGATCGCGCTGATCAGCCTGTCCCTCGGCATCATCAACCTCTTCCCGTTCCTGCCCCTCGACGGCGGCCACATCTTCTGGAGCGTCGTGGAGAAGCTGCGGGGGCGCCCGGTCCCGTTCGTGGTCATGGAGCGCGCGGGCCTGATCGGCTTCGCCCTGGTGATCGGCCTCTTCCTGCTCGGTCTGAACAACGACATCGGGCGACTGACCGGCGAGGGGTTCAACGTCAGGTAGCGGGACGGCGCGGACGGGCCTCGAAGCCGGCCGCCGCTACCGGGCGGGACGGAGGGCGGCTCGGCACCTTCTAGGGGGCGCCCCCTATATGACCGGCCGGGGGCCTGGGATAGATTCCCGTTTGCGTCACCTTGTTGGAGAGAGCAGAGGAGGAGCAGGTGCAGACGTCCCAGACGGTCACCGAGTTCGATGGCGGGCCCGCCGTCGAGCCGGAATTCAAGAACCTCTACGAGGCCTTCCAGGCGACCGTCGCCCGGAAGGGCGGGCAACTCGCGATCAAATCCGAGGACGAGGGCGTCGAGCTCTCCTGGAACGACCTCGACGCGCGCGTCCGTGCGATCGCCGGCGGTCTCAATGCGCTGGGCGTTAGGCGCGGCGACCGCGTGGGCATGCTCCTCGGCGCGCGGTCCGACTTCATCCCGACCGACCTGGCGGCGGTCTCCATCGGGGCTCTGCCGTTCTCGATCTACCAGACCCTCGCCCCGGATCAGATCCAGTATGTGGTCGAGGACTCCGAGACCGAGCTGATCATCACCGAGAGGGCTTACCTGCCGAACCTGCTCGAGGCGCGGAAGCAGCTCCCGGGGCTGGAGCGCGTCGTGGTGCTCGACGGCGACGGCGGCGACATGACGATGGCCGAGCTCGAGGCGCTCGACCCGGACTTCGATCCCGCGCCCCTGGCGGCCGAGGTCGGGCTGGACGACCCGCTCACGCTGATCTACACGTCGGGCACGACCGGGCCGCCCAAGGGCGTGCTGCTGACCCAGGGAAACCTCATGTCGATGCTCACGACCGTGATGCACTCGGTCCTGGACATCCCGCCGGACGGGGGCCGGGTCATCTCCTGGCTGCCGGCCGCGCACATCGCCGAACGCGGGGCCAACTACTACACGCCCGTGATGCACGGTCTCGAGGTCCACATCTGCCCGGACCCCAAGCGCATCATCGAGTTCCTGCCCAAGGTCCGACCCGCCTGGTTCTTCGCCGTGCCCCGGATCTGGGAGAAGCTGAAGGCAGGTCTGGAGGGCAACCTCGCGAGCCTGCCGGACGAGCAGCGCGAAAAGGCCCAGGCCGGTCTCGACGCGGCGATCCGGAAGGTCCGGCTCGAACAGGCGGGCGAGGCGGTGCCCGAGGAATTGGCGGCGGCCGTCGCGGCCGCCGATGAGGCGCTGTTCTCGAACCTCCGCGTCGCGCTGGGCTTCGACGAGGCCGTCGCGGTGAGCGCCGGCGCCGCTCCGACGCCGGTCGAGGTGCTCGAGTTCTTCCACGCGATCGGCATCCCCGTCGGCGAGCTGTGGGGGCTTTCCGAGACCTGCGGCGTGATCTCGATCAACCCGCCCTCCCGGATCAAGATCGGCACGGTCGGGCCCCCGGTCCCCGGTGTCGAGATCAGGGTCTCCGAGGACGGCGAGCTCGCCTGCCGCAGTCCGTTCGTGATGAAGGAGTACCGGAACAAGCCGGAGAAGACCGCCGAGACGATCGTCGACGGCTGGTTGCTGACCGGAGACATCGGCGAGATCGACGAGGAGGGCTACATCTCCATCCTCGACCGCAAGAAGGAGCTGATCATCAACGCGGCCGGCAAGAACATGTCGCCGGCGAACATCGAGGCCCAGCTCAAGGTGTCCTCGCCCCTGATCAACCAGGCCGTCACGATCGGCGACGGGCGGCCCTACAACGTGGCCCTGATCGTGCTCGATCCCGACTTCGCCCCGGTCTGGGCCGGCCAGAACGGGATCGAGGCCGAGCTCGAGACCCTGGCCGAGCACGCACGGGCCCGCGCCGCGATCCAGGCGGCGGTCGACGAGGCGATCGGCAAGCTCGCGCGGGTGGAACAGATCAAGAAGTTCAAGATCATCCCGGGCGAGTGGCTGCCCGGCGGGGACGAGCTCACGCCGACGATGAAGCTCAAGCGCAAGCCGATCGCCGAGAAGTACGAGAACGAGATCGAGGAGCTCTACGCCGGCTGAGTAGTCTCGTCCCGATGACGGAACCTCGCGCCCTCGAACGAATCGCCCTCACCCGACTGCCCGAGCTCCAGGTGGCCAGCGGACTTTTCCGCGCCACCGCCCGGATCGAGGGGGTCGAGGACGAGACCGAGCCGGCGACCACCCTCCAGGCGGGGATCGTCGTCCTGCTCGGGCTGCTCCGCGCCGAGGAGGCCGGGACCGACCAGCCCTTCCCGACGGGGGCGCTCCGCACCCGGATCCTCGGCGACCTGGGAGGCGGGGACGTGAGCCCGGGCGAACTCGGCCTCGCACTGTGGGCCGAGTCGCGCGCGGGCGGGGACGCGATCTCGGAGATCGACGGCCTGATCCGGCGGGCGACCGTCCGCGGCTTCGAGAGGGTGCCGCTCGAGCAGCTCGCGTGGCTCGCTTCCGGGCTCTCCGAGAGCGCCGTCCTGACCGGTGAGGACACCGGGCTGCTCGGGGAGGTGTCCGGCGACCTCACCGCGAGGATCGTTCCGGGAACGGGCCTCGCGCGGGACGTCCACGCCCGGCGACTCGGGAGCGCGGTGCCCGTCTCGGGCCAGTTCCACCTGCTCCACGCCCTCGTGCAGATGGTGCGCTCCGGCAGCGAGGAGCTGCGGCCCGTGGCGGCGGAGCTCGCCGGCGCGCTGCTCGCCTTGCAGCGTGACGACGGCGCGTGGCCGGGGCTGATCGACCCCGTCCGGGCCGGCGCCGCCGTCGTGTACCCCGTCCTCACCGTCACCCAGTTGGCGGTCGCTCCGATCGCGCTCCGCTCGGCGTCCGAGCTCGGCCTGGAAGGTGACTTCCCGGATGCGATCGAGGCCGGCATGAAATGGGCCGGGGGAGCCAACGCGCTCGGGCTGCGGCTCGTCCACGAGAAGGACGCGCGGATCGACCGTGGGATCCTGCCCCGCCGCAAGCCGGGCGCGCTCGGCCGGGGGATCAACTCCGCCGCCAGGCGCATCCGGGGCCAGGCCGCCGAGCCGGACCCGCGGCAGCTGATCATCGACCCGGCCTCTTCGAGCGAGGACCTCGGGTGGGTGCTCGAGGCGTGGTCCGGCCGCTGACGCGGTGAAGGAGAACCTGGGGGTCTGATCGCCGGGCCGCTCCGGTAGCCTGCATCGGTAGTGGCATCGAAACGACAGATATTCGTCGGACGGGTTCCGATCGGGGGCGGCGCGCCGGTCGCGGTGCAGACCATGACCAAGACGGAGACCGCGAACCTCGAGGCGACGATGGATCAGATCAACAAGGTCGCCGAGGCCGGGGCGGACATCGTCCGCGTGGCCGTGCCCCGCGACAAGGACATCGAGGCGCTGAAGACGATCGTCAAGCGGTCGCCGATCCCGATCATCGCCGACATCCACTTCAACCACACCCTCGCGCTCAAGGCGATCGAGGCCGGAGCCCACTGCATCCGCCTCAACCCGGGCAACATCGGCGGCCGGGAGAAGGTGGCCGAGGTCGCGGAGCTGGCCAACCGGCGCGGCACCCCGATGCGCATCGGCGTCAACTCGGGCTCGCTCCCCAAGCACCTGCACGCCCTCGAGCGCGAGAATCCGGTCGAGGCCCTCGTCACGGCGGCCGTCGAGTTCGTCGATCTGATGGAGGGGCTCGACTTCACGAACTTCAAGGTGTCGATCAAGTCGACCAACGTGCCGAACACGATCGCCGCCAACCGGCTGCTCTCGGAGAAGATCCCCTACCCGATCCATCTCGGCATCACCGAGGCGGGCACCAAGTGGTCGGGGTCCCTCAAGAGCGCCGTCGGACTGGGCGCGCTCCTCGCCGACGACATCGGCGACACGATCCGCATCAGCCTCTCCACGTTCCACGCGGAGGAGGAGGTCAAGGTCGCGTGGGAGATCCTCAAGGCGCTGAAGCTGCGTGAGAAGGGCCCGGTGCTGATCGCGTGCCCGACCTGCGGCCGGCTCCAGTTCGACATGGACGCGGTCGTCGCCGAGGTCGAGCAGCGGCTCGAGCAGTACGAGGACCCGATCGAGGTGGCCGTTCTCGGCTGCGCGGTCAACGGGATCGGGGAGGCGAAGGGCGCCGACTTCGGCATCGCGGGCGCCAAGAACGAGGGCGTCGTGTTCGCCAAGGGCAAGGCGATCAAGAAGGTTCCGACGCCGCAGTTGGTCGACACGCTCTTCGAGCAGATCGATCTCGCCATGGACAAGGGCGGCCGGGTCGAGTTCGACGAGCGCGAGTCGGCTGAGGGCGAGGCCTGGGTCAAGAAGATCGAGGACGAGAACGCCGGCGACCTGACCCCGGAGAAGATCGCCGCGATGGAACACGAGGCGTCCCAGCAGGAGGAGAGCGACCGCCTCCTGGTCGACGAGACCGTCTCGCCCACGGCCGGTCGCCGGTTCACCCGGGCCTGATGCCGGAAGGTCCGAGCAGGACCGCGGAGTACGTGGCGCTGTTCCGGGCGGTGGAGTCGGCCCGGGCCCCCGGCGAGCGGCTCTTCGAGGACCCCTACGCCGCCTGCTTTCTCGACGGGCGCCTGGGGCTGGGCGCCAAGCTCGCCCGCATGCCGGGCGGCGATCGGTTGATCACCGGCTACATCGACCGGAACTGGCCCGGGTCGCGCCCGTCGGCGGTGATCCGGACGAAGCTGATCGACGACGCCGTGACCGGCGCGATCGAGGCCGGAGCGACCCAGATGGCGATCCTGGGAGCGGGCTACGACACGCGGGGCATGCGCCTCCCGGCCGCCCGGTCGATCCCGGTCTTCGAGCTCGACCAGCCGCCCACCCAGGAACGCAAGAAGCGACGACTCGTCGGCCGCGACGGGGCCCTGCCCGCCAACGTGGACTACGTCCCGTTCGACCTGCTGGAGGCGGGGGTTGGGGCGCCGCTCGAGGCGGCCGGATTCGCGATCGGCGCGCGCTCGGTCTACGTCTGGGAGGGGGTGCTGAGCTACCTCACGCCGGAGGCCGTGGACCAGACGCTCGCCTGGGTGACCCGTTCCGGCGCCCCCGGCAGCCGCATCGTGTTCACGTACGTCGACGTCGCGCTGCTGGAAGAGAACGGTGACGCGGAGCCACCCTGGAGCGCCCAGGTCGCGCGGGTCGGCGAGCCGTTCCGGTACGGGCTCGATCCCGCGGTGTTGGACGACTTCCTGGCGGAACGGGGGCTTAGGAAGGTCTGGGACGTCTCTTCGGCGGACGCGATCCGGGAGGGCGGCGTGTCGGGTGGCCGCGACGCGCCGGCGTTCTACCGGATCGCCGAGGCCGAGGTGGTGGCCGGGGCGTAGGTTCCGTGCCGCGCCGGCCCGCCGGCACGTTCGACCGGGGTGCGGGGCGGTAAGTTACGCCGCGATGACGAGGCTCTCGCGGACACTACTTCCGACACTCAAGGACGCCCCGGCCGACGCCGAGGCAATCAGCCACAAGCTTCTCGTACGGGCGGGGATGATCCGCCAGGTCGGGGCCGGCCTCTGGACGTATCTGCCGGCCGGGTGGAGGACCCACCGCAAGGTCGAGCGGATCATCAGGGAGGAGATGGACCGGATCGGGGGGCAGGAGATCTCCATGCCGATCATGCAGCCGGCCGAGCCATGGGAGAAGACGGGCCGGATCGGGATCGACGAACTGTTCAAGCTCGAGGACCGCAAGGGGTCGCCGATGGTCCTGGCGATGACGGGCGAGGAGTGCGTGACCGGCCACATGTCGCACGAGGTCCGCTCATACCGTGATCTGCCGCAGCTCGTCTACCAGATCCAGACCAAGGAGCGCGACGAACCGCGGCCCAGGGCCGGCATCCTCCGGACCCGCGAGTTCGCGATGAAGGATGCCTACAGCTTCGACCGCGACGAAGCGGGCCTGGACGAGACCTACGACCTCTGCATCCAGGCCTACGACCGGATCTACGACCGGACCGGCCTCCGGTGGTATCGCGTCGAGAGCGACGTGGGCATGATGGGCGGATCGGCCGCGCACGAGTACATGGCACCCTGCGGCGCGGGCGAGGACACGATCGCCCTGGCGCCGGGCTATGCCGCAAACGTCGAGGTGGCCTCCGCCAACCCGCGGCCGGTCCAGCCCGGCGAGGCGCTCCCCGAGCCGGCCGAGGTCGAGACGCCGGGCCTGAAGACGGTCGACGAGGTGGCCGGGGCGCTCGGGGTCGATCCGGGCGCTCTCATCAAGTCGGTGCCCGTCGTCACCGACGGCGGCGAGTTTGTGCTGGTGCTGGTCCGCGGAGACCACCAGGTCAACCCCATCAAGCTGGCCAACTCGCTCGGCGAGCAGTCGCGCCCCGCCCGGGAGGACGAGATCGAGGAGAAGCTCGGCCCGCCCGGGTTCATCGGGCCCGTCGGGGCGTCGGTGCGGGTCCTCAAGGACGCGGCCATCGCCGGTGGCGGTCTGGTCACCGGCGCGAACCGTCCGGGCCTCCACCTCAAGGGGGTCGAGCCCGGTCGTGACTTCGACTTCGAGGAGGCCGACGTCCGCACCGTGGTCGAGGGCGACACGACGGACGACGGCCATCCCATCGCCCTGGAGCCGGCGATCGAGGTCGGCAACATCTTCAAGCTCGGCACGCGGTACAGCGTCCCGCTCGGCGCCACATACCTCGACGAGAACGGCAAGGAGCACCCGATCGTGATGGGCTGCTACGGAATCGGGCCGGCCCGCATCATGGCCGCCGCCGCGGAGCAGCACAACGACGACCGGGGACTTTCCTGGCCGATGCCGTTGGCTCCGTGGCAGGTCCACCTCGTGTCGCTCTCCAAGTCGGACGAGCCGGAACGGGCCGAGGCCGACGACCTCTATGCCGCGCTGCTCGAGGGCGGGCTCGAGGTCGTGTACGACGACCGCGACGCCGGGCCGGGGCAGAAGCTGACCGACGCCGAGCTGCTCGGCTGCCCGCTCCGGGTCGTGGTGGGGCGGCGGGGCCTGGCGGACGGCATCTACGAGGCCAGCGAGCGCCGCTCCGGAGAGGAGCATCGTGTCCCGGTGGATGGTGGGGCGGAGGCGATCGCGAAGCTGGTCGAGTCGCTTTCCGGATCGAACTGATGGGCGATGCGGCGCCGTTCGGCAAGGGCAGGGTCCGGCGCCTGTTCGGCCTGGACCGGACCGGCGCCGAACCGGCCCCGACCAGGGCGGGGCAACCCCTTCGGCCCTTCACGATCCCGAATCTCGTCGGCTACCTGCGCCTGGTCGGGATCCCGGTGTTCCTGGTGTTGGCTTTCGGCTCGGACGACGGGCGCTCGTGGGCCGCGGCGATCGTGTTCTGGCTGATCGCCGCCGGCGACTACGCCGACGGCTTCCTCGCGAGGGTGACCGGGCAGTACAGCCGGCTCGGGGCGCTGATGGACCCGGTGATCGACCGGCTCACGATCCTCTCTGGTCTGGTCGTCTGCTGGCATTTCGAGTTGCTGCCGCGCTGGATGCTCCTCCTGCTCGCGATCCGGGAGCTGGCCACGCTCCTGCTCGCGCGGTGGGGCCTCTCGCACGGCGTCGACATCGAGGTGAACTGGTTCGGCCGGGTGGCCGTATTCCCCGTGATGGCCTCGCTCTTCTTCGCGCTGATCATGGGCGGCTGGTTCCCGGTCACGCTGCTCGCGATCGGGATCGTGCTGGGCGTGATCGCCACCTACCTGTACGCGCGGGTGGGGCGCGACCAGATCAACGCGCGGCGGCTCGCGGAAGAATCGGCCCAACGGTAAAGCGCGAGTTTAGGGTTGGAAACCGGCCCCTATAATGGCCGCCATGGCGACCCACTGCCCCGAATGCGGATTCGTGAACCCCGAGGCCGCCAACTACTGCCAGAAGTGCGGCACGTTCATCGGCCGGCGCGAAGGGGGAGACGAGCAGGGAACCTCGACCTACCAGGTCGGTGAGACCGGCGAGATCGAGGCCGTGGACATCGACGCGGAGGTCGAGCGGACCGGCGCGGCCCTGGTGATCCGCAGCGGCGGTGGCCGGGCGGGTGAGACGTTCCCGATGGAGGACGAGCGGGTGGCGATCGGGCGCAGCCCGGACGCCGGCGTGTTCCTCGACGACGTGACCGTGTCCCGCAACCACGCGTTGCTCGTGGCGAGGGGCGACGGTACCTACATCGACGACCTCGGCTCGCTGAACGGGACCTACGTCAACCGCAGACGGATCGAGTCCCAGAGGCTCTCGGACGGTGACGAGATCCAGGTCGGCAAGTACAAACTCACGTACCTGGAGAAGTGAGATGACGCTCAGCGACCAGCAAGTGGCGGAACAGGGCCAGATCGCCCCGCGGAGGCCGCGCAAGGCACTGACCATCGGGGCGGTGGCCAAGCTCCTCAGCAAGGAGTTCGACGACGTCTCGATCTCCAAGATCCGTTACCTCGAGGACCAGAAGCTGGTCACGCCGCGGCGGACGCCGGGCGGCTACCGGCTCTACAGCCAGGCCGACGTCGATCGTCTGCGGACGGTGCTGCGTCTCCAACGCGACGAGTTCCTGCCGCTGCGCGTGATCCGCCAGGAGCTGGCGGCCGGGCCCTCCGTCAGCGGGCTCAGCGGCAACTCGTCCAACACGGCCCGCCGCGCCAAGCTGATCGGGACCTCGAGCTCGCGCTTCTCCCTGGAGGAGGTGGTCGAGGAGACCGGGGCCAGGATCGAGTTCATCCGCGAGCTGGCCGAGTTCGGCCTGGTCACGCCCCAGAACGACAACGGGCGCGCCGTCTACGACGAGACCGACATGGAGATCGTCCGCGCGGCCAACGAGCTGGCCCGGTCCGGGGTCGGCGCCCGCAACCTGAAGCTCTTCAAGACCTCGGCCGATCGCGAGGTCAACCTGATCGAGACGCTGCTCGCGCCGAAGCTCGCCTCCCGCAACCCCCAGCGCCGCAAGGAAGCGGTGGAGAGCCTGGAGCGGATGGCCACCGTGCTCAGCGAACTGAAGCACGCGCTGCTGGTCCGGGACCTGCGGCGGCTCGCCGACAGCTAGACGCTTGCCGACCGTCACCCGCAAGAAGAGAGTGGCCGCGCCGCCGGACCGGGTCTATGACCTGATCTCGGACCCCAACCGCATGAGCGAGTGGTGGCCGCGGGTCGTCCGCGTCGAGGACGTCGCCGGGAGGGCGGGGGCCGAGCGCACCCGTTGGACCAGCGTGCTCGGTGCCGACTCCGGGCGGATGCTCAGGCTGGACTATCGCTGCACCGGGGCCACGCGGCCGGAACGATACGAGTGGGAGCACGAACTCGAGGGGACGCCGTACGAGGCCCACCTCGCGCGTCAGTCCTTCGAGGCGAGGCTCGAGCCGGACGGGGACGGATCGATCGTCTCCCTCACCACCGTGAACACGTTGCGAGGGTCGGCCCGGATCGCCGGCTTCTCGATGAAGAAAGGCCAGAAGGGCTTGATCGACGAGGCGCTCGCGTCGCTGGTCGAGACCTTCGGGAAGGAGTAGATCCGTGGAGCCGAGAAGGGACACGAGATGGTGGGGTTGGGGCGACCCGTCGGAGCCCGCCGAGCTCGGTGAGAACGGGGAGGCGATGCTCCGCGAGCGCGGGATCGAGGCCGGTGACGGTCGCCCGCCGTCCCTCGAGGACGTCGAGATCCCTGACGCCTCGCCGATCCCGGACGCGGTGCTCGACGCCGCGGGCCGGGACCACGTCTACGCCTCGCACGAGGACCGCATCCGCCACGCCCACGGCCAGAACTACCTGGATCTGATCGCGCTCCGCAGCGGCCGGTTGGAACGCGCGCCCGACGCGGTCGTCGTGCCCCAGTCGGCCGAGGCGATCGGCCCGATCCTCGAGGCCTGTGCGGCCGCCGGCGTCGCGGTTGTGCCGTTCGGTGGCGGAAGCAGCGTGGTCGGCGGGGTGGCCCCGCTCAAGGGGGATCACGACGCGGTGATCAGCCTGGAGATGACGGCCCTGCGCGACGTCGAGGTCGACCAGCGTTCCCTCACCGCCCGCCTGGGGGCCGGCCTGCGGGGGCCGGAGGCGGAAGCGCTCCTCGGGGAACGCGGCTTCACCATCGGCCACTTCCCGCAGTCCTTCGAGTACGCGACGATCGGCGGTTTCGCCGCCACCCGCTCCGCGGGTCAGTCGTCCAGCGGGTACGGGCGGTTCGACTCGCTGGTGAGCTCGATCCGCCTGGTCACTCCCGCCGGGGAGCTCTCGACGCTGGCCACGCCGCACACCTCGATCGGGCCCGCGCTGCGCGAGGTCGCGGTCGGCTCGGAGGGGACGCTGGGCGTGATCCCGGACGTCGACGTGAGGATCCGTCCCGTGCCCGCGGTCCGTCGCTACGAGGCGTGGATCGTCGAGGACTTCGAGGCGGGCACGGAAACGGTGAGGCGGCTCGCGCAGGCGGACGCCCTGCCGACGATCATCCGGGTATCGGACCGGACCGAGACCGAGGTGAACCTCGCCATGTCGATGCCGTCCGGAGCGGCCGGAAAGATCTTCAACCGCTACCTGAAGCTGCGCGGCAGGGATGGTGGCGCGCTGGTGATCGTCGGCTTCGAGGGCGATGCGGCTTCGGTCCATCGCGGCCGGTCAGACACCATCCGCGAGATCAAGCGGGGCGGAGGCGTGTACCTCGGCCAGACCGCCGGGCGCGGCTGGGAGAAGGGTCGATTCCACGGCCCGTACCTGCGCGAGGCCCTGCTCGACCGGGGAGTCCTGGTCGAGACACTGGAGACCGCGCACCAGTGGAGCGGCCACCGGAAGCTCTACGAGACGGTCAAGTCGGCGATCGAGTCGGAGCTCGCCGAGAACGGGATGGGCGGCCTCGTGATGTGCCACCTTTCGCACGCCTACCGGGACGGAGCCTCGCTCTACTTCACGGTGATCGCGGGACAGGGCGCCGAGGGCGGGGCCGTGAACTGGCCCAAGGTGAAGCGGGTGGCCTGCGAGGCGATCCGGTCCGCGGGCGGGACGCTCTCGCACCACCACGCGACCGGAACCGACCACGTTCCCTGGGTGGAGGGCGAGATCGGCGCCGCCGGTGTCGAGGCGCTCGGGGCGCTCAAGGAGCGCTTCGACCCGGCCGGGATCATGAATCCCGGAAAGTTGCTTCCCTAGGCCTCAGTTCTGCTGGGCGCTGCCGTTGCAGGCCGGGACGATCGCGTCCTTGGCGGCCTGCGGCATCGAGATCTGGCCCTCCAGGACGGTGTCGCCCGTGTACTCGGGCAGCTTCGCGTTCCGCCGGTTCAGGTTCGACTGCTTCAGGGCGGCCGTGAAGTCCTTGTTGTTCACCCGCGACACCCGCATGTTGGGGAAGAAGTCCGAGGCGATCAGGCAGATAACGGCCTCGTTGACATCGGTGAGCTGTCCGGTTATCGCGCCGGACTTGCCGACCCGCTGCGCATAGAAGGGAAACGCTCCGGTGGAGCCGTGGAGCCAGAGGGCATAGCCCTGGCCCTTCTCGTTCGGCTTCAGGCCCGAGATCTGCATGTTGGCCGCGAGTGAGGTGCCGGCGAAGCCGAACTGGACCTGCCCCGAGCCCTCCTGGCCCGAGACGGGCTCGAGCACGGCCACGGTGGGGGCGGGCTCGCCGCCTGTACCCTTGTCGCCGTCGCCGTCGTCGGAGCCTCCGATGACTCCGGTCACGAGCAGGATCACGACGGCCGCGAGCAGCGCGCCGCCGATCAGGACCGCGATCAGCCGACGCTGGTGCCCCGTGATGGCGGCGAGGCCCGAGGGCTCGTCGTCGGACCGGCGTGCCGGTGCGGGGGCGGCCCCCGAGGTCGCCGTGGCCGGCTTGCGGGCCGGCGCCGAAGGGGCGGGAAGGTCGGCGCTGGGCGCCAGCAGCCTCAGCTGGTCCGCGAGCGCGTTCGCCCGTTCGTCCAGGGCCGGATCGGCGCCGATCCGGGTGGCGACCTCCGCCCGCGTGATCGCGTCCGACTGGCCCAGCAGGTAGTCGGTGAAATCCGCGTCCGGGGCCGGTTCGGAGGGGTCGATCTCGGCCAGCGCGTTGCGTGCGCGCTCGCGGACCTCGGCCTCGTCGATCCCGAGCAGGCCCGAGATGTCGGCGTAACTCTTCCCTCTTCCGAGCAGCAGCTGCAGGAGCGCCCGGCTGTCGTCACTCAGCGGCATGAGCGAGAACCTTATGCGTTTATAGTCCCGGGCAGATGCCAGACGTGACGCTTCCCGAATCCCCGTTCGACAACCTCCTCGGCACCGAGTGGGTTTCCTCCGACCCGGATTCGGCCGTCGTGCGGCTGAAGATGCGCGACGACCATCGGCAGCCGATGGCGATCATGCATGGTGGGGTGATGGCGAGCCTGGTCGAGAGCGTCTGCTCGATGGCCACCGCGAAAGCGGTGCTGCCGGAGGGACGGATCGCGATGGGGCAGAGCATCTCGGTGAACCTCCTGAGGCCGATCTCCGCGGGAGACGTCGAGGTGGTCGCGACCGCCGTGCACCGCGGTCGAATGACGTGGGTCTGGAGGGCCGAGGTGCGGGACGAGGACGAGCGCGTCTGCGCCGTGGCCCAGATGACCATGGCCGTCCGCGAGGCTCCCGAGGGCGCCGACCTGAGCCGGTTCGTGAAGCCGTAGGGGAGCCAGCGGAGCGAAGCTCGCCGACTGAGCGGAGTCCGTTCATCGACCCGTCTTTTCCGGGTTCCCCGTGAACGGACGGGTTCCACTGGGAGGCGGGGCGAAGCTCGCCGACTGCAGTTAGCTAGGCCGCCAGGGGCGGTAGCGGTTCGTTATCGGCATGCGCCGATCGCGGCCGAAGCCCTTGGTGGTGATCTTCAGCCCCGGCGCTGCCTGGCGCCGCTTGTACTCGGCGCGGTCCACCTTGGCGATCACGTCCGCGACCTCGTCCGGGTCCGCGCCGCGGGATGCGATCTCGGCCGGCCCGAGGTCCTCCTCGACGTACATCCGGAGGATCGGGTCGAGCCGGTCGTAGTCGGGCAGCGAGTCGGAGTCGAGCTGGTCGGGGCGGAGCTCCGCGGACGGGGGACGGGAGATGATCGATTCGGGGATGACGGGCGACGAGCCGTTGCGGTGGCGGCACAGCTCGTAGACGAGGGTCTTCGGAACGTCCTTGATCGGCGCCAGCCCGCCCGCCATGTCGCCGTAGAGGGTTGAGTACCCGACGGAGGTCTCGCTCTTGTTCGCGGTCGTGAGGACGAGCCACCCCCGGCTGTTCGAGAGGGCCATCATCAGGTTTCCGCGAATCCTGGCCTGGAGGTTCTCCGCCGCCACGCCGCTCGCGTCCTCACCGAGCAGCCGGTCATACGACTCCATGGCGTCGTCGATCGAGAACTCGATCAACTCCGTGTCGAGCCGGCGTGCCATCTCCCTGGCGTCGGCCTGCGTGTCGTCGCCCGAGTGGGGCGAGGGCATCACGACGCAGGTGACCCGGTCCGGCCCGAGCGCGTCCACGGCCAGGGCGGCGACGAGGGCCGAGTCGATGCCTCCGGAGAGACCCAGGCCCACGTGTTGGAACCCGTTCTTCACCACGTAGTCGCGGAGGCCGGTCACGAGGGCGGTATAGACCTCGTCGAGGTCATCCATCCATGGTGCGACCGGGGGATGGTTGCCGCCGGATTCGAAGATGACCAGGTCCTCGGTGAACTGCCCGGCCCGGGACAGCACGGACCCGTCGGGGCCGAACACCGCGCTGCTGCCGTCGAAGATCAGGTCGTCCTGACCGCCGACGAGGTTGGTCATCGCCACGGGGACGGCCTTCTCGGCGGCGACCCGGCGGAAGATCTCCTCCCGCTCCCTGCCCTTGCCGCGGTGGTAGGGGGAGGCCGACGCGTTCACGATCAGCTCGGCGCCCGGAGCGAGACGATCGAAGACGGGCGACCCCGGATCCCAGCAGTCCTCGCAGATCGTCACCCCCACGGGCGTCCCTGCGATCTCGGCCACGAGCGGGTCGGAGCCGTTGCGGAAGGTCCGGTACTCGTCGAACACGCCGTAGTTGGGCAGGAGCCGCTTGTGGTAGATCCCCCGGATCTCGCCCCGCGCGACCAACGCGACCGCGTTGGCGGCGATCGCGCGCCCGACCGGGTCGGCCACGGCATCGGGGAATCCGACCACGGCGGTGACGTCGCCGGTCTCGGCGGCGAGCTCCAGGAGCCGTTCGCGGGCGGCGGCGATGAAGTCGGGGCGGAGATAGAGGTCCTCGGCGGGATACCCGGTCAAGGCGAGCTCCGGGAAGACGACCAGGTCGGCCCCGCCGGCGCGAGCTCGTTCCGTCCAATCCGAGATCAGGGCGGCGTTCTCGTCCAGGTCGCCGACCGTCGGGTTGATCTGGGCCAGGGCGATCTTCGGGCTGACGCTCACGCCTCGAATATTCCCAGTCCGGTGGAGGTCATGCCGTGTGAACACCTCACACACAGGGAATGTGAGTTTCTGTTCACTGGTTTGCTCACACAACGCTCATATTCCAGCGCCGTGCCCAGTTAGCCAATCCCGCCGGCGCTCCGAAAAGGAGAAAGCAAACCATGATTTCCAGCCGGACCCGAGAGGTCCTGACGTCCATGCTCGCCTGCGCGGCGATGCTCGTGATCGCCACGGGGGCCGCGTCCGCGGCCCCGACCGAGGGGGGCACCACGGAATCGGTCTCGGCGACGAACCCCGGCGCGAATCCGGAGACGGAACTCGCCACGGGCCCCGTCGTGCTGAGGGTCGCCGACCGCAGTGTCAACTTCGGGGGCAGGTTCCGCCTTCGCGGCCGGACCGGGAGCGAACGGAAGGGGCACGTCCGCATCCAGGCCCGGTCGGGTGGCACCTGGCGGACGCTGAAGAAGGTGGAGACCGATGGCAGGGGCCGTTACCGGGCGAAGGTACGGGCTCGTGCGAACACCCGCCTCCGCGCGAAGGCGGGTGACGGCCGCCGGTCCGTCGCCAGGCGCGTCACCGTGATCGGCCACGTGAAGCTGGCCGCCAACCGGCGTTACGTCCGGCTTGGCGGGGCGCTCCGGATCCGGGGGGTGGTGGTCCCGCGCGGCGTGCGCACCGTGAAGGTGCGCGTGCGGGGCGAGGGAGCGGTCACGGCCCGGACCCGCGCTAACGGGCGCTTCTTGGTCCGGTGGAAGCCGCGGAGGAACGGAGATTTCCGTTACCGGGTGCGCGCCCTGCCGAGCGCCAGGTCGACCGGCGACGCCAGCCTGGCCCGCCGGTTCAGCGCCCTGCGCCCCGGACACGCCTCCTACTACGGGCCCGGGCTCTACGGCAACGGCGTCGCCTGCGGCGGGACGCTTCGCCCCAACACCCGGGGCGTCGCCCACAAGTCCCTTCCCTGCGGCACCAGGGTGACCCTCCAGTACGGCCGGCGCACGGTCGTGGCGCGGGTGATCGACCGCGGCCCGTACGTCGCCGGGCGCGACTGGGACCTGACCGAGCAGACCAAGCGGGACCTCGGCTTCGGGGGCGTCGGCGTGGTCTGGACCAACAGGTAGGACGTCTTGATCCGGCCGGGCTCGCTCTGTCATCATCGGAGCATGAGCTCGGCCGAATCCAAGAACCTCGAGGCGATCTCGAAGGCGATCGACCATCACAACTCCTCCTGCCCCTTCCCGGCGGCGGAGGTTCGGATGAACCCGTTCGAGGTCGAGCGGTTGGGATGGGAAGAGATCCGGGGCCTGCCCGTCGTTCCCGACCCGAACATCGGCACCGGCCGCTTCCACATCGTGTGTTCGCGTGACATGGAGGGGGACGAGCTCGAGGAGGTCGAGGCGATCGCCGAGGAACTGGTCACGGTCACTCCCGGGACCCGCGAGGACGCGCCCCCGGTCCCGGAGATGCCGGACAACCCCGGCCGCTGGAACTGACCCGCCCCCGGCCCAAGGGGTGCCCGGCGACGGGCTCGCGGCGCAACGGCTGCGCTCAGCGAAGGCGTCGCTTCGCGTCGTGGTTCGGCGAGTCCCAGACCGAGACCAGGCGGTCAGGCTGCGGCGGCGCCGATCCTCACACGCTGGACCAGAAGTCGAGACCGCTCCGGCTCATCCAGTCCTGGATCTCGATGTTGATCCGGTACAGCTCGCCGGTCCAGATCAGGACGCCCATGACGATCAGGATCACACCGCCGATGGCGATTATCAGGCCGTAGTGCCGCTTGACCGCCGCGAAGGCGGTGGTCATGCGGTTGAAGGCCAGGGCGGTGAGCAGGAACGGGATCGCGAGCCCGGCCGAGTAGACCGCGAGGAGCAGCGCGCCCCGGGCGGCGGAGTCGGTGAGCGATGCGGCGGAGAGGATCGCGCCCAGGGTGGGGCCGATGCAAGGCGTCCACGCGAACGCGAAGGCGGCGCCGGCGACCAGCGGCCCGCCCTTGCCGGCCCGCTGCATCAGCGCGTCGACGTGCCACTCCCGGTTGAGGCGGGTCACGAAGAACGATGCGACGAAAAGGACGCCCATGGCGATGATCAGGACCGCGGCGACCTTGTCCAGGACCTCCCGATGGTCGCTTAGGAGGGAGCCGATCTTCGTCGCGCCCATCCCGAGCAGGATGAACACGGCGGAGAAGCTGGCGCAGAAGATCAGGCTCGGGACCAGGACCTTCCTCCAGCTCGCGTCCTCCAGCTCGGCGGCGGTAAGGCCCGAGACGGCCGAAAGGTAGCCGGGCACGATCGGCAGCACGCAGGGGGAGAGGAAGGAGACGATCCCGGCCACCAATGCGGTCAGCAGGCCGACGCCCGCGGCGGGATCGCCGACGGCGGCGGGAAGTCCCGCGAGGGCAGCGCTGATCGAGTCGAGGAACGGCAAGGAACCAAAGAGGTTACTTTGGCCCCCATGGAGAAGAGCCTGCAGGGAGCGGTAGTCGTGATCACCGGTGGCGGGGCGGGCATCGGCCGGGCGACGGCCCGGGCGATGGCGGACCGGGGCGCCAACGTCGCGATCGGGGACATCAGCGCCGAACGGGCGGCGGAGGCGGCCGGGGAGATCGGGAGGCGCGCGATCGGGCTTCGACTCGACGTGACCGACCGGGCCGGATTCGACTCGTTCCTGGACCGGGTCGAGGACGAATTCAGCCCGATCGACTGCCTCGTGAACAACGCGGGCGTGATGCTGCTCGGTCCCATCGACGAGGAGGACCCGGCGGCGACGCGGGCGATGATCGACGTGAACCTCGTCGGCGTGATCAACGGGACTCAATGCGCGATGGGAAGGATGAAGCCGAGACGGCGAGGCCGGATCGTCAACATCGCCTCGCAGGTCGGCAAGGCCGGGGTGGCGGAGGGGGCGACCTACTGCGCCACGAAGTTCGGGGTGATCGGCTTCTCGGAGGCCGTGCGGGCCGAACTCAAGGGGACGGGGGTATCGATCTCATGGATCCTGCCCGGCGTCGTGGACACGGAGCTCGCGGCGGGCCTGCCCGACATCCCGCTAATGGACAAGCTCTCCCCCGGGGACATCGCGGACGCGGTGGTCAGCGCCCTCGCCGAGGGTGGCAGCGAGATCTGGGTCCCGGCCCGGAACCGTTGGCTCGATGCGCCCTCGCGGTTCCTGCCCCGCGGGCTCCGGGAGCGGGCCTTGGCCCTGACCGGGGCCGACAAGGTGCTGGCGAGAGCCGACCACGGACGCCGCGGCGAGTACGAGAGCAGCCGTTCCGGCAACCCCTGAGGACCCGGGCGGTTTGGCCCGCCGGACATATGGGGGTCCCCATCCTTCGGTAAACTGCCCCGGTGGGCTGGCCCACCTCAGACAGCGGTTGCGACCGCTGCAAATACGTGTCCCTGACCATCGATGACCGCCTCGGCGGTGCAAGAAGCGCAAACCAATGACCGAATTTGCTCCGTCGTCCGCAACCCGAGACGGCCTTTACGACTCACTGAACGAACACGACGCCTGCGGCGTCGCGATGGTCGCGCGCCTCGACAACGAGGCCCGACACGACGTGGTCAGCCAGGGGCTGCTCGCCCTCGAGAACCTCGAGCACCGCGGCGCGGCCGGGGCGGACGCCAGCACCGGCGACGGCGCCGGGATCCTGATCCAGATCCCGGACGTCTACTTCCGCGAGGAGGCGGGCATCGACCTGCCGCCCGTCGGGCGCTATGGCGTCGCGATGTGCTTCCTCCCGCGGGAGGACGCGGCGCGGCGGGACGAGCTCAAGGAGATGATCTCCGACACGGTCCTCGCCGAGGGCCAGGCGGTGCTCGGCTGGCGGGACGTCCCGGTCGACACGGAGCACGTCGGCGGCACGGCCAACGAGACCCGGCCCCACGTCGCCCAGCTGTTCATCGGTGCGGGCGACGGGTTCACCGAGGATCAGGATGCCTTCGAGCGCAAGCTCTACGTGATCCGCCGGGTCTGCGAAATCGCCGCCGGCGAGGAGCTCTACATCGCCTCCTGCTCGTCGCGCACCATCGTCTACAAGGGCATGCTCACCTCGTACCAGGTGCCCGGGTTCTACCCGGAGCTGCGGGACGAGCGGGTGCGGTCCGCGATGGCGCTGGTCCACTCCCGCTTCTCGACCAACACCTTCCCGAGCTGGGACCTCGCCCATCCGTTCCGGCTGATCGCCCACAACGGCGAGATCAACACGCTTCGCGGCAACATCAACTGGATGCGGGCCCGCGAGTCGCAGCTCGCCTCCGAGCTGTTCGGCGACGACCTGGAGAAGGTCACGCCGGTGGTCCGGCCGGACGGGTCCGACTCCGCCACGTTCGACAACGTGCTCGAGCTCCTGATGCTGGCGGGCCGCTCGCTGCCGCACGCGGCGATGATGATGATCCCGGAGTCCTATCGGGACCGCGACGACCTCAGCGACGAGTTGAAGGGCTTCTACGCCTATCACTCGTGCCTCATGGAGCCGTGGGACGGCCCGGCGGCCGTCTGCTTCACGGACGGCCGCGTGATCGGTGCGACCCTGGACCGAAACGGGCTACGCCCGGGCCGCTGGGTCGAGACCAAGGACGGGATGGTCGTGCTCGGCTCCGAGATCGGCCTCCTGGACATCGCGCCGGAGGACATCAAGCGCCTCGGCCGACTCCAACCGGGCAAGCTGTTCCTCGTCGACCTCGAGAAGAACCGGATCGTCGAGGACGAGGAGCTGAAGCACGAGATCGCCACCCAGCAGCCCTACGGCGAGTGGTACGAGAACGCGTCGGTCCACTTCGACGATCTGCCGACGGCATACGTGACCATGACCGGCATCCAGCCGACCCCTCGTCGCCAGAAGGCCTTCGGCTACACGCAGGAGGACCTGCGCGTCCTGATCACGCCGATGGCCGCGACCGGCGCGGAGCCGATCGGGTCGATGGGCAACGACGTCGCCCTGCCGGTCCTGTCGGACAACCGGCCGCCGCTCTACAGCTACTTCAAGCAGCTCTTCGCCCAGGTCACGAACCCTCCGATCGACCCGATCCGCGAAGAGATCGTGATGAGCCTGGCGACCGGGGTGGGGGCCGAACAGAACCTGCTCGCCGAGGGCGAGCAGCACGCGCATCAGCTCATCCTCGACCAGCCGATCCTCCTGAACCAGGAGCTCGAGACGATCCGCCACGTCAACCACGACATCTTCCGTGCGGACACGATCGACATCACCTGGGACGTCGCGGAGGGCACCGCCGGCCTCGCCGCCCGCCTCGAGGCGATCTGCCAGGAGGCCGAGGAGGCGATCGAGAAGGGCTTCAACATCCTGATCCTCTCGGATCGCAGGACCGGCCCCCGCCGCGTCCCGGTCCCGGCCCTGCTCGCGGTCGGCGCCGTCCACCATCACCTGGTGCGGGCCGGCACCCGGCTCCGGGCCGGACTGATCCTCGAGTCGGGCGAGCCGCGCGAGGTCCATCACATGGCGACGCTGATCGGCTACGGCTGCTCGGCGATCAACCCGTATCTGATGCTCGACACGGTCGACGATCTCGTCGTCCGGGGGCTCGTCCCCGACATGGAATCGCCCGAGAAGGCCCAGCGCAACGTCGTCAAGGCGATCGGCAAGGGCCTGCTCAAGACCATCTCGAAGATGGGCATCTCCACGACGCAGTCGTACTGCGGCGCCCAGATCTTCGAGGCGGTCGGCCTCGAGCGCGACCTGATCGACAAGTACTTCGCCGGGACGGCGTCCCGGATCGGCGGTATCGGCCTCGAGGTCCTGGCCGAGGAGACGATGGACCGCCACGCGTCGGCGTTCCCCGGCTCCGGCGACGACCTCCTGCCGGTCGGCGGCGTCTACGCCTGGCGGCGGGACGGCGAGTTCCACCAATGGAATCCCGAGACCGTCTCGCTCGTCCAGCACGCCGTGCGCGGCGAGGGCGGCAGCGCCCAGGAGAAGTACGACGAGTTCGCACAGCAGGTGAACGAGATCGCCCTCAAGCGGGCGACGCTGCGAGGCCTGTTCAAGCTGAAGACCGCCGATTCGGGCCCGGTGCCGCTGGACGAGGTCGAGCCGGCTAAGGAGATCGTCAAGCGGTTCGCGACCGGAGCCATGTCGCTCGGCTCGATCTCCCGCGAGAGTCACGAGAACCTTGCGATCGCGATGAACCGCCTCGGCGGCAAGTCCAACACCGGCGAGGGCGGGGAGGACCCCGTCCGCTTCACCCCGGACGAGAACGGGGACCTGCGCCGCTCCGCGATCAAGCAGGTGGCCTCCGGCCGGTTCGGGGTCACGTTCCACTACCTGGCGAACGCCGACCAACTCCAGATCAAGATGGCCCAGGGCGCCAAGCCCGGCGAGGGCGGCCAGCTGCCCGGGCACAAGGTTGACCGCTACATCGGCTCGGTCCGGCACACGACCCCGGGCGTCAGCCTGATCTCGCCCCCGCCGCATCACGACATCTACTCGATCGAGGACCTCAAGCAGCTGATCTACGACCTTCGCTGCTCCAACCCCGACGCTTCCGTCTCGGTCAAGCTCGTGTCCGAGGTCGGGGTGGGCACCGTCGCCGCCGGCGTCGCCAAGGCGAACGCCGACCACGTGCTGATCGCCGGCCACGACGGCGGTACCGGGGCCTCGCCGCTCTCGTCCGTGCAATCGGCCGGGATCCCGTGGGAGATCGGCCTCGCCGAGACCCAGCAGACCCTGATCCGCAACGACCTGCGTTCCCGCATCACAGTCCAGACCGACGGTCAGCTCAAGACGGGCCGTGACGTGGTCGTGGCCGCGATCCTGGGCGCCGACGAGTACGGCTTCTCTACCGCCCCCCTGATCGCGTCGGGCTGCATCATGATGCGCGCCTGCCACCTCAACACCTGCCCGGTCGGGATCGCGACCCAGGACCCGGAGCTGCGGAAGCGCTTCAAGGGCCAGCCGGAGCACGTCGTGAACTACTTCTTCTTCGTGGCCGAGGAGGCCCGGAAGATCATGGCCGAGATGGGCGTGCGGTCCATCGACGAGCTGATCGGCCGGATCGAGCTGCTCGAGGCCGACGACGCGGTCTCGCACTGGAAGGCGAAGGGCATCGACCTGTCCGGGCTGCTGGCCTGGCCGGAGGGCATCGACCGCTCCGTGGACCGCCGGCGGACCCGGCCCCAGGAACCGGTGCTGGATGACAACCTCGACTGGAAGCTGCTCGAGCGCGCGAAGTCCGCGATCGAGAAGGGCGAGCCCGTCGAGTTCGACATGACGATTCGCAACGTCGACCGCTGCGTCGGCGGGATCATGTCGAACGCCATCGCCAACGCCCAGGGCGCGGAGGGCCTGCCGACCGACACGATCAAGGTCAACTTCCGGGGCGCCGCCGGACAGTCGTTCGGAGGCTGGCTCGCGCCCGGCGTCAGCTTCTCGCTGCGCGGCGAGGTCAACGACTACGTCGGCAAGGGCCTGTCGGGCGGAGTCTTGGCGGTCTGCCCGCCCGAGGGCGCCGGTTACGACGCCAAGGAGAACGTGATCGTCGGCAACACCGCGCTCTACGGAGCGACCAAGGGGCGCGCTTTCTTCCGCGGCCTCGGCGGCGAGCGCTTCGCCGTCCGCAACTCCGGCGCGACCGCGGTCATCGAGGGCGTGGGCGACCACGGCTGCGAGTACATGACCGGCGGCACGGTGGTGGTGCTCGGCCCGACCGGCCGCAACTTCGCCGCGGGCATGAGCGGCGGCCTCGCGTACGTCCTCGACGAGGACGGCGCGTTCGCCGGGCGGGTCAACCCGACCATGATCAACCAGCTCGAGGAACCGGACGACAAGGACCGGATCGAGCTGCGGGGCCTGATCCAGGAGCACCTGGAGCGGACCGGTTCCGACGTCGCCCAGCGGATCCTGGACGACTGGGACCGTGTCTCCTCCAGGTTCGTGAAGGTGTTCCCAGTGGACTACAAGCGGGTCCTGGCCGAGCTCGAGGCCGAGAAGGCCAACGCGCCCGGCGCGGGGCCCGAGACCGACGACGTGGAAGTGATCGGCGAGCCGGCCACCGGCATCGCCTCGGAAAAGGGAGCCTGATCGATGGGCAAGCTCGGAGGTTTTCTCCAGATCGAACGTGCCGGAATCCCGTATCGGGACGCCAAGGAGCGCGTGGGCGACTACAACGAGTTCGTGGTCAGGCGACCCGACGAGGAGCTCTCGGACCAGGGCGCCCGCTGCATGGAATGCGGCGTGCCGTTCTGCCACAACGGCTGTCCGCTCGGCAACCTGATCCCCGACTGGAACGACCTCGTCTACCACGGTCGCTGGCAGGACGCCATCCGGCAGCTCCACGCCACCAACAACTTCCCCGAGTTCACGGGGCGCCTCTGCCCGGCACCCTGCGAGGCCGCCTGCGTCCTTGAGATCCGCGAGGGCGACGCTGTCACGATCAAGCAGATCGAGCAGTCGATCGCCGAT
>Ga0182741_1001560_pt1 | contig 29433 bp, 12 predicted proteins | sample eDN5th37CBELigOP_FD_128874 | JGI IMG/M metagenome (GOLD analysis project Ga0182741, IMG submission 128874) | Enriched Organic Plus compost microbial communities from Emeryville, California, USA - eDNA 5th pass 37_C BE-Lig OP (version 2) (version 2) ... | reverse complement strand
GAATACGAACTCACCAAGGCGTTAACCCTTCCTTGCGCCTGCGAAGGTATGGCCGTGGCTCCACTCGAGTGACGAGCCGCAGCAGAGAATGGCGATGGGGCCGATTGATCCAGAGGACCGTTACTTCGGGTGCGGTTTATCAAGGGTACACCAAGTGCACCACCAGCGCCGGCCGCATTACCACCAGCAACGACAGCACCAACACCAGTACCAGTACTAGTACCAGCACCAGCACCAGCCCCAGCACCAGCGCCAGCGCCAGCGCCAGAACCAGCACCAGCACCAGTACCAGCACCAGCACCAGCTCCAGAACCAGCACCAGCGCCAGCATTCGAGGGTTGTACGACACGCACTCGGCTAACTTGTGTCGTAGACAAATTGACGACAGCACTCGGAGATGCGGCATTCGGTGGAACCTTCGAGAACGTTAATGAATTAGGGGACAAATTACCCTGCGCCGGTGCGTCAGTCATGTAGCTCTGTGGCGAGGTTGACGTAGGTGAAGTGGAGCCCAAAGCATTCACTGGATTCGGGCTGGCTCCAAGTCCATTGAAGGGCCCAGCTTGAGACCGATTATACTGACCGCTGAGAAGGATAGCTGCACGTGCAGCTTGCGATGCCATGGCAGCGTGGGAGGGAGATGGGACCGAGTTGACTGGTTGGGGGGAGTTGAGCTTGGTTCCTGTGAGTGCTTGGTAGACAAGGCCCGTGTTCGTTTCGCTATTGCCTGCAGGATTGGTCGTGTAACTGAATCCCAGTGAACCGCCTGCAGCCTGCAAGTTGGGATTAGCAGGTGAGCCAAATCCTCTGAAACCGTTTGGTCCTTGAGCAGACACCCTTGGAAGTAACGCGTTGACCTGTGAAGTCTGGGCAGGAGCGTGCACGAGAGCACCTCCTCGTGCGCTGCGGGAGGTGGCAGAGAGAGGCTGTGCAGCAACAGCCGCAGCGGCAGCGGCAGCAGCCGCGGCTGCCTGTGCAGCAGCTTGGGCTGCACTACCTGCTTTCGCGTGACCAATCGATACGGCAGACTGTGTAACTGCCGTGGACGAAGTGTTAGCAGCTGTCGTACTCTTGGCTGACGTCGACGCAGATGACGAATCTGCTTGCTGTGCCGCCGTACTAGCACTTTGCACTCGCTTACGTCCTCGCGTGGAGCTCGTAGTGGTAGTCGGACTGGGGGTTTGACTGGGCTGCGCCTGATTATTTTGAGTGCCACTTGCCACAATGGACGTAGCTCCACTGCTAGATGCTGAAGATGAGCTATTGTTCGTGGACTGTCCCTGTGAGCTCGAACTCTGATTTCCGAGCGGGAGAGTGAGCGTACCATTGGCTAAACCAGTAAGCACACTTTCAGCTTTCTTGGCAAGAGCGCTGTGCCAACGATTCTTAATTTGGTTATCCGTACGACCCTTTAACCGACTGGCAATCTTTGCCCACTTGTTTCCGAATTCGTGGTGTGCTTGAATGATAATAATATCTTCTTCATCGGTAAAAGGCTCCTTATTAATATTCGGATCAAGGTGATTGAACCATCGCTCTCGGCACTGCTTACCCAATCGTCCCTTGAGATGGCTCGCAATCTGAGACCAGCGCTTTAGGCCGTATTTCTCGACCATTTGACGCACCAGCTCATCTTCTTCGTCTGTCCAAGGACCCTTCACGAGTCCGGGCTTCAACACCTTTTGCCATCTATGGAGGCATTGAACGTCCGTCTTTGTACCGCCAAATGCGGACTGCGCAATCTTCTTCCAATTTTTGCCTTCGAAGTCACGTACGGCCTTCCGCAGCAACTCATCCTCTTCAGGTGTCCAGCGTCCTCGTGCATCACGTTCAACATCACCACTCTCTGTCGTTACCGTTCTCGCACGGGATCGAGAGCGCCCCGAGGTTGAACGCGAACCTGAAGACGCTTGCGACGCTCCCACCGATGTCATACCAGTTTTAGCCTTAGGAGGGCGACCACGTCTTCCACGAGCTGGGACTCCTGTATCGACACTCTGGGTCGAAAGGGCAGGAGAGGTGGATCTGCTGCTATCGATACCTGTTTCAGTGTCTTGATCGTCTTCATCCTCAACGTCTTCCTCATCAGCATCTTCGTCCTCTTCGTCGTCAAGATCCTCATCTTCCTCCTCATCAGCAGTCTCATCATCCTCATCGTCGTGCGAGACTTGCTTGAGCAATTTAGGCTCATCTTTCATCATCGCTTCGTTATCACCTGCGCCTTCCTGTTTTATATCTGTCGCAGGCGGGACGATGGCGCGAGCTCTTGTCCTTGTCCTTGCTACTGCGGCTCCCTGTGACACGGCTGTTGCGAGTGTGGCAGCGCTCATAGGACTGGGTGCAGTGCTAACATACATTGGAGTCGCGGCGGCTGCTGCTAGCCTTCCATCCATGGTCGCGCGGGGTGATGACGTCGGAGAACCAACAGGAGATAGTGCCATTGCACTTGGACTCGCGGTCGGCAGAGGGGGCACGGTGGGTGCTAAGGTAGGGCTAGTGCCCGCAAAGTTAAGAGCCGAGCGCGCTGAGTTGGCACTCGCCCTTCCAAACGCTGGTGGCTGATTCAATGTTCCACGCACACTGGTAGGTAGTGAATGGCCCGCGGTAAAGCTCTTCGCAGAGGATGGAGAGCTGGCATGCCCTAACGTCGGGCTGCCCGTAGCAGATGACAAAACCGGCTCTTCCGCCTTCACCGCGGCCATGGCCTCAACCAACTGGCTGTCCATGACACCCGCTAAAGACTGTGTTGCCGTTCGCGTGCTGTATCCAGATTTGGGACTGGCAGAGCCACTCGCGCTTGCGGACATGGCGGCTTCAACGACGGCCCGAGAATTGGGAGAGAGCTGCATGCCACCAGGCATTCCAATTGCTGTTGGTGAATGAGGAGGTGATACATTAGACGGCCCGTGCTGGGCTCGTAACTTGTTCAGCAAGGCGGTCGCTGACGGATTGTACGATCCACCGCTCATGAAAACTGAGCTTGGAGCATGTGCACCATTACTGCTGCTACTACTTGTGAGTGCGCTTGGAGCGATCGAGCCAGCATTGAGAAGGATGCGCGCAGTTTGAATTGGGGCCTGATCACTCAACTTGTCGCCACTACCTTGGGCAGTGGCTGTGAAGTTGACCGAGGAGGCTCGGATGAGTCCAGTGAGGTCATCATCAACTTTGACAGAGATAGCCGGCCGGCTCTCTAAGCTTGCAGAGGACATAGCTGCGCTGGTCATCGCGGTAGATGCGGTTGATGGTATTGATGATGCCGATGTGGAAGCATTGGAGGCAGTATCGCTGCCTGGTTCGTCCTTGAAAGACTTTGAGACAGTCGAATCAAGCATGGGTTCAGCTTTGGGTGCTGTCGTCGACGCCGCGGAGATAACGGCCGAAGATGACATCTCCTAACTTCAGCTAACTTCGGTGTGGTCTGTGAACTAGGGTTTTGCCTATGTCTCACACCCTGCTGTGTCGAATCACCACCTGTGTTCGTGTGGCTGGGCGAAGGGAGCAGAAAGAGACCGGATACTGGACACGATCTCTGCTCTAGGGTCAATCAGCCAGTCTATGCAACACACAGCTCTTCGGTGGTGGTGGTTAGCATGGCCTCAGTCGCAGCTCCGTTGCTCTTGCTCGTCTTAGTCTGTCTGGAGTGGGTTCTTGAGCCGATTTGATTCAACCTGAGGCTGGAACCTGTGTAGTCGTCGTTGCGGTACGTCACACGCACACGAGACTCTACAATAACACTACGATGAAACCAGGTGAGCACAACGCGCTCCGCTCTGGGCTCCAGGTGTCAGGCCTCTAGAGCGAGGGACCAGCGAAGGGTGGCGGGATTCCAGGTGAGTCTGGGGTAGTGTCGACTTAACTCACTCAGGGGACAGAGATACGCACATCCAAGCGCCCCAAGATCAGCCCGAGGCTCAGGCGCTGCCCGTGGCGACCAGAACGACGCGGACAAAGCGCGCAAGCCGTAGGCGGACCGGGGCTCAGTGTGAATCGAGTCAGAAGAGTTAATATTGTAGCAGGTCTGGGTAGTATCATGGTATGATACTAGGTGGTATTACTGCGTTACGACCTCACACATCATTTTTCTACACATTCATCCCAATGCACCCAACGCATCGCGTAAAAACCCCGTGTTTTTATCACCCAAATCGAGCCCTATCCGTTCACCTAACCGTTACCTGCCTTTTTATATTCCGTCACCCCCGGGTGTGGTAGAAGTGTATTCCCGCACCCCCGACTCCGGTCCCCGCCTCGCCGCCACATTTTCCACTTTCGCAAGGGGCAGAGGGGCAAAATTCAAATTTTCAAATTCAAAATACTAATCCCATCCACCCGCCGCCGGCTCACTCGAGACCGAAAAATCAAGTCAAAACTGAGAAAGAGGAAAAAGAATCATGCCGTTTTGACGGGCTTACGCCAAGTGCAGACGCGTGACCACACTTGCACTGTATAGTACGACTCGTAGGCGGCCTGGATATTGTATCCGCACGCGAGGGCACTTGTGGGGTCCGCTGGGATCTGCTGCCAAAGATTCAAATTTTGATGGGACCTTTTCACTTGATGCTCACGAGGGTCGGACTGACTGAAATCTCCTGTGTGGCGTGAGTGTCGCGGCGTGACATTGCCAGCAGTGTGTTCTCACGCGCGCTCTAAATTGCTGGCGCTCTTTTAATCATTGAAATCACCCTGCATCAAGTCAGGAGCAGTGCTTATAAATTCAAATTCGGACACGCCCCAGCCGAGCTCACTATCCGGCATATCTGCTATATCCCACTCTAGGCCCACGTGTGCTGGTCTGCGTTTTGACAACACAGAACCTGATATCGAAGCTTGAACCCTCGTGCGTCGATCCGTATCATCCGGATCACTGCAAAAGGGCACCCTACCCGAGTCTCAGACGACTATCCCACCTGGCCTGAACTGATTGCTAGCGAGCTAGTAAGCAGGCGCAGCGTCAGTCACACGTCCTCTCGTTTCCTCACCCTTCGCCAGGCACTTGGCCACTCGGACTCCGAAGTGCGGCCCGACGTAGCGTGTGCGAATGTCTGCTCCTGGACCCGGAAGATCACGGCTCGGAGTGGCCTCTGGGACCGCTGCTGGTCCCGTGGCTGAGACTGGTGGTGGTGCTTACACCACTACGGACCGGCACGGTGGCCAGACCAACGGTGTCTCAACTGTGCACATCTATGAGGATCCACCCAACGTCGGAACTCATCCGGGGGGTTCGCATGCCAGCACTAGTGGAACCTCTACGCAGGCAGGCTCCACGACACTGCGCCACAGCAGTGGGCCGAGCTTCAACAAAACGTTGACCAGCAACAAACTCGTGGCAGTCCCCACCCTCACGTTGCCGGCGCAGCGGTCGGCACTGTCTGATATCAGCAACCAGCGCCCACATGGAACGGCTGTTCAGCAGCACCCTCACCAACCGATGGGCCTGGCACCGTTGCATCCGTCCCAGCAGCAATACCAGTATCAGCAGTACCGAACGGCTGCAAGCGTTGCACCTCAGTCGCAGATACCGTCACAGCAACTCACGAACTTCAGTAGCGCTGTGCCTCAGGCTGGTTTGAAGCGCCCAACCCCCATTCTGCCTCATCCGCATGGCCTCGGCGCGCAGGTAAGTAGTAATCGCCCTGCGCAGCTCCCGCCTCTCGTCAATACGCAGCAGGCGCAACTCCAGAGACAAATGGTTAGCACGGCAACTGCAGTGCCAGCTGGCCTCCAGCGTCGCAAGTCAGATGCCTCAGGACCGATTGTACAGCCGTCGCAGCAACAGCAGCAGCAGCATACGCTCGCCTCTGCACCATCATCGCACCTTATTCGAGCTACTTTCGACTCATCCGCAATGGCAGCGCCTAGCGTGACTCACAGCACCAACCAGCTCCCGGCTTCAAGCCAGCGAGAACACCCCCATCACCCATCCGAGAAGAAACTTGCCCAGGATGCGGATGTCATGGGAAGCGAGTTAGCCCCTCTGCCAGAGTCGCGATTAGCAAGTGAATCTGCGGCTGCACGAACTGCAGATGCTTTCCATTCGGATCAGGAGCGTGAAGGATTTTCTTCAAGAAAGCGCCCTGCGCCAGCACCAGCCGACAAAGCTGCTGCCTTGTGTGGATCTGCAAGCAAGATGGTCGTTCGAGAGCAGCGTGTATTTACCAATGGCCCATACGGTCAAGATGAAGCCGTTCAGAAGCTCACATTCTCAGGATCGTCCTCAGATTCCGAGCCTGCAACTTCAGCTTCCCAGTCCTCGCACGACGATGAATCGAAGTGCGCGATTATGACAGCAACGGCAGCTGCCCTTGCCAGCCCTCAAAAGCAATCTTACGCGGATGGCACGCCAATGTCCGCAGGCAAATCGCCTAGCCGTCAGCTAAACTTCGCAAATCCATCGGCGGGTAGTGTTCGAGCGGAGGCTAAGGCTGCACACATGACTGAACACTATCCCGAATCCACAGGCGAGTCTAGCTCAGGTTCATCAACCACCAAGGTTGGAGAGTCTGCAGGGTCTACCAATGTTGAGGCAAAACCTGACTCAGCTCAGCCAACCGCGACCCTCACGACTGTTGCGGCCCCTAGACAAGCCGAGCAGGGTTCGCGCCGGGAGCCAGGTCTGGTTCGCGTGCCCGGGTTTGCTAACTACTCTACGTTTGCCACTCGAACGGGCCAGGATCCAGCACATGAGTACGAAGATGATATCCATGCTGCTCTTCTAGAACTGGAATCAACGTATTGTCCTCGGCCCGACTACATGGAAGCAGTCCAAAACGACATCTCGTACGGAATGCGAGCAATACTTGTGGATTGGCTCGTTGAGGTTGCAGATGAGTACCAGTTGGGACCTCAAACACTCTACCTCGCAGTTCAGTACGTTGATCGATTGCTCAGCATCGTCGCGATTCACCGAACCAAGTTGCAATTAGTCGGAGTCACGGCTATCCTTGTCGCGGCCAAGTATGAAGAAATCTACGCCCCAACGGTTGATCAGCTTGTCTATATCTCAGACAACACGTATCAGCGTCAGGAGGTCGTTCGGATGGAAACTATCCTTCTTACATCCTTGGGCTTCGGATTGTGTGTGCCTACTGCCTACGACTTCTGCGCAAGATATTGCCGCGCAGGTAGCCTACGTGGTCTCGGATCTTATCTCGCCATGTACATTTGTGAGGCAGCGCTCCAAGACGCGGTCTATGTCGTCCACAAACCTTCAGCCATAGCCGCTGCTGCCGTCCTGTTGGCTAGATACATGTTGCTCACGCACCATCTTCTCAATGATGCACTCCCTGCCGCAGCACAAACCTTGGACCTCAACATGGCTCCTCAATTCCAATTGCCAGTGATTGTGGGATATCTCCGCGCTGCCTGGCCACCGTCGCTCGTCGCCCTGACCCAATTTACTGCAAGTGCACTCGCTCACTGTGTCAGCGCCGTTGCCGCTGTCGTGACGAGAATCATGGGATGGACTGCAAATCCAACAGAACCTCGAGAACCCCCACGTGCGGTGACGATCAAGTACTCAAGTCCCAAGTTCGAAGCCGTCGCTACACGGTTCTTCCCACCAATGGATGTCACAGCATATGCAATGAAATGTGTGGACTTCCCTGATCTCCTTCTCAGAGTATCACCGAATGAAATCCCAAGGGATATCCCTTTGCCGGGCACAAGCATGCGAACCTCACTCTCGCGCCCGTCGCCAGCCACGACTCCAACTCGTCTGATGGCGTATGCACATGCACCGACACCAAATCCGTCGCCAGTTGTAGGCAATGATACTGAATTACCTACGATTATGGGAGTCGCTTCAAACAACCAGTCTGCTGGAAGTCCCTCAGGAGACAGTACCGGAAGTAGCTCCGCTTCAGAACTCGGAACTGAAACTCCGGACCCTGACAAAGGAGAATAAGTCAGCAGAAGTACGCTCGACCGAAAGCGTCGCTGGTGAACATTGACCACGTCAATCGGCACGCCTTCAGGTCGGTCATACCTTTCCGTATGAATAGTTCATTGTGCAGACTGGATGCTTGGCATCGTCTACCACTCCCAACTGAATCATCCCATGTATAGTAGCTTTCATCAGTCGACACGTCCATACTCCGGTTTCATTTCCTGTCTTACCCATCTTTGATACATTGTGTCATTCATAATAGCATTACCACTAATGATATCGTCTTCGTAAATTTTACGTTGCTCCAAGAAGTTTTGTGCGTCGCATCGGCGGTACCTCGAGTCGTATATATCTATGCGGCAAGCTAGCTCGTCAAACCGCAGGTAGGTTTGTTGCAGTTGTTTGAACTATGTGAAAACATGTTCCATTATATTGATTACTCGTGCCATGTTATACCATGTAGCGCATTTACCACGCATCACCATCAACATTCTCCATTTTGTACTCTATCACACAGCCCGAACTGCCTATTGCTTAATAACTCCAGTTCCTCGTACATCTGAGCATGTCGCTTGTCGTGAGAGGTCACTGCTAACACCCATTTGCTTGAGGTACAAATTAGAAAATGATGAGGAACACACCAGCGTGTTATCTTTTTTCGTTCAGCTCTTGCCCGTAGCGCCAACCGCCAATAAGAACTGATTGCTGACGCCGGCGTCAAGCATGAAACGGAAGCATGAATGGATTCAGTCCTACATCAGCTCAAGCAGTACCTTGCCAGCAAAGCATTTGCTTTTTATAACACGGTACAGTGAACCTTGCTATTCTCACCATGCGGCTTCCCATTCATAAAGCCAATCGCTCAAATCCAACCGCTCGCTTGATGAGGAACCAGCATGTCGCCCTGTGTCAGTGGAAAGTTTCGGTCTTCGGGCACACTGTCGATCTACTGGGATCTTGAGATCTGATCAGTGAGGCCGCGATCAAATGCTAGCATTTGCAGCACATCCATGATTTAATTGTGGAAGTTATGCTATTGTGTCATAGTAGCTCATGGATGCGTGCATAAATTACCCCAAATCCCCGCCTCAGATATTTAGACCCTCAACCATGAGCTCTGAGTCAGAAAGCAATGCCCACAGCTACGCAAGATTGAATCGCGTCGTGGCTCAGCTCTGTGCCGGCAGTCAAGGTGCAGAGCCCACTCTCCCAACCCTCCAGTACGTTGAGCTCGAGAAGAAAGGCCGCGTGGGCATCATTCGAATGAACCGCCCCAAACAGTTCAACGCGCTGTCAGATGCACTCGTGAGTGATATCGTCGCTGCGGTTCGTCACTTCAACAGTGATGCAACCTGCGGTTGTATTATTCTCACCGGCAATGGGAAGGCGTTTGCAGCAGGTGCTGATATCAAGGAGATGATGAATAAGTCCTTCTACGAGATGTCGACTCGAGACAAAATCGCTCCGTTTGATGCGATTGCAGCTAGCAAACTACCCATTATTGCAGCGGTCAACGGCTTGGCACTGGGTGGTGGCTGCGAGATTGCTATGATGTGCGATATTATTTATGCAGCTGAGTCTGCGCAGTTCGGCCAGCCTGAGATCGTTATTGGCACAATTCCTGGTGCTGGTGGCACACAGCGCCTGACACGTGCGGTTGGCAAGTCCAAGGCAATGGAAATTGTACTAACAGGCAAGCGCGTATCGGCCCAGGAGGCTGAACGCATGGGCTTGGTGGCTGCGGTCGTCCCCGATGACAAACTGCTCGAGACCGCAATGGCCACTGCGGCAAAGATTGCTTCACACTCGCGACCGATGGCAATCCTTGCGAAGGAGGCTGTGAATGCTGCCTTCGAATCGTCTCTTGCCGAGGGTTGTCGTCTAGAGCGAAGGCTGTTTATGAGCACATTTGCGCTGAAGGATCAGAAGGAAGGTATGCGAGCGTTTGCAGAGCGCAGGCAGCCTAATTTTACTCACGAGTAAATCCTCAGTACTTCTGAGTAAGCATGGGAGCTGATACGATTCAAACGCAGCCTTGAACGTCGGGGTTCCAAACCGATGTGCTGTGAGAACAAATAGCTAAAATACAAAGTACTCCAAAGATGCCATGCGGGGACAAGGCAAGAACTAAAAAATACATCAAACGGAGCGCTATTGTCGATCGAATGTACAGTCAACTTGCATCTTTGCAAGGACAGAAAAACGAACTGAATTGAATTGAGACTACATAACCGGCAGTAAATTAATCAGGGTTGATTTGGATTAGACTCGTAGTGGGGGAGGAGTGTTGAATCAAAGGTGCTCGGGGACTGCCCAATTATCGAGTACAGGCCCTCGTTCATGTCGTTGCCTTCCTCGGATATCGGAAGCGAGCTGCCTGCCATATAGACACTCGCCGCATACAGATCCTTGGAAATGTCATACCCGCCTGCTACGCCATCAGTATCGCCATCCGCCCCAGTGGGCGCCATCATCGTGGACAGTTCGGGTGGATGATAATCAGATGCAACGGCCGCTGCCGCTGCCGCTGCCGCCGCTGCGAGCGATATACCTCGCGATGACCGCACTCCGAGTACATCATCAATTGAATGAAACTCGGCCGAGTATGCCCGGCCAGATGGTATGAATTGCTTTTCCAAACCTCTTGTATCGTTGCTTTGTGTCGCAGCACCGTTGCCAAACGGATGCATACGTACGCTACGGCTCATTCGAGCAGCTTGAGGACTTGCAATATCTACCTGGCCAAGGTATACGTCATCAGCATCAACATCTAGGGGCGCTTCCAACGAATCCTCCTCGCTTGGACTATCACCGACCTTCGGATTGACAGTCCCTTGTGTGATGAGACCTTTCCAAAGTTGGAAGTTCTGGGTCGAGAAGCCAAAGAGAAGGAAGGAGAAGAAGCCAATCGAAGTGATGAGGATGGTCTTTGCCATGATCATGCTCTCAGGAGGGTCGTCATCGGTATCCAACTCGATGTGGAATGCGATAAGAACCGCGAAATAAATGAAGAATATCACCATGAAGAACATGTGCCGGCTGTAGGCCAGCATTCGAATTGACTCCGCCCTCGACAGCGAGGTGTACAGATGGCTCCTGTACACTTTCCAGAGACATCGAGGCCAGATGAACAGGCCAACGAACACCGTCAAGCCTAGCCATCCATAGAACGACACGTATGAGTAGTAGATGGGTCGCGCTTTGATGAAGCATTCCCAGAGCTCGCCGTCAATCGGTCGCTCCGTGTCCAGCACATCTGTGGCTTTAGAGACAATGGTAAAGAGCAGGGGCACGCCCCAGCCGATGGCATTGTAGATGCCTTCGCGTTTATCGAAGGAGGCCGTGTTTCCACGCACCATGACGTCGTAGAAGTTGAACGAGATGATCCCCCACCAAACCCAGCAAGCGGTGCCGAAATAGTACAGGCCCACCGACTGGAACGCGCACGCACTCCTCGCTGTGATGAGGGAGAACAACGATAGCCCGAACGAGGCGACGCACAGATAAAGGGGAAGTCTCACTGGATACTTGCGCCGCACAGGGAAGATCAGAAAGGTCACAATTGTGAATGCGCTGACGATGACAGATATGCTGGCCATGACGCGTGCGGCAGTGTTCACATCGTCCAGCCACGGGGGCAAGAAGGGGTTCTTGCCTAGCGACGTCATGCTGCGATCGTCGTTACGGTTGCGCGCGATCCACCGCTGATAAACTCGATAGTGTGTCTTGGACTGAAGAAATCTTAGCTCGAAGTTGGACTTTTGCAAGCTGTTTCAACTTAAGGGTGGTATGAGTCGAGATAATACCCTGCTTGTGCGCTATGCCGCAGGGGTATCCATCAAATGGTGGCGGTGTTCGCCGTCCACACGTGCCTGCCCAAGCGAAATTGGTGTTTTCCACACTAGCTTTTTTTGGGTCATCGAGCTAGCACGATGCCTCCAAGGGGGACCAGGTGAGTGGTGAAATCCTGAGCATGAGACTCTCAGGGAAGTTGTGTCGGATACGTCGTAGATGGACCGGGCGATGGTCTAGAACTGAGATAACACCACTCGCTATGTCACCATATGTTAATTTGCACTTTAAATACATACCCCGTTTGAAAGAACATTGTTGTAGAACTGAAGTTGTATTAGACAGAACTACAGACTAACTGCGGGTCCTTTGTCCCTCTAGTCTTGCAACCGGAGTAAGTCACGTGTTACCTGGTTCTTTAGAAGTCGAAGTGTGCACGGAATACATTTGGATCCTCAAAGGCGATTAACTCAAGCAGGTCCGTGCGGTCTATCCTGAACAAGCATGACCGTAGATAGTCCCACATCATGGACTGCTCGCGATTGATAACCAGCGTCTGCAATGCAGCCTTGATGGCACTCTCGTAGTCACGTGCATTGTAGAACGCCACGACTCTGTTACTAAGGAGACGGACATTATTGGGGCGGAACTGTAATGCTTGGTCGTATGCTTTGAGAGCCTCCAAAGGATGACCATTGGTAGCGAGGGTAGCACCGAGGCGGTTCCACAGTTGATGGTCACTGGGATTAAGACGGACTGCGTTCTGGAATGCCTCAGTCGCAAGATCGTAATCTTGAGAAACGTGGAACAGAAGACCCAGCACATTGTATAGCTCTGCATCGTTGGGGTTCACCTTAGTAGCAGCCTGGAAGACCTTAACAACCTCAGCTAAGAGTCCTTGGTCGACACCCTGAGGGTCGAAGATCTTGCTTGAGTCGTCAGCATACAATTGTTCGTATGCCTCGAGGGCGCTCAAGTCAACCTTACCCTGGTACTCGGGATTGCGCTTAATCCAAAGCTTCAAGTACTCAAGCGCCTTGACCAGGTTATTCGAGTTGATCAAACTGACAGACAGGAGGACCAGAGCCGGAAGGTGATAGGGATCAAGCTCGATGCAGCGATACAACGCAGCCTGAGCTTGTTCTGCTGCAGCAAACTGGTTGTTCGCGTTGCCGAGTAGGTACCAGGCTTCGGAGTTCTCGCTGTCCTTCTGAACAGCTGCCTCGAAGGCTTGGATGGCCAGAGCGAGTTGATCTGCCTCCAAATACTCCAAACCCTTCTTAAGTGGATCCTCTTCCTGGAGGAAAGGACTCTCTTGAGAGAAATCGTACAAGATGACGTTACCCTTGCGTATTCGCTCCTGGGCACGAACGATCAGATCTGCAATGGACGTGGGGAGTGTGGGCTCCTTTGATTCTTGACTATCGCCGTCAGCACCGATGTACTCACGCCACATGCGCTCTGCGTCCTCTTTGGTATTCAAGTAGACGTCCTCCTCATCTTCCTGACCCTCCTTCAGGTCAGGAGAAACACCATAAGCCTCCTTCCATTGATTAATCCAGTCGTGGGTACGCCTGAGGGCCTCTTCCGCTACCTTAGCCTCTTCTTCGGGCGTGTACTCATAGTCGTCATAAGCGTGGAAATTACTCGTGTCAAACTCCTGGACATCGTCTTCGTCTGCCCAACCCTCCTCGGCAGCAACTTCCTCAGCTTTCTTTTGAAGATCCTCAAGTGTAACAGGGACAATCTGATCATCTACAAACTTAACCTGTCCTGAACGAATCTGGGAGATGAGTTTGATGAATTTGCTGTTATGATACTTACTTGTTGGATCGTTCAAGATCTGGTCAATTACGTTCTGATCAATACCGTACATGGAGGCCCCGACTGTGCTTGTGGTGGTCGAAGCTGCCGTTTGGGCGTCCTTTTCGGCAAACTGGCTCACCTCTTCCTGCTGTGCACGCAGGCTAGAGAACAAACCTGCCTTCGCAGCAGATGGTGCTTGCTGCTGCAGGCGCAACTGCTCTTGCTGCTGCAATTGCTGTTCGATGGCTTGAAGTTGTTGCTGCTGCTGTTGGACCTGCTGCTCGAGGGCTCGCTTCTGTGATTGTGCCAGAAGTAGCTGCTGATCGGTCGCGCTCTGCTGGAGCATTGAGGTCAGTACCTGCTGTTGTTGCTGCAGGGTTTGTTGCTGCTGAAGAAGATTCGTAGCCGATGTGACGGCTGCTGCCTGAGCCGATGCAAGACTGTGAAGATTTGCCGTGCCGACTGTAGGCTGAGCGACCACGGAACTCTCCACAGCGGGTAAAGCTTGCAACATGGGCTGAACCATACTGTCATAGACGTTGGGACCAGCTGCAGCAGTGATTGGCACGGGCTGAATTGTCGTAGCTGCAGCTGCTGCTGCTGCAGGTTGGCTCGCTGCAGGTCGCATCATCTGGCCCAAGCCAGCGGGGCCTCGGATGACGGCAGTGGAGGAAGCAGCCGGCATGCCAGCTACAGTCTGAGCTGTGGGTAGGGCAATATCATGTGAGAGACCCGACGCGATGCCTGTCGCCGCTGCCGCCGCAGGCATAGCGGAAGCCGTATGCTGATTTGCGCGGAGAGCTCCAAGCTGCTCATTCGACTTCTGGATACCACCCAAGACGGCACCCACCGCAGATGCCTTGGACGAATTGGACGACATAGTAGCGTGCCTAGACAGTCGTAGAACGGGGTAGCATGGGACAATTGAGTCACAATGTGGAGTAGAATCGCGCCTAGTCAGTGTGCGCAGTCAAGATCTGAGTAGAAACCGCGTGAATTAGGGGAGTAATGGTAAGCAGAGTAGGATAAATACACGACGATAGTATGGATCTAGTCGCGAAACATGACTTAATCACATCTTATCGCGAGGGTGCGTACTGCGATACCCCCGTTTCAGCCCGCTGACAAAGTTGAAAATTCTCCAGAAGTTTCGGATTCTTGGTTCAAATCCCAAGTGCGTCACTGGCTTCCGTGCTGGTCTAGCGCTCTATGCGGGGTAGAGCCCCGGGTAATAGCGGGCGGTAAATGATATCCAGGAGGGCCTGTATAACAGCTATCATGAAATATAGTGTTAGTCATCATGGCAATATACCAATCGCATTACAAATAGTACAACACTCTTGTATGTTGAAGTGAATACCATAGTCTACCTGCATACCATAAGGGAAGCTCATCTTGAACAAGCGTTATAAGGGTGAATGCGTTAGTCCATGTGTTTTTAAGTTCGACTGACCACAGGGAGGACGAAATCTAGTGGAGTCTGTGGAGGAGGTACTACTATTTCCACTTCCCACTTATCTGGACGCTCGACCCTGACCGGTAAGTTCACGAACACTGGGCTTGGATTGGGGATGCTGCGTGAGCGCAATCGAGGCGCCAGTACTTCGTAGACTTGAATCGCTCAAATTTCCACTACTGCCACCCTGGTTTTGGTGCGTTAGACTATTCTTTCCATGCTTCGGTTGCACGGTGCTGTACACTGGATGTAATTTGCGCTCTGCGATGAGCATTTGACGGATGTGGGACTTCTTCAGCTCCATTTCTGAGTTGCGCAGTCGGTTCTTAAGTCGCTGGAAGTCCTGTGCCTTAGCCTCAAGCAAAGCCATACGCTCTAGCCTTAGCTTTGCAGCGAGTTGTTGTCTATCCCACTGTTGTTGCTTCAGGAGCGCCTCGAAGTGCAGTTGGTTATCGAGCTTGGCAACTCTGCGGATCTTGTCGATCTCAATAGCCTCAAGCAAGTCAGCCTTCCGCTTGATCTTTTCGGCCATTAGATACTTTTGTGCTTTGGCTAGCAAGACTTGTCGCTTTCGCAAGTTCAGCAACTCGACGGAGAACTTGGGGATGCGCTTTTTCCTGAGACGATGGTACAGCTCCCTCTGTTGATCATCATGTTTCCACTTCAGCTGGTCAATTAAGTCATCTGCGCGAAGCTTATGCTCCATCAGCTTGCGAGCCCAGACCTGGTCAAAATTGGCTTGATGCCGGGCCACCATTTCGAAGAACACCTGGACATCAGCTTGTTGGGCCGCCTCCAATTCCTTCCGATTGAACTGCGTCCTCCGCTTCCTCAGGTTCTCCAAATGCTGTCGTGTGCGTTCGGCATCCATGTACTGTGCATTTTGTTCATACAATCGCATCATGTGCTCAACTTGACCGATCAGTTGTTCCAGAGACAGACGGTCTTCTTGGCTGACCTCTCCTGTGGCTCCCCGGAGCTGGGGCATGCTGTACTCTCCAATTCGTCCAGACGAGCCCCTGCCAGATGCTCCGCTTGACGGACTTGCTTGATCCTCGCCGTCATATGACATCAGGGCCCGAGAGAGGCTCGAATCATCACCATTGCCCCAGTTGCTTCCTTCCTGTCCACCATAACCCTTCGTTTCATGGTCTCCAAAGTAGGAGGTACCTGCGCCAGCCTCATCGCCATACATCTGTGAACGGAACTGGTTAATGTCTAGGTTCAGCGCCGCTACATCCTCGTTATAGGGGTTTACATCATGATACAACTCCCTGGGATTGCTCGGCATGCCATCCAGCTCTTCGCCATGGACTTCATTTACATCGGGGGCGAGTCGTATGCTGCCGTCCATGGGATGAGACTCATGTCCACCCATCAGGCCCTCATTCTGGTCCAGGTGAATATAGGCCTGATCTGGAATAGGTCCTCCTCCTCCTCCTCCTCCTCCTTCTGCTCCTCCGGGCGACATGGCTCCGTTTGTTCCCGATGATCCTAATGCCGAGGCTGATGCTCCTCCCGTGGGCATAGGGTCGCTGCCAGCGGCACCAGCACCAGCGCCTGCGGTGAGGAAGGTGCTCCCCATGTCATCCTCAAAGCTGTAGTCGTCGGCGTACAGTGCGTCATCCGCGACGTAGGCCGCGTTCTTGGCTGCCATCCCGCGTACGGTTTCGGTCACTCAAGGCGGGCCTAGCTTCTCCAATCAGACTCAGTGGCTCAGTTCACAGCGAGTCGGCAGTGGCGTCGACGATTGATTCTAGATGAGATGTCACACACCGCAAACGGGCCCAGTCAGTATCGTATTCCAGGTCTGGACTCAGCAGCCAATTCTTTGTGTAAGGCTATACTCAATGATGCTTGCGTGGATAGCTTGATTGAGCCGGCGAAACAACTGCTCTGACCAACACCTACAGGCCCAAATGCACGGCAGTGAAACAGCACTCGTGGCTCACGCGAAATCCAAGCCCAAACCGTCAACGTTTTTTCTTGAGAAAACCGTTTCTCTTTCGTCCGGGCGGGTTATCCGTCCTGGCCCGGATATGGACCAGGAAACTTCAAAATTCGTTACTTCTACTAGATTGCTTTGGCACGCGATTTGGAGCGTTGACGCAGGTGCGTGAGATAAACAACGGTAAAGTTAGGCACAGGTTTGCACCGACAATTGGACTGTAGTGCTTGTAGTACTCGAAACTAAACCAGATACTATCCAATGAGCGCCACTTCACGGATGCTCGTGGAAAACCCAGGGCCTGGGAACACACTTCGGGCGGCCGCGGCGGCCACAACCACCGCCCTTCCGCCCATTGAGGCCGGCCACAAGAGCAAGAAGGAGGTACGTACTCGTTTTGATGCGCACTGAAGCTATCGCCTGCTTAAGGCTTGAAAGGATCTCTGTTCCAACTCCTGACTCCGAGGTCTAAGGTGGCTGTTGACTGAAACCGTCAAAGTTTGCGTGGCTATGGCGAGGAACTTTGCGCTTACAGTACCATCTCACGTATCATCCACCCTGACCTTCCCAATTCCACCACAACTCTAGGATGTGCTCGAGGAATACTTCCACCAGCGAGAGCTGGAGAGGAATCCCTTCGTAATGACCGATGAGGACGTATTCACGCTACGAGAACGCGAGCGACAGGAGAAGGCGCGCCAGAGAGAGCTCAACATGACCACAAAGATCTGGGACAAGACGAAGGACGACGGCACCGCGATCCGTGTAAGCCAAATTCGCGCAGCGCGGGCGAAAAAACACTCGCAGGCATCCCAAGTCACGGCTGCACATTCGTTCCAGGGACGACGCAAGGATAAGGAGAACATGGCCGTGTTCATTGCAAAGAAGCGTGAGATGTTCCTCATGCAGATGTCACTCGACACGAAGAAGAAGGAGATCCAGAAGCTTGAGGATAAAGCAAAGCAGAAGGAAGAAGCTCTGCGCAACGCTGAGCGAATGCTTGAGGAGGATGCCATGCGATTTGATGCTTTCCTCAAGGAGAACGACCGACGAGCTCACCAAGCACTCAAGGCGGCTGAGCGTGAAACTAAGGAAAAGCAGGAAAAGACTGCTGAGCTGAAGCGGCTCAAGGCGATTGCCGAGACTCTGGACAATGAAATCCAACGCGCTGAAGATCAGCTGATGAACTGCGAAAAGTACAAGCGCTTCTTGGACAGTCTAACACCTCCTGCAGAATTGGAGGCCGCACAAAAGGCGCAGGCCGAGGCCGCGCAACGCCGGGCAGGACGGGAACTCAGCCGACGACTGGCGCAGGGTGAAAAACCAGAAACCGACGGAGCGCTACCCAATCTCTCGTCGCTGACGGTCAGCGGCGTAGATGCTGATGGTGTTGAGTCAGATGACGATGATGAGGACTCCGAAGATGATGAAGCGCAGTATATGCACTTCCGCGATCCTCAGCAATTGCTCAGTCTATTTGCCCAGCTCGAAGAGCGTAATCTCTTCCTGATTCAGAATGTACAGGAAACTGAAGAAACCCTCGAAGAGCTGAATCGCAAGTACCAGCAGCTCAAGGATGAGTTGACTGAGAAGACGAGTCAGCTGCAGCAGAATATTGCGGATTTGGGCGCTAAGATTGCGGCAGAACGAGCGAAGACTGAGGCTCTTAAGCAGCGTGCTCATGCCGGTTCTCAAGCTGGAAATCAGCACAAGCTGCTACAGAGTCTGACCGTAAAGATCCGCGAAGTGTACACCAAGTTCTGCTCCGGAGAGCAGCCTGATCCCGTTGACATGCTTCGTGCGCTCGAGTCCGAATTGGATCGCCGACTGAACGAGATCCTCACCTACGCCGCAATCTCAAAGGAGAAGGCTTTGGAGGTCAAGCATGCCGAAGAGCACTGCAACGACGAGCGCTCCAAGGCAAGCCACCAGGAGAAGCTCGCTGCCATTCAGCAGGATGAGCGTGAGCATGCTGCCTTGACGAATGCGCGAACGAACGCCGAAATCACTAAGTTCGTCGGAAAGCCGCTCATGCGAAGGAGTAAACCTCCGTTCAGGAAGCATAAGGAGGAGAAATCTCAGGTTGTTGAAGTCGATCTTGAGGAGAAATACCTCTTCTCGCCGGATTACTAATCATTGTAAAGTTAGTTGTGGAGCATATTCGTATGAATGAGCCTACATACACACAATCATACACTAACCAGTTGTATCAACGTGCGTGCATGGATATACATATATATCCATCGTGTGAGATGCAAGCTCGCTTGAAACATTAATCTCCATACAGCTAAGGCGCTGGAGAGTATATCTCCCGAGTATCCCAATCATTCACTATGGCTATGCACGCACCAAGCACCAAAAACGCCAGCAGCGTCGACGTCTGACATCTGGGCAAAACCCGAACAGGGGTGGAAAAAATCAGCGAACTCGGCTCTCGAAGGGTGAATTTACTTCGCATATACCTCGCGACTGAGCAACACCATGACCGAGGAGACCAAGTCGAACGCGGGCCAGAAGTTGGCGCTCTCATTTAACCCAGCCAAACGGCTCATGTCATTCCTTGAACCCACCGTATGGCACCACATGACACCCATGGCGCAGAAGTACAATGCTCTCAACTTGGGACAGGGCTTCCCTGGCTTCACTCCCCCAGACTTTGTGAAGCAGGCTTTGGCCGATGCCACACTGGAGAAGAATGGACTCAATTACCTTGCTAATCAGTATGCCAGATCCGCTGGTAACCTCATGCTTGTCAACAAACTTGCCGAGATCTATACTCCAAGACTTAGACGCACGATCGATCCACAGACTGAGGTTATCATCTGCAACGGTGCCACGGGCGTGATCTTCAACGCCACTCAGAGTTTGCTCAACCCTGGTGATGAAGTCGTCGCATTCGAACCCACGTTTGATATCTACTTGGCTCAGTCTGAGATGTGTGGAGCAACACTCAAGCCCGTGCCACTCGTTCTCGAGGAAAATGCAGAGACGAAGACCCCCGAATGGACATTCGATATGGAAGCATTCCGTAGCCAGTTCAATGAGCGGACCCGTCTTCTTATTCTCAACACACCTCACAACCCAACTGGCAAGGTCTTTACTCGTGCAGAACTTGAAGCAATTGCAGCCGTGGTTCGCGAGTTCCCCAACGTCGTGGTGATCGCAGACGAAGTCTATGAACACCTCGTATATGAAGGCGAGCATATTCACTTTGCATCCCTCCCGGACATGTATGAGCGTACCTTGACGGTATCCTCGGCGGGTAAGACCTTCTCTTGCACGGGCTGGAAGATTGGATGGGCAATTGGCCCCAAGCACTTGATCCAGGGTCTCGGCATTGCAGGCTCATGGGTCTCATTCTCTGTCAACACTCCATCTCAGATTGCTATAGCGAACGCACTCACGCAGGCAGAGAAGCCTACCTTCGGACCGAAGCAGGACGAAACCTACTTCAAGTGGCTTCGAGATTCATACCTTACCAAGCGACAGATCCTTTGCGATGGCTTGCGCGAGGCTGGCTTCAAGCCCATTCAGCCCCAAGGTTCGTTCTTCGTTATGGCTGACAGCTCTGACATTGAAATCCCGCAAAAGTGCTTCGACCAATGGCCGGGAGAGTCTCGTGATTGGGTCCTCGCTCGTTGGCTGACCAGCGAGATGGGAGTTGCATGCATCCCACCCTCTCCATTCTACTGTGAAAAGAATAAGCCATTGGCCTACAACCTGCTTCGTTTTGCATTTGCCCAGAGCGACGATATCCTTCGTCAGGCAGTGGGACGTCTAAAGCAGCTACGCGCCTTTGTTCGCAAGTAACAGAGTCGAAAAAGATTACATGATTAACCAGAGGCCAGACTTTTGTCCTGAATATATGTTACGCATGATGCACTGATGGTTGTTCTTAATTATAGTAAATTTGCTGTATTGTGTAGAACTCACATGAATGGAACAAACTGGTGCGACGCATATTGCTATGCGAAGTCGGACAATCTAACTGCCCCATAGTGCATGAGGAGGCGAGTGAGTAAGTGAATTGGACTAGTGAGGACGAGGGAGTTGTGGTCTGTGGGTCGGAGGGATTAGGTGTTGCGGAACAAAGCAGAACACCGGGACCTTCGACCTGGCTCACTCACGCTGCCTCATGTTGGCATGCTTGCCTGAGAATGTACTGTCATTATATCGAAGAATAAATAAAGAATCGTACATCTCATTGCAACCATCACTAAGAGCTGCATGAAGAAGTCGTATATTTTTCACTGTGAACAAAAAAAGAAGCCAAGCTGCCTGTGTGTTTGTGTACATAATAGCAAGGGTTTAATAATAATATTATGAAGCAGTCGCAGCAAATGCAGCTTATTTCTTCTCCTCGAACTCTGCATCCTTAGCGTTGGACTCAGAGCTAGATGATGAGGACGATGAAGAACCACTGTTCTTGTAGACGGCCTCACCGATCTTGGTGGCACTCTTGTTCAAAGCCTCGATAGCAGCCTTGAGTTGCTCGAGGTTGTTGTTGTCAAGAGCATCGCGAGTCTTCTGGATCTCAGCCTCAACAGCCGAGATGGTGTCAGCATCGAGCTTGGAGCGGTGCTCATTGAGAGCCTTCTCAGTGTTGTAGATGAGGTTCTCAGCGCTGTTCTTAGCCTCAGCCAAGTCGCGCTTCTCAGCATCCTCCTTCTGGTGACGCTCAGCCTCCTGGACCATGCGGTCAAGATCAGCCGAGGAGAGACCAGAGTTGGAAGTAACAGTGATAGCCTGCTCGCGGCCAGTTGCCTTATCACGAGCTGAGACGTGGACGATACCGGAAGCATCGATATCGAAGGTAACCTCAATCTGAGGACGGCCACGAGGAGCAGGAGGAATGTCAGTGAGATCGAACTCACCAAGGAGCTTGTTGTCAGCAGCCATGGCACGCTCACCCTGGAGAACCTTAATGCTGACCTGAGTCTGGTTATCAGCAGCAGTGGAGAAGACCTGAGACTTCTTGCAAGGGATAGTGGTGTTGCGGTTAATCAACTTAGTGAAGACACCACCGAGGGTCTCAATACCGAGTGAGAGGGGAGTGACATCGAGAAGAAGAACATCGGTAACCTCACCACGGAGCACACCACCCTGAATAGCAGCACCAGCGGCGACGACCTCATCAGGGTTGACAGAACGGTTCGGGGGCTTGCCGAAGAACTTCTCAACGACCTCATGGAGGCGGGGCCATCGGGTCATACCACCGACCAAGATAACCTCGTTGATGTCCTTCTTGCTGAAGCCAGAGTCCTTCAAGCAGTTCTCGCAAGGAGGAAGAGTCTTCTGGAGGAGGTGGTCAACCATCTTGTCGTGCTGAGCACGAGTGAGCTTGTACTGAAGGTGCTTAGGACCGCTCTTGTCAGCAGTAATGAAGGGCAAGTAGATCTCAGTAGTGAGAGTGTGAGAGAGCTCAATCTTGGCCTTCTCAGATGCCTCCTTTAGACGCTGCATAGCAAGGTTGTCCTTGGAGAGATCAATACCCTCCTGCTTCTTGAACTCCTGAATAAGGAAATCAACCAAGACGGCATCGAAGTCCTCACCACCGAGGAAAGTATCACCGTTAGTAGCCTTGACTTCGAAGACGCCGGACTGAATCTCAAGGATGGAAATATCGAAAGTACCACCACCGAGGTCATAGACAGCAACGACCTGGCCCTCCTTCTTGTCGAGACCGTAAGCCAAAGCGGCAGCAGTGGGCTCGTTGATGATACGCTTGACATCAAGACCTGCGATCTTACCAGCATCCTTGGTAGCCTGACGCTGTGCATCGTTGAAATAAGCAGGCACGGTAATGACCGCCTGGCTCACCTTGCGGCCCAAGTAGTCCTCAGCAGTCTGCTTCATCTTCATCAAGACGAAAGCACCGATCTGAGAGGGTGAGTACTTCTTGCCACGAGCCTCAACCCAAGCGTCACCGTTGGGAGCCTCAACAATCTTGTAAGGCACCATCTGCATGTCCTTCTGAGTCATGGGGTCGTTGAAACGACGGCCAATCAGACGCTTTGTGGCGAAGAAGGTACCCTGAGGGTTCTGGACAGCCTGACGGCGTGCGGGCTGGCCGACGAGCATCTGGCCATCCTCAGTGAAAGCAACGACGGAGGGCGTAGTGCGAGCACCTTCGGAGTTCTCAATGATGCGCACATTCTTACCTTCCATGATCGCGACGCACGAGTTGGTCGTGCCGAGATCGATACCAATGATATCATTGCCAGCAGCGGACGAGAACGCGCGCGCAGCAGTGACTTTGTTGATCTATATATCAATAGTATACAACCCATGTAATCCAACACACCATAAGTAATATGAATATTAGCACCCCACTACCACCAGATCCAGCACAAAACAGGGCAAACTCCGACGAAAGTCCGACTGCGCAAGGTCCGAAAGTACTTACCTGACTGAGCTTTTGAGCAGCCTTGGATGCAGCCCGGACGGTAAACATTCTACACTGTGGGTTAGAACGAGGCGATCTTGTCGATGAGCTGATGCGGGTTTGGATGCGATTGGTGACATGTGCTACGCAGCGAGAAAACTAGGGCGGAGTTTCGGGTCAGAAACAAGTTCAGTGTGTGGGAGGTGAAAAAGACGTAAATTTGTTCTAATTACGGTAGGTGATGTGATATAAAAACTAGATTATATCTAGTAATGTGTAGTTTTCCATCGATATAATTCATTTACACTCGACTATATCGCTCATAACCCGAGTATTTTACTCTTTTTCACACTCTTTTCACTCTAGTTTTTTTTTATCCTTTCCCTCTCTCCGATCCAGTATTCCTTCACCCCGGGACGCGATCGCAAAGCTCACCCATCGGATTTTCGGAACGTTCCCGACCGACCGACCGACCGACCGACCCGAACAGGAAGGAAGGGCAGGGGACTAGGTACGAAAGTTTTCCATCACCCCCTGTGGCAACCTCCCCACTGAACATTTGACTGAACTCTATGCACACTCTGACTGCGGAATGAGACACATACGCATGCCCAGGCTTAATACCCAACCGAGAAATGCAACACATGCTGGGATAGGACTGAATTCGAAGTTGGAAATTTGCTCAGTAAAATATATCCCCACTTTCGCACGCGAGAAAGCGAATCTACTGGCTGCTGTATGGACTCGACCGATCAGGTTGGAGCGGATGCATGTGCGGTCTAGCCTTGGCAATAAGCGCCACAGTGTCTCCTGTCCTGCAACAGCCTCTGGCTTAGTCTCGTGGCTGGGTGCCCGTCCTCAGCCAGTCAGAGAGCGGCGCATGATCGAGATCCGTTATTCACTTCCAACAACATTGTGTAGCATGCTGAAGAGTAGTATAGGAGTGAGTGCATTTACAAACAAATCATTCATTCTGATTCCCGGTGGCTGCTCAATGCTCGATGATACCCCCAAACTCACGTGCACCTCCCCCGACCACCCCCTATCCTGGACATAGACTAGGAGCCGCAACGGTTTCTCCGCTCTCGCGCTGTTTTCCTCGCCGTTCCGAGCCACATCCAGGCGCTAGAGACATATCCACACCGCCATGTCGTATAGCGGGTGGGACGCTCGCTCACCGCTGCCATGGCAGTCTCAGCCACCCGAGACGATGAGCCGTGCGACCCGCGAATTCATCGCCGCCGTCCCAGACGAACCCGTAGGCGGACACAGAAGCGGGGCCTCATCGCGCCTTTCGCGCTCAACTGCGGCCGATAGCGAGACCAGTGCAGCGTTATCAGACGTATCTGTATTGCGACCCAACCCAACATCCCTCCAGCTTGATGCCATGCAGCGCATAGCCCTCGCAAAAGTCCAGACCATGCTCCCTGCCGACGCTCGACGCTATCTACGAACCCTTCCTCCTGAAGTACGCGAGTATGTGCAAGAAAACGGCTTTGTCAGCAAGACGGGCAAGATCGCACCACCCACCGAAGTCCCAGCTTCGCTACGCCAAAGATCAGACTATACTCCATTCGGACTCCGACGCAATTCACCTCGGCCGTTACTGAAGTCTGGGATCGCTTCAGAATACGTGTCGAAGCTCTTGGAGTCCCCATTTGCGAGCGACGACCACGTCACTTCGCCAGCTGGCCTCGGTTCTGCGCGTTCTGCCCCCTCCAGCCATGGGGGTACTTTGGTTCGAAGGCCAACCCAAGGAGCATCTTCGAACCCTCTGCAATCATTGACGACACCTGAGACGCTTCCCACTGTTGCTCAAATCATGGAAGACCTCGCAAGCATGGTTCGTGAGTCAATCGGCCCTCAGAGCTCCTCGTTGGAGGAGTCCCAGCTGCGACTGGCGGAACGAGTGAAAGAAAACTTCCTTGCGACTAGGCCCGGTGAACGCGACCCACTTCGGATAGAGGCTAAAATGCGAAAGGCGAATGCAAAGGCTGCTGCTGCACTTGAAGAGGCACTAGCCAACCGAGACGTACTTGTCCCAGTCAAAAGCACGCTCGGAGCGCACACCCAAACAATCTCTTTCCTGCAAACCTTCGCCGCACTGAGATCGGATTTGGAAGCCAACTATGAAGCTGTTCAGTTGGCTCTACCCATCTCTCAGCAGCAGTCGCGTGCAGGAGCTGCGCTCATTTCCGCTTTGGAAAGCACACATCCAGTTCTGCGTGGGCGTATTCTAAGAGCTGCACACAGACGTTTGCAGAAAGAGCTGCAGTCCCTAACACAGCCACGAACCAGAGACTTGATGCTCAAGGGTGCGGTGGAGGCAAGATCTTCACGTCAAGAAATTGGCACCTCGGAGCAGGACCCCAGTGCCTCCGTACCTCCCGAGAAGGATCCCTGGCGAGCTTTGATGCAAGCCGTCATGCTTCCTGTGGAACAACTGGACGACACAAGCACGTCCTCCACCCCTCTGATTACAGGTCCATCGCCGGCGGATTCTCAGCCCACACTGAGCAAATACGTTGAGGCGCTTCGCAAGCTGAAGAGCCAAGTTGAGGCTGCTCCTGCTGGAGCTGGGCCGGCTGGTAATTCGGACACGGATTGTGACACAGAGCCCGAACTCGTCGCCGCGGCTAGCTCGTTAATCCAGAGCATCGGTCGGTTATCCTCACTGGCGCTTGCCACAGCCTGGAATGACTGCAACCCGTATATGCCCACAAAATCCGCACAGGGGATGAAATCCGAGACACCAGTCCCCGACGCAGAGCTTGAGGGGTTCGAAGACCAGAACGAGTGGAACCCGATCCTCGAAGCTTTGCGGGCGTCTGCGTCCGCATCCAAGAATGTAGCTATCGGTGTATTGCTGGATCAGATTGCGAAGGCGACTGCGCTTGTTTTTGAGGCGTTTGCGCGTCGTCGTAGTATTGCCGTGAAGGCACTGAAGAACCGAATCTCAGCGCTTGAGACCGAAAATCAGTTGCGCATCACAGAATCTGGAATGGGAAAAACAAGTCACGACTCGCATGCGGTCGTCCCAGCCTCAGGACAAGCGGACCAGACATCGGCTTACCCACTGTATGCGGTGTCTGTCGCGCTTCAACGTGACTTATTGAAACGGCAATGCTCGGCTATGGCGACAGAAATGGAAATCCTGCGAACAGAGGTGTCGCGACTTAAACGCGTGATCGAAACTCTGAAGAGCGGGCGGCATTACACTTTGCATGCTGAGACCAGCATCGAGGTCGAGGCAATGCGTCGTATCGTCGCGGAGATTAGTGCGATGCTGCAAACTCTCGAAAGTCAGCCAAGCTCAAGAGAGGAACTAGCGCGCGGCCTCAATCGCTTGATCGATAGTGCGCACGACGCTAATCGTGCAGCAATCGAGCGAGGTCTGGCTGTTGAGGCCGAAATCGAGGCCCGCGTCGCGGAGAGCGCCAGGATGCTGGAACGTGAACGTGAAGATATCCGCCGTGCTCGCTTCTCATCCTTACCCATGCGAAGCAACGTCTTAACAGCAGGTGGGTCACAGTCAGCACGCCGAACGACGAGTGGACTAAGCGCAAGTGAATTGGGCTCATCAATGCAAGCCGATAGCTTGGGCCACCCTCCAGATTATATGCCGGAGGGCTCCTCTAAATTTACAATGTCCTTACTACGAAGGCATTTGGGAGAGCTCAAGTCCTATGCGGGAGCTGTGGGAGATCCTGAGTCACTACGTGTTGTTGTCTTGGAACAGGTTGAGAGCATGGTCGATTTGCTAGCAGCTGACACAGATGAAGGCGATCTTGCTGTAAACGGTCGAATCTTTGGTTTGCCGGACGTGCTCAAACAGTCGTCTGGCTCCAGCGACCAGTTGCAAGCAGCGGAGCCATCATATCTAGCCCTACTCACAGGCGCACCAAAAGCCACTACTCCTATTCCAGTCAATGGAGCCGGAGCCTCTCCAGATATAGTTGAGACTACACCTGCCTCCAAGGCCTTATTGGATGGGTTGGGAACAGGAAAGGACGCAAGTGTCTTAGCCACTGGTGGCAGTATCGCAAGTAGTGAGAACATCGCACTGATTGCTGCTCGCAGCAGCAACTACTTCCCTCCCATCGCTCTGATGACCGTTTCTTCTCCAACAAACCCTGTAGCCGAACCACCCTTGAGTCCTCAAGATGGGCTCAACAGTCCCACTCCCATTCCGCAGTCCAGTGCCGAGATCAATCTACAGGAGTTGTTCAAGAGCCTCAGCGGACTGAACAATATGACGATGACGACTCGTCGAAGAGTGACCACTCCACCAATTCTTCGAAGACTACATCTTTCGCGTCCAATTACACTAGGTGCCTGTCGACTACCCACTGGCCGCGTAGACTACTTGGCGCTGAGTGCTCGTACACAGTTGGTGCTTGTACACAGGGCGCTCAAGGACCTGACGCAGCAGGCGTGGATGAAGCATCCTCGCTCGGTGGCGTACCCCAAGCTGGCGTCACGCGCTCAGCGAACGTTTGCAGAGTTTTTCTTGGACCTCGCTCAAACTCCCAGAGATCACCGTGCATCGGGTGGCAATGCACTCAGCGAAGTGCCCAATGACGCTACGTCGCTTAACCTGCTCGATTCACGGAAGCAGCCTCAACAGGGTGGTAAACAAGCAGTGAGTACGATAGGTGGTGTGACCAATGCGACGACGTTACTCTGCAATCGAGCAGCAGGCGAAAATATTGTTGCAGGTATGCTGCATGACTTGGCTCTGGCTCTCATGGATTCTGCTTGCCCTCCTTCGTGCACGCTTCGACTGAAGTTGTTCCAAGATCTGCTCAACTTCTACTCAGATGCCCCTGTTCCTCCCTATGGTGTCAGTACGGTGACGTCTGTGCTCAATGCCTTAATTGCCCTTGTCCACGATCGAGCGCTCATGTTATTCGATCCTCGATCTGCCGCGCTTGTCCTAGGACTCGATGCCAAGATGGATGTTCCTGTGAACCTTAACTCAAGAGATCAGTCAAGAAGCCAACATGGTTATGGAGACTTGCCGTCGCTTGCACAAAATCACACCGCAGCGGGAGTTATCCGCGTATTGACTTCTCTTCACAAGCTTCTAACGCGCGGTCCATCCGCCTTTGCCTCGGAGATGTTGGTGTTTCAGAACTGGCAGCAGCAACAGCAGCAGCAACAGCAGCAGTTGCAGAGCTTTGTGAATGGACCTGACGCAACACCTGCAGGCCGACGTCGTCAGCTCCAACAACAACAACAGCAGTCCCAACAGGCATCCTCTAGCTCATCATTTGCTCAGTCCAGCATTCTTGGAGATGCTGCAACAAGTGCTGTGTTGGCATTCAGTCCAAACGAGGTTTTTAGTGAGGCCAATGTCGCTGCTAAGCGCAATGGTGAAGTGCCAGCTGCTACAGCTGTGCATCCAAACGCACAGATGCAACCGGTGCTGCCTGGTGCCGAAGGTTGCACTCAGTTCGTCCCACTTTCATTGGCGCTTGAGGCCCTACACCGCGGATTTGCAGAAAACGGTCTGGATGATGAGGTTTTGGGACATGGCTACAAACTACTTGAGTCCTGCGCGGTGGTATACTTGCCTGCTCCTCCTGTCAAGGTTGATCGCAATCTATTCTTGCATGCCGATGTTTCGTCTTCACATCCGCCAATGTTTATGCAGGCCGAGCGAACGAATCCGTTGCGCGGCTGGGCACTGACGCAAGCCCATATTACTGCTTTCCTCCAAGACGTGGCTGAAGAGATTGGCTATGAACAGCTTGTAACTGCCCTCACCGGCGAAACTGCCGTAGCTGCGACTAAGCCTGATTTGACCAGTGCAGAGTCGGTGCTATCTCCATCACAGTTTATTTTGCCTGAGTATGAAGATGCTGGATCGGCTGGGGCTCAGGGTAATGCAGCCAGTCCTGCCCAACACCAAGATGGAGACACGCCGAATCCGGACCCCTCTTCATCGAATGATGTTAATGCAGCAACGGAGGCTCACGTCGAGTTCTCAGTTACAGAATTCGCCTCTCGGCTATTGTCCATGTCCAATAAGTACAAGCTAGCCTGGACAAGCTCAGAGTGTGAACGCCTTGCTTCCCTAATGGATCTGGACAAGGATGGAATTGTTCTTCCATACGAGTTCCTGACTTTGAGAAATATTCCTGAGTCATCAGTTT
>Ga0182741_1001559_pt1 | contig 29440 bp, 18 predicted proteins | sample eDN5th37CBELigOP_FD_128874 | JGI IMG/M metagenome (GOLD analysis project Ga0182741, IMG submission 128874) | Enriched Organic Plus compost microbial communities from Emeryville, California, USA - eDNA 5th pass 37_C BE-Lig OP (version 2) (version 2) ... | reverse complement strand
GGCAGCCGGGCGGCGATGCGCGGCCATGCCGGGTCGGCCTGCATGCGCTTCCAGAACGGGCGCCACAGGCCGCTCTCCAGCGTCTCGGCGAGGCGGCCGGTGGAACCGGTGCCGTAGAAATAGATGCGGTGGCCGTCGCGCAGCGCGCGCTGCACCGCGGCTGATGCCGCATGCAGTTTCGCCATGCGCTGCGGGTCGTCGGCCAGCGCGGCGAAGGCGCGGGCCACGTCCTCGTCCACCGAGAACAGCTGCGACAGCGCCTGCGCCGGGTCGCCCGCCGCCACTTCGCTCAGGTTCCAGGTTTTCGGGTGGCGCTGCTCGGTCAGCAGCGTGTGCAGCTGGAACTGGGTACGCTGCTGCACGAACTCCGTCGATGCCGGCAACGGCGGCAGGCCCAGCCGTTCGGCGGCATCGGCAGCGAGGGCGGCCGGGCTGATCGCCGCCAGGCTCAGGGCGAACGTCATGGCGATGCGTCCGGTACGGGGGAGGAGCGCGCGGTTCGGGCGGATCATGCGGCTGGCCTCAGTCGTTCGGGGTTGCGGCGGCCGGGTCGCGCGGCGCCAGCGCATGCAGGATGCGCAGGTCCTCGGCGTCCAGCTCGCTGCCGCCCTGGCCACGGAAATGGTTGCGGAAGGCGCGTACGGTGGCGGCGCGGTCGTCCAGCGGGTAGCCGATCAGGCGCAGCGCGGTCCACGGGTCGAACCCGGCCGGCGCCGGCGGCGCGTCGGCGGCCGGCCAGCGGCCGAAGCCGGCATCGGCCAGGCGCTTCCATGGGAACAGCGGGCCCGGATCGGGCTTGCGCGTCGGCGCCAGGTCCTGGTGGCCGATGATCTGGCTGCGCGGGATGCGCAGGCGCGTGCACAGGTCTTCCAGCAGCACCAGCAGGCTCTGGATCTGCGCCTCGGCGAACGGCGACTGGCCGTCGTTGTCCAGCTCGATGCCGATGGAGGCGGAATTGAGGTCGGTGAACGGCCCCCAGCTGCCGGAGCCGGCATGCCAGGCGCGGCGCTCGTCGCTGACCAGCTGGTAACGCTTGCCGTCGGCGCCGATCAGGTAGTGCGCGCTGACCGGGCCGCCGCTGTTGCGGCTGCGCAGCGTATCCAGGCTCTGCTGCACCGAATGCTGTTCGGTGAAGTGGATGACGATCAGGTTGGGCCGGCGCACGTCCTGGTTCGGCGAAGGCACCCAGGTCGCCAGCGGGTTGCGCGGGGGCGTGTGGCCGCAGGCGGTGAGCAGGGCAGCAGCGAGCAGCAAGGGCGGCAGGCGCGAGATCGAAATGGTCATGGGCGATGAGATTGGGTTGAATCCGATCGAAGCATGGATCAGGCCCCTCTCCCACCGGGAGAGGGGTCGGGTGAGGCGCGGCGCTCCGCGCCGCCCTCATCCGCCCTGCGGGCACCTTCTCCCGGAGGGAGAAGGGCAGGACGGAACCGCCGCTACAGCATCACTGGAAGCGGTACTCCAGCAGCAGGTTGAAGGAACGGCCGCGCGGGTCGGCCACGCGCGCTTCCCAGCCCGCGCCGTCGCCATCGTCCAGGTAGCGCACGGTGAACGGCGGGTCGGTATTGAGCAGGTTGCGGATGCCGAAGGTCGCCTTCAGGTTCTCCATGCCGGACCAGGTCAGGCTGTAGTTGTAGGTGATGTAGGCATCGACGTTCGGGTCCCAGGCCGGCGGGGTGTAGCCGTTGACGATGCCGCCCGGCTTCCAGTCCTTGTAGCCGCCACGGTAGACCTGGGTCAGCGTGTGCGCCCAGTCGCCGCGGGCCCAGCCGAGGCTGAGGGTGTGCTTCCAGCGGATCGGCAGGTTGTAGTAACGCTCGTACTCGCCGACCAGGTTGTCGCTGTAGGGCAGGCTGTCGAAGGTCTTGGTCCGGAAGGTATCCAGGTAGTTGCCGTTGAAGTGCACGTTCCAGGTACCGCCGGCCAGGTCGCCGCGCAGGTTGGAATCCAGCTCGATGCCGCGGGTCAGCGTGCCGCCGGTGTTGATGTAGCGCTGGTCGATGGCGATGATTTTGCCGCTTGCGTCGCGGATGAAGTTCGACGCGTACAGCGGGTAGTTCGCGGTCATCGTCGACAGGTTGAAGCCGCTGCGGATCGTGTTGGTGCGCTCGATCTCCCACCAGTCGACGCTGACGTTGAAGTTGCCGTTCGGCGCCAGCACGAAGCCGATGCTGCGCTGCTCGGCCTCTTCCGGCTTCAGGTTCGGGTTGCCGCCGGTGATGATGTCCGGGCGGATCTGCTCGCTGCAGTTGGCCACGTCCGGGTTGTACTGGCCCCTCGGGCAGGTCGCCGGATCGGCCAGGTCCAGGCCGGTGTACTGGCTCTCGGTGATGCCGCGGAACAGCTTGGCGAAGTCGGGCACCTTGAAGCCGGTGCTGTAGGAGCCGCGGAACACCAGCCAGTCGATCGGCTGCCACTTGAACGAATACTTCGGATTGGTGGTGCCGCCGAAGCCGTCGTAACGGTCGTGGCGCACGGCCAGGTTCACTTCCAGGCTGTCCACCACCGGCAGGTTGAACTCGGCGAACACCGCCTTGACGTTGCGCTGCTTGGGCGACATGTAGTTGGCCGCATCGCCCGGCGCGCCGAACACGAACGCGTTGCCCGCCGCCCATTCCGACGGGCCGCTGAACTCGTATTCCTCGCGGCGCACGTCCACGCCGGCCGCGGCCTGCACGTCCTGCTCGCCCCACAGCTTGAAGCCGAGGCTGCCGCTGAAGCTGGCGTCGAAGGTGGTGGTGCTGGACACGCCCTTGTACAGCAGCAGGCCGCTGGCGTCGGCCGCGGCCATCGCGTCGTAGGCCGCCTGCGACTGGTCCTGGCCCGGCATCAGGAACGGATTGAGCACGCCGTTCTTCAGCGCCGCCTTCAGCTGCGGGGTGTAGTAGTAACCGCCGGCCAGCACCGACTGAGCGCGGCTCTCGGCGCGCGACAGGCCGATGTTGTAGTCCCAGGTGCCCACGGTGCCGGTCATGCCGAACAGCAGGCGGTAGGCCTTGGTCTCGGTTTCCAGCTGGCGCGGGCCGCAGATCTCGCAACGCCAGCGGTAGGCGATGGGGCTGCCGTAGACCAGGTTGGCCTGGTCGCCGAAATAGTCGTGCAGCTGGTTGTAGATCGCGTCGTAGGTCGCCTTGGTGTTGGCGTTCAGCTCGTAGGCGTCGAGCTGGGTACCGGTGGCGTTGATGCTGGTGGTGATCTGCTGCGCCTCGAACTGGCGCTTGGAGGTCACCTTGGAGCCCATGAACTCGGCGAAGAACTCATGGTTGTCGCCGACCTTGAAGGTGGCCCGGCCGATGCCCTGCACCGTGTCCACCGGCTGCTGGATGGTGCGCGCGCGGCCGTAGTCCCAGGCGCAGCCGAAGCTGGCGCCGGGACTGGCCCAGATCTTGTCGCCGTAGTCGCCCATCATGTCGCCGCCGCTCTCGCAGCCGGCACCGCCCGGCAGGCGCAGCGTGTTGATGGTGGTCTTGGTCAGGCCGGTGGCGGGGTCGGTCAGGCCGCCACCGATCATGCTGCCGGTGCCGCTGACGATGTTGGCGAACGGCGTGCCGCGCGTATCCGGCGACAGGCCGCGGTCGGGCTGGAAGCTGTTGACGAAGTCGCGCTGGTTGCCGCGCAGGATCTTGTTCTTCTTGACGTTCAGCGCCGCCCACACGTTCCAGCGGTCGCTGTCCAGGTCGCCCCAGCCGCCGAGCAGGCTGCCGTGGAAGATGTTGCCGCCGCCTTCCTCGGTCACGTCGGCGCCGGCGGTGAGGGTGATGCCCTGGTAGTTGCTGCGGGTGATGAAGTTGATCACGCCGCCGATGGCGTCGGTGCCGTACACGGCCGAGGCGCCGTCGCGCAGCACTTCCACGCGCTCGATCGCGGCGAAGGGAATGGAGTTCAGGTCCACCACCTGGCCGGCCAGGCCGTGCGCGGCGACGCGGCGGCCGTTGAGCAGCACCAGGGTGGCGTCGGCGCCCTGGCCGCGCAGGTTGGCGCCGGACACGCCGTTGTTGCCGCGCGTGCCGGGAGGCGCGATGCCGCTGTTGGCGGCCAGGCTGTCGGGGCCGCTGCTGGCGATGTTCAGCTGCTGCAGCAGCTGTTCGGCCGAGGTGATGCCCTGGGCCTCGATCTCGGCCTTCTGGATGATGGTGACCGGCAGGGCGGCTTCGACGTCGGTGCGCTGGATGCGCGAGCCGGTGACCGAGACGCGGTCAAGGGTGCGCGCTTCCGGCGAGGGGCTGGCGGCTTCGGTCTGGGTCTGGGCGAAGGCGGCCAACGGGCTGCCGAGCGCCAGCAGCAGGGCGGCGCTCAGGTGGTGGAGCCGCGGGGTACGTGACAAGGCAGGCATGCTTTCTCTCTCTCCAAAGGGAACGCGTAACGGGGGGATGTTTCGGGAACAATGCTGGCCCACGTCCATAGCCGCGTCGGCGGGTTACGGCGACCATCCATCGGTCCAACCTCAGGGCGGCACGTTTCCGCCAAGCCAACCGCGATGCGCGCCACCTCCCCGGCGGCCGCACCCTTCCTTCCGTGGTCGCACTGCACCGGGGAGCCTCCCTGTCTGCCGGCCTGCACCATGCCAGGCCCGACTGCAGGCCTGTCCGCCGGAATTCCCTTTCCGCCGGCGGCCGCATCGTGCGGCCCCTCGGAAAGAAGCACCGGCCGCGCATCCGCGCCCGGTCCAACCGGCTTCACAGCTGTTTAACACGGGCGGAAAGCGGCGGTCAATAAACTATTCCCCATACCCCAAGGCTATGGAAATAAAATATTTTCGTGATGCGTCGCACAACAAGCGCCGCGACCTCCATTGCCATGCCGCATGCCCGCAGCGCAGGCCCCGCCAGCGGTCCGGGCAGGCTGCGGCGCGCCGGACGCACTCACGGGCACTCTCCGATCCGCCGGAACTCCAGGTCCTGGTAGTCGTAGCTGAAGTCGATGTCCGGATCGATGGCGCGCATGCGCAGCGTGCGCTGCGCGCCGTCCCCGGAAAATTCCAGCCACGCCTCCGCATCCTCGCCCAGGCCCTGCCACTGCACCCAGGGGCGGCCGTCGGACGCCAGGACCCGGCCGCGCATGGCCGGCGACTTGGCCGAGGCGAAGGCGATGCCCTTGCCGGCCGGGCACAGCGTGACCTGCCCGAACCAGGGATCGGCCCACACGCCGGCATCGCCGCCGAAATCCCGCGCCGCGACCGCAGTGGCCGGCGCCAGGGCCGGGCGCACGTGGCCGCCGGCATGGCGCTGCGCCCGTTCCTGCTCCAGCAGCCGCGCGTAATGGAGCACGTCGTGGCCGGCGGCCGGCGCGGTCTGGCGCTTGAGCAGGGCCTGCATCAGCGCGGTGCGCGCGTCCTCGCCTTCGCCGTTGATCAGGATGACCACGCCGCTGCGCCGGTCCGGCAGCAGCGCCAGCGACGAGTACATGCCCGACAGCGTGCCGGTATGCGCCACCTTCCACTGCCCGTCCATGTCCGACAGGCGCCAGCCGTAGCCATAGGCGAGGAAGTGGGTGTTGTCCCAGTCGCGCAGGCGCTGGCCGATGGGCATGGGCATGTGCGCGGTCCACAGCGCGCGGCGCTGGGTGGCGTCCAGCCAGCCCGGCGCCCGCGCCGGGTCGAGCAGCGCCTGCATCCAGCGCAGCATGTCGTCGAGGCTGCAGCGCACGCCACCGGCGGCCATCGACGGGAAATCCGTGGCGACGTCGCCGTCGCGCCCGCCCACCACGTTGCGTCCGTCCTGCCGGTAATGCGGCTGGGCGACGTTGCCCACCGCCTGCGGCGACCATTCGCCGACCTGGCACCGCCGCATGTCCAGCGGCGCGAAGATCTCCTGCCGCACCAGCGTGGCGTAGGGCCTGCCGCCGGCGGCCGCGGCCACCTCGCCGGCCACCACGTACAGCAGGTTGTCGTAGGCGTAGTCGGCGCGAAAGCTGCCGGCCGGCTTGAGGTGCGCCAACCCGGCGATGATGTCCTGGCGGGTGAAGTGGTTCGGCTCCGGCCACAGCATCAGGTCGCCGGCGCCCAGGCCCAGCCCGCTGTTGTGGATCAGCAGGTCGCGGACCTGCATGTTGCGCGTCACCCACGGGTCGTACATGCGGAACGAGGGCAGGTACTTCGTCACCGGGTCGTCCCAGCTCAGGCGCCCGGCCTGCACCAGCCGCGCCAGCACCGCCGCGGTCATCGCCTTGGTGTTGGAAGCGATCTTGAACAGCGTATCGGCATCGACCGCCGCCCCTTCCCCGGCTGCCAGCTCGCCGCGGGTGGCGACATGCACCACCCTGCCGTCCTCGATCACGCCGACCGCGATGCCGGGCAGCCGGTAGTGTTCGAAGGCCTGTTGCACGGCCTGGTCGTAGAACGCCGCGTCGTCCGCGGAGGTGGTCGTGGCGTAGGCGATGCCCGGCAGCAGGGCCAGGCACAGCAGGAGTCGTTTCATCAGCATGCGTCCAGTACCCGGTGGAAGCGTTCCTCCACCGGAGACTGCCGCAGCGAGGGCTGCGGCAGCAGGTGCCGAAAGGCCCGGCATCAGAAATCGATGTCGAGGTTCACGTACACCGCGCGTCCCATCAGGCCGTAGATGCCCTGGTAGTACGGGAAGGCGGTATAGGTGTCGTCCTTCGGGCCGTAGTTGTCGAACACGTTGACCACGTCCACGCCCAGCCGCATGTGCTCGGTGATCTTCTTCGACACGTTGGCGTTCCACTGCACGAACGGGCGCAGCTTGGCGGTAGCGTAGTAGTTCATGCGCGAGCTGTTGCGGAACCCGTACAGGTTGACGTTCCAGTCGTCGCGGTTCCAGGCCAGCGTCCAGTTGGCGCGGGTGCGGAAGGCCACGCGCGAGGTCCAGTTCATCGCGTCGTCCCAGGTGTCGCCGGCAGCGACCTGCTCGTCGTAACCGAGCACGCGGGTGATGCCGGCATTGACGCTGAAGTCGCCCCAGCGCCCACCGCTCCACGCGTACTTGACGCTCGCGTCGAAGCCATCGGTACGCACGCCGGCCTGGTTGATCGCACCGGCGCTCAAGGCGGTGATATGGCCCTCCGCGTCGCGCTGGACGTAGCCGGCGTACATGGCGCACTTGCCGGAGTTCGGATCGACCGCCTCGCCGTTGGGCTTGGAGCCCATCAGGCAGTCGGTGTTGCCTTCCAGGATGTCGTAGACGCTCAACAGCGTGCTCTTGCCGCTGAGCTTGATGTTCCAGTAGTCGGCGCTGACCGAAAGCCGCTCGGCGATATCCCATACGAAGCCGATGCCGTCGGACTTGGCGGTCTCCTCATGCAGCTGCGTGTTCTTGCCGCCGGCCAGCCACCACAGGCCATCGACGTAATCGCTGTTGTCGCACTGGTCGCGGCCGGCCGTGGTCGACAGGTCCATTCCGGCGCGGCGGCACTGGTAGTCGTTGACGAAGTTGCCGTACGACGACACCGGCCCGCCGTACACCCACATCAGGTTGGGCGCCAGGAAACTGGTCTGGTGGTTGGCGCGGATCAGCAGGTTCGGCAGCGGCCGCCACTCCACCGCCGCGGCCCAGGTGAAGGCGCCGCTGATGTTGGAGATGTCGTCGTACTTGTCGTAGCGGCCGGCCACGGTGGCGGTGAGGCTGTCCAGCACCGGGACGCGCAGCTCCAGGCCGGTGCCGTAGCGGTCGCGCGAACCGCCGCCCCAGGTGGCGTTGTAGTTGAAGGTATGATCCTCGCCCTCATAGGAATTGCGCGAGCGCACGTCCGGCGCCAGCTCGTACTTGGAATGCGAGGCCTCGGCGACGAAAGCCATCTCCACCTCGCCGGCCGGCAGCCTGAACAGCGGGCCGCTGAACACGAACTGCGCCGAGGTCGCCGAGGAGGTGTTCTTGTTGCGGACGATGTCGGTCATCGCCGCGTAATCCTCCGGCGTGGTCGGACCGAACATGTGCCGGAACTGCTCGGGCCCCAGGTTGTAAAGCGGCCCATCGTTGGCCGTGCCCACCGCTTCGCCGAACAGCCAGGCGTGCACCTTGTTGGTCAGGCCCTGCCGCCACGAACTGCGCATGTCGTCGCGGGACACGGTGAGGCTAGCATCCCAGTCGAAGCGGTCGAACACGCTGCCGCGCACGCCGAGGTTCGCGCTCAGCGCCGTGTCCTCGTACATGCGCTGCGGCATGCCGCCGATCTGGTTGGCGTCCAGCACGCGCTGGTATTCGAACCAGCCCAGGTTCACGTCGGTGGCGTTGCCCTGGTTGAATACGTACAGGCTGGCGCGGCTGGTCATCTGGTCGCGCGAATGCGTCACCAGCAGCTGGCCATACCCCTCGACGTTGTCGGTGAAACGGTAGTTGCCGGCGATGTAGGCCGAGGTCTTGTTGTACTTGTTCGACAGCGTGGCCCAGTCGTAGTAGTTCATCGCCGCGCAGCTGGACGGCGTATTGCCGTCCGCCGCGAACGGGTAATACGGCATGTAGACGGAACTGGCGTTGCCGCAGCTGTACTGCAGGGCGCCGCCGGCGTCCGGCGAATCCGGCGAGGCGGTGACCAGCTCGCCGGCCTGGTTCATCCAGGTGTTGTAGTGCATGTAGCCGCCCGGCGTGTCGTACAGGTAGAAGGCCAGGCCGCGGGTCGGCGTGTAGGTGGGGTGGCTGGGGTCGCTGTTCTGCTGCGGTGCGCGTCGCGGGTCGCCCAGGCCCTTGTCGTAACGCTGCCAGGCATAGACCGGCTCGCGGTTCAGCTGTTCGAACGCGTAGGTGATGCTGCCGCGCTCCCAGGCCTTGCCGCCGCTGAACTGCAGGTTGCCGGTATCGCCGCCACCGGCGGTGGTGGTGCCGCCGCGGATGCGCAGGTGGTGACCTTCCCAGTTGTCCTTGGTGATGATGTTGACCACGCCGGCCACCGCATCCGAGCCGTAGATGGCCGAGGCGCCGCTGCTGAGCACCTCGATGCGCGCGACGGCGGCGGCGGGGATGCTGCCGACGCTGATGCCTGTATCCGAGGGCGTGGACGCTGCCGCGTAATCGGCCATGCGCTTGCCGTTGAGCAGGATCAGCTGGTAGCCGACGCCCAGGCCGCGCAGGTTGAGGTAGGAGGCGTCCGGCGCCTGGTTGCCGAAGTTCCACTCGCCGCCGACTACCGCGCCGGTGTACTGGGTCAGCGTGCCCAGCGCTTCGGCGACGGTGGTGAAGCCTTCCTTCTTGATGTCCTCGGCGGTGATCACCACCACCGGCGAGGGGCCTTCGACTTCCGAGCGCTTGATGCGCGAACCGGTGACCTCGACCTTGTCGAGGGTACGGGCGTTGCGCGCCGGCTCCGGGGCCGGCGCCGGCCCGGTGTCATTGGACTGGGGAACGGGGGCCGCAGCGGCGGCGGCTCCGGCAAGGGCAGGCAGCGCCAGCCCGACGATGATGGCCGCGACGAGGCGGCACCGCTGCGGTGATGCATGGCGGACAGGCATTACGACCTCTCTCCGGTTTTCCCGGTGTGGTGGAAGGGTGGAGGTTCAGCGAGGTGTAGCGGCGATGCAGGCCAGTCCCTGGCCGGATCTCTCCTGTACGTGGCGCCGGGCCGGCGGCCCGGCCCCGGTTCAGTCCCGCGTTCGCAGCAGCGCGCGACTCAGGCCGTAGAGGATGCGCAGGTCCTCGGCGTCGAGTTCGGCGCCCTGGCTGCGCATGCCGCGGAAGTGGTGGCGGAAGGACTGCAATGCGTTGGCGCGGTCGTCGAGCGGATAGCCGATGGCGGCCATCGCCAGCCAGCCGTCGAACTCCGGCGGCGGATCGCCGGCGGCCGGGTCGGGCCAGATGCCGAAGCCGGCCTCGTGCAGGCGCTTCCACGGGAACAGCGGACCGGGATCGATCTTGCGCCCCGGCGCCAGGTCCTCATGGCCGATGACCTGTTCGCGCGGGATGCCCAGGCGCCGGGTGACGTCGTCCAGCAGTACGATCAGCTTTTCGATCTGCACGTCCGGAAAGGGCGTATAGCCATCGTTGTCGATCTCGATGCCGATCGACGCCGAGTTGAGGTCGGTGATGGTGCCCCAGCGGCCGTCGCCGGCATGCCAGGCACGCTTGTCCTCGTCCACCAGCTGGTACAGCGTGCCGTCCTTGCCCAGCAGGTAGTGCGCGCTGACCGGGCCGTTGCTGTTGGCGGTCTGCAGCGTGCGCAGGCTGCCCTCGGCGGTCTTGCCGGCGGTGTAGTGCAGCACCACCACCACCGGCCGGCGCGTATCGAAGTTGGACGAACGTTCCCACTTCGCCAGGGGATTGTGGTGCGCGCAGGCGCTCAACAGCAGCAACGAGAGCAGGGGAACCAGCAACGAGAAAGAGCGGAAGGCCCGCCTGCCGCTGGTGGTCCCGGTCCTGCCCGTTACTCGTTCTTCTCCACTTTTTACCGGCCCCATCATGCCCGCCTCCAGTCGCCGGCGGGCTGCTCGCCGGCCAGCATTTCATCCAGGCTCTGGCGGCGGCGCACCACCGCATAACGTTCGCCGTCCACCAGCACTTCGGCCGGCAACGGACGCGAGTTGTAGGTCGACCCCATCGACGCGCCATAGGCGCCGGCGCCGAGGATCGCCACCAGGTCGCCGGCCTCGCAGCGCGGCAGTGCGCGCGCGGTGGCGAAGGTATCGCCGGTTTCGCAGACCGGGCCCACCACGTCGTAGGCGACGGTTTCGCGGCCGGCCGCGGCGCCCACCGGCACGATGTCGTGCCAGGCGTCGTAAAGGCTGGGGCGCAGCAGGTCGTTCATGGCCGCGTCCAGCACCAGGAACCGGCGCGCCTGGCCCTGCTTCTCCAGCAGCACGCGCGTCAGCAGGAGGCCGGCCTCGGCCACCAGCCAGCGCCCCGGCTCGACCAGGACGCGCCCGCCGAAACCCGCCAAAGCTTCGCGGATCGCGTCGGCGTACTCGCGCGCGTCGGGCGCCTGCTCGCCCTCGCGGTAGCGCACGCCCAGCCCACCGCCGACGTCGATGCTGGCGATGGCGTGGCCGGCGCTTTCCAGTTCCTTCCAGAACGCGGCCATGCGCGCCAGCGCCTCGCGCACCGGGTCCAGGCTCAGCAGCTGCGAGCCGATGTGCATGTGCAGCCCGTCCAGGCGCACGTCCGGCCATTGCGCCTTCGCGTCGAACCAGGCGCGCGCCTCGGCGATGGACACGCCGAACTTGTTCTCGGCCTTGCCGGTGGAGATCTTGGCGTGGGTCTGCGCGTCCACGTCCGGATTGATGCGCACCGAGGCCACGGCGGTGACGCCGCGCGCGGCGGCGATGCGCTGGATGGCGTCGAGTTCGGCGCGCGACTCGATGTTGAAGCGGCCGATGCCCACGTCCAGCGCCAGCGCGATCTCCGCGTCGGACTTGCCCACGCCGGAAAAAACGATGTCCGCCGCGGCGATGCCGGCGCGCAGCGCGCGTTCCAGCTCGCCACCGGACACGATGTCCGCGCCCGCGCCCTCTTCGGCCAGCAGGCGCAGCACGGCGGCGTTGCCGTTGGCCTTCACCGCATAGCGGATGCCGGCATCCAGCCCGGCCAGCGCATCGCGCAGCGCCCGTACCCGCTGGCGGATCGCCGGCGCGGCGTAGACGTACAGCGGCGTGCCCTCGCGGGCCGCCAGGCCCGGCAGATCCGCCTGCCGGAACGCGTCCGGCAGAACGGTTCCGTCGTGTCGTGTGAATCCCTGATCCAAGGCATTGCTCCAAAAAGATGGCGGCCCCATGCACGGGCCGCCAGAGGAGGAACTCAGTACCGCAGTTGCATCGTCATTGCCGTGGCCGGATCAGAAGTTCCAGGTCACGACCAGGTTCGTGTAGCGCGGCGCCTGCCAGTTGGTGCCCTCGCCGAAGTAAGGCATCTTGGTTCCCGGCGTGCTCTCGTAACGGGAGTGCACGTTGATCACGGTCTGGCGGTTGAGCAGGTTGTAGACCGACAGGCGTGCCTTCAGGTCGATGCCCTCGACGGGCAGCGTCCACATCACGCTGGCGCCGAGGTCGACCACCCATGGCATGCGGCCGAACGCACCGCGCTCGGTGTAGACCAGTTCGCGATCGGCCCAGGACGAGCAGTTGGCCTTGCACAGCCAGCCCGAACCACCACCGCTGAACTCGCCCGGACCACCGGCGTTGCGGTTGTCGTTCGGCCACACCACGCCAAACGCGGTGATCGGACCGCCGGAACGCGCCGACAAGGTGCTGCCGAAGGACCACTGCTCATTGAGCTTGAAGGTTCCGCGCAGCTTGAACTGGTGGCGGGCATCGTTGAACGTCACGCCATAGCGCTCGTTGACCGCCGGGTGGTCGTAGTACTGCACCAGGTTCGTGTCGTTGTAGCCGGTATCCGAGTTCACCGGCCCTTCGATGTTGCCTTCGCTCTTGGACAGCAGGTAGCTGGCATTGAAGGACCACTTGTCGTTCCAGGCGCGGTCCAGCTGGAATTCCAGCGCCTTGTAGATGCGCCTGGGCTTCTTGTAACCCATGATGTTGCCGCTACCCAGCGCCTTGTAACCATCCTTGGACGAATCGATGGTCACCCAGCTGTTGGTGTCCGGGCACCACAGCTGATTGGTTTCGCCCGGATTGATGATCGGCCAGTCGCCCGAGTACCAGTCGCAGCCCTCGACATGGTTGATGCGCACGTCCTCCACCGCGCGTGTCATGCGCCGGTAGGTTGCGTTGATGCCGTACGACCATTCCTCGTTCAGCGCCTGCTGGAACCCGAGGATGAACTCATCCTGGAAGACCTGCTTGAGGTCGCGCGCCACCGCGGTGCGTACATCCGTGGGTGCCGGGGCATTGCCTTCGGTGTTCACCGGGCCGATCTGCTGGCCGAGCACCGGCGCCAGGTAGGTATTGCCACTCGAATCCTGCTTCTGCGTCCAGCCATTGAGCACGTAATAGGTGTGCTCATCGGTGGTGCCGCCACCAAAATAGTCGGCGATCTTGTTGGTGAGCGGGGTGTAGTAACGGCCCGCATTGCCGAATACCTTCATCGAACCGTCGCCCTTCACGTCCCAGCTGAAGCCGAGGCGCGGGGAGATCATGTCGCTGAAGGTGCTCTTGGCGAAGGTGGCGCCGGAGGCCAGCTTGTTGTGGAACTGGTCGAAGCGCACGCCGAGATTCAGCAGCAGGTTCGGGGTGACATTCCAGTTGTCTTCCAGATAGAACGCCTGGGCCTTGGTACTGACCGGCGAGCCGGTAACCTTGTAGCGCGCATCGATGATGTCGGTGACGCCGGCAGGCAGCACCACACCGTTCACCGAACTGCCCGCGTCGACCACGAGCGCCTGGTACATGAATCCGTCGCCGGGGTAGATGGTCGAGCTGTCCGAATCCATCACCTCCTGGTCCAGGCCGAAGCGGAGCAGGTGGTCCCCCAGGGTCCATTCGAAATCAAGACGTGCCGCTTCGCGCTTGTCCTCGCGGCTGCTGATGGCGGCATTGGTCGGGTGGCAACCCTCGTTGGTCTTGGGCCCATATTTCTTGGTGTAGCTGGACGCCAGCGTGATGATGCTGCACTCGGCGTCCATCGGGCTGTTGCTCACCGCGCTGCGCTTGTTGATGCCGTACATCGCCTTGGCGACGAAGTTGTCGGTAAGGTGTCCCGTGTACGTCAACGACCAGTTGTCACCGCCGGAAGAGCCGCTGCTTTCGCCACTGGACTCGCCGAACGTGTTGGTATCCCAGTCGTAGTTGTCGTAGCTGGTGGTCACCGAATCCGCCTTGTCCGAGAAGGCGAGCAGTTCCAGCAGGTTGTTGTCGTTGATGTACCAGTCGAGCTTGGTGCCCCAGAAATCGTTGTTGCTCTTGGTCTTCCAGGCCTCGGTGGTATCGACGTCCTGCGACTTGCCGTCCCGGTTCTCGTACATCGCGAAGAAGAACAGCTTGTCCTTCATGATGGGGCCGGACGCCCACACATTGGTCTTCATCAGCGGGCTGCGGTCGCGGCTGGTGCGGTCGCGCTCGTCGATGGTGCCATCGCGGTGGAAGTGATCCTTCTTCGCCGAGGCCCATGCCGACGGCTCCATGGTGACTTCCACACCACCCTTCAGCTCGTTGCTGCCCGACCGCGTGATGGCATTGATGACGCCGCCGGTGCTGCGCCCGAACTCGGCCGAGTAACCACCGGTCTTGATCTGGAACTCCTGATAGAAATTGAAGGGAACCGTCGAGAAACCCTGGCGGCGGTAGGGATCGGTCACGTTGAGCCCGTTGATGTAGGCCACGTTCTCCGCGACGGAGGAACCGCCGAAGCTCAGGCCGCCAAAGCTCGACCCCGAGTTCACCACGCCCGGCGCCAGCAGGGCGACGGCGGCCACGCTCTGGTCCACCGGCATGCGCGAGAGCTCTTCGCGGTTGATGTTGAACGACGACTCGGTCGAGTAAACGTCGACGCGGTTGACGATGCGCGAACCCACCACCTGCACCGAATCCAGCGTCACCGCGCCCGCATCGCTGCCGCCGAGGTTGACGGTGGTGGTGCCGCCCAGCGATACGTTGACCGCCACCGGCTCCTTGTCGCTCTGTCCGTCGCGCTTGACCGTCAGGCTGTAGTCGCCGACCGGCAGCTGGCTCAGGCGGTAGCTGCCGTCGCGGCCGACGGTCACCGTGCGGGTCAGGCCCGTGGCCGTGTTGGTGATGGTGACCTGGTCACCTGCGTTGGCGCGGCCGGCGATGGCGCCGGTAGCGCTCTGCGCCATGACGGTGGGCGCCAGCGCGCCGAGGCACGCACCCAGTGCGACGCTGAGCGCCGCCTTCTTCAGCATTTTCCTGTTCATCCCCTGCCCTCTCCTGCAGTGTTGTGAAATACAGCGGTGTGATGGACGCTCAGCCTTCCGGCGGCGGCAGGACCTGCCACTGGAAGTCGTAGTCCCATTGATCGAAATAGAGGTTGCCGCCCGCCCACTCGGCCTCGCCGCGCTGCGAGTCCACGGTTTCCGAGCGGAAGTGCTGCTTGGCCGGTACCAGCGGCTGCGCGTAGTCGTCGTTGAAGGCGATGCGGTAGGCGTCCAGGCCGCCGAAGTAGAAGTCGCGCACCGCCGGCACCGGGCTGTCCAGCGCGCCGGTGGTCACGTCCATGGGCACCCAGCCGTACGGCGCCAGGTACAGCGCGCCCCAGTCGTGCAGGTTGCTGTAGCCGGTTTCGTTGTCCGAATACACCATGCCCGACTGCCAGCGCGCGGGTATGCCGTTCAGGCGCAGCAGGGCCATCAGCAGCAGTGTCTGCTGCCCGCAGTCGGCGTGGTTGGAGTGCAGCGCGTAATCGCTGATGTTGCCGATGGTCGAGTACTCGCGCGCGCCGCCCCAGGGAATGCGGTCGACCGCGTCGAACAGTTTGCGCGCGACCCGGTAGGGATTGGTCTCCCCGCCCACTACGCGCCGCGAGAATTCGCGCAGCGCCGGGGTGAACACGATGTGCGGCGCGCGCTCGGCCAGGTAGGGCACCAGCGCCAGGTCGTCCGGCGTGGGCCGCACCGCGTCCGGGTCGATGGCGAAATGGCGCGCGTACACCGTGACTTCGTAGCTGACCGAAAACTCCGTCGGCGTGCCGGCCACCGCCCTGCGCTCCAGGTAGGCGGTGCGCTGCAGGGTTGCTTCCGGCGCGATCTGCGCGCCAGCCGGCACGCTGCCCAGCCAGCGGATGTCCTGCTGCTGGCCGGGGATGGCGCGCGGGTACGGGATCCAGGCGCGCACGGTCTCGCCGGCCGGCACCGCGTCGGCCTTGACCGTGAGCGACTGGGTGACCCGCACCCGCCGCGGCGCGACGCTGGTGGCGCCGGCCTGCGCGGCCTTGAGCACGTCCAGGTGGTGCGGCGTGACCACTTCGAACGGACCGGGCGCCGGCGGCTTGATCGTGGGCGAGCGCCGCGCGGCCGCGGCCTCGCTGACGCGGAACAGGTTCGAGGGCGCGCGGTTGAACCAGCGGCGCTGGCCGTCGATGTCCAGGTGTTCGATCAGCCCGGCCTCGTCCCAGGCGCGGAACTCATCCTCGCGCAGGTCGGGAATGTAGCGGCGCACGGCGGCCATGGCGTGCTCGCGGTCCAGGCTGAAATCCAGGCGCATGCGGCGCATGCGCTCGCGCTGGAACAGCCAGGCTTCGCGCTGTGCGTGGTCCAGCGCCGGCTGCTGCAGCGCAGCGTCGATCTGCGCGCCGGCGCCGGCGAAGTCGCCGCGGTCCACGCGCGCGGCCAGCTGCTGCGGCGTATCGGCCGCGCCCGCCGTGGCCGACAACAGGCACAGCAGGCCGGCCGTGAGCCGGTACCGGGCAGGCCTGAAAGCGACTGGGACTTGGCGCAATGCTGGATCCACGGCAACACTTCCACGAACACGCGGGATAACGGTTGTGTAACACGCATGCGACAGTGGGTCAATAATTTATTCTTGATTTCACGGAAGAAAGGAATAAGTATTCCGTTGCATCCAGAGGGAGTCCTCATGAACGCCATTCCCGCCCGGCCCCGTCGCCGGCGCCTTGCCTGGGCCTGCTGGTCCTTCCTGATCGCCGCGCCGCTGTGCGCGGGCCCGGCCTTCGCGCTCGGCGCGGCCACCGCCTCGCCGCAGGACTACGCCGGCGTGATCGGCCTGCGCGAGGACTACCTGTCGGCCGCGCACTGGATCGCGCAGTTGTCCGACCCGGACCGGGTGATCCTCGACCGCGCCGGCATCGCCGCGCAGAACGCGCGCATGCGCCAGCTCGACGGCTCCATCCACGACCTGCGCGCCCTGCCCGCCACGCTGCCGCGCGGCTTCGTACGCGAACAGATCGAGGCGATCTCGCGCCCCCCGACCCGCACGCTGTACGACGTGCAGGGCAGGGAAATCGGCGCCGCGCAGCTGCGCGCCATCACCGACAACCTGGCGCTCGGGCGCATCGCCGACGGCCGCCCGCTGCGGTACGGCCTGGTCGTGCACCGCGCCGCGCTGCGCGCCTTCCCCACCGGGCTGCGCGCGTTCTCCAGCAACGACGACACCGACATCGACCGCTTCCAGGAATCGGCGCTGTTCCCCGGCGACGCGGTGGCGGTGCTGCACGAAAGCGCCGATGGCGACTGGCTGTTCGTCGCCAGCGAGCGCTACGTGGCCTGGGTGGAAAAGCGCTTCGTCGGCATCGGCGACGCCGCGCAGGTGTTCGGTTATGGCGCCAGCGGCCCGCACCGGGTGATCACCGGCGCCACCGCCACCACCGCCTATACGCCGGAAGAACCGCGCGTCTCGCGCCTGCAGCTGGACATGGGCGTGCGCGTGCCGGTGCTGGCCGACTGGCCGGCACTGCAGCCGGTCAACGGCCAGCAGGGCCATGCCGCCTATGTCATCCAGCTGCCGGTGCGCGACGACGACGGCCGCCTGGCGCTGGTGCCGGCGCTGCTGCCGCGCTCGCAGGACAGCAGCGACGACTACCTGGCGCTGACCCCGCGCAACCTGCTCACCCAGGCCTTCAAGTTCCTCGGCGAACGCTACGGCTGGGGCCATTCCTACGACACCCGCGACTGCAGCGGCTTCGTCTCCGAGGTCTACCGCAGCTTCGGCGTGCTGCTGCCGCGCAATACCAGCGCGCAGGCGGTGAGCCCGGCGCTGGACCGCATCGCCTTCGGCGAGAAGGACGGCAGGCCACGGCGCGACGCGGCGGTGGACGCGCTGCAGGTCGGCGACCTGGTCTATATCCCGGGGCATGTGATGATGGCCATCGGCCACGCCGACGGCATGGCCTGGATGATCCACGACACCGCCGGTGGCAGCTGGTTCGGGGCCGACGGCAAGCGGGTTCCCGCCCACCTCAATGGCGTTTCGGTGACGCCGCTGCAGCCGATGATGGCCAGCGACACCGCCAGCTACGTCGACCGCATCACCAACATCCAGCGCATCCGCCCGCATACCGCCAAATGAAGATCACCGACATCGAACTGGGCATGCTGCGCGTGCCCCTGAAAACCCCGTTCAAGACCGCGTTGCGCACCGTCGAATCGGTCGACGACATCGTGGTGCTGGTGCGCACCGACAGCGGCCATACCGGCTATGGCGAGGCGCCGGCCACCGCGGTGATCACCGGCGACACCCACGGCTCGATCATCGAGGCCATCAACAACTTCATCAAGCCGCGCCTGATCGGCGAGGACATCGCCAACCTCAACCGCATCTGCGGGCTGGTGCAGTCCTCGCTGGAGCGCAATACCAGCGCCAAGGCCGCGGTGGAAATCGCCATCTACGACCTGTGGGCGCAACTGCACGGCGCGCCGCTCTACCAGATGCTCGGCGGCGGCGACCCGGTGATCACCACCGACATCACCATCAGCGTGGACTACATCGACAAGATGGTGGCCGATTCGCTGTCGGCGATAGAGCGCGGCTTCGAGTCGCTGAAGATCAAGGTCGGCAAGGACATCGGCCTGGACATCGAGCGGGTCAAGGCGATCCATGCGGCGGTCGAGGGCCGCGCCCTGCTGCGCCTGGACGCCAACCAGGGCTGGACCGCCAAGCAGGCGGTCTACGCCATGAACGCGCTGGAGAACGCCGGCGTGGTGCTGGAACTGCTGGAGCAGCCGGTCAAGGCGGCCGACATCGACGGCATGAAGTACGTCACCGAGCGGGTCAATACACCGGTGATGGCCGACGAAAGCGTATTCGGCCCACACCAGGTGTTCGACCTGATCCACCAGCGCGCGGCGGACATCATCAACATCAAGCTGATGAAGACCGGCGGCATTTCCAATGCGATCAAGGTCGCCGACATCGCGTCGCTGTACGGCATTCCGTGCATGATCGGCTGCATGCTCGAGTCGAGCATCAGCGTGGCCGCGGCGGTGCACCTGGCGGTGGCCAAGTCGGGGGCGATCACCAAGGTGGATCTGGACGGGCCGTCGCTGAGTCTGTTCAACCCGGTCAACGGCGGGGTGATCTTCAACGAGTCGGAGATCAGCATCACCGATGCGCCGGGGCTGGGCATCACCGAGGTGCGCGGGCTGGAGATGTTGAAGGCATGAGCGGCGCGGCGATGGCAACCGACCTTGTTGCTGTCGCACTCCCTCCCGGGTGCGTTGTCTCCTCGGCACACGAGGAGCGCAGGGGACCGGCGGGCGCAGCCCGGCGGATCGTGTCCCGGCCCGTGCTTTTTTGGGCCATTTTTCTTTGCACGAGCAAAGAAGAGCTTTTTCAACAGCCAGATGGCTGGTCAAGACGGCTCACGCCCCGATGGGGAGCGAAAGCTAATGGTCCTGCTTATGCCGTTGCCTTGGCTTTCCAAAGTCAAACGGCAACAGCTAATGCACAGGAACATAGCGGAAGCTTGAAAGCAGAGCTTTCGCCCCTGCTTCGCAGGAGCGAGTTACTTCTCTTTGCTCGTGCAAAGAGAAGTAACCAAGAGAAAGCACGCCCCTGCCTCCGCGCCCTCCGTGCTACGCACTCCGGGTCCACTCCGCCAGCGGGATTTTTCGACGAGACATCCCTGTCTCGTCGAAAAACGGCGTGCATCCATGCACGCCGCCCTTCGGGTTTTTCCCGCTGGCTCCGTCGCTGCGGAAGGGGAACCATGGAATCAAAAGCCAGAGCCACTGCCGAAGGCAGACAGCTCCAGCCCCCGTCATTCCCGATATCGCGCTGCAAGGCCTTAACGCCTTCCCGAATTCCTTTTAGAGTCAACCCATCGCAGCCGACGGCCCGCCCATGCCACCCCTGGTAAAAATCCGCTCCGAACGCGAACAGATGTCGGCGATCGAACGGCGCATTGCCGATTTCATCCTCGACAACGCCCACCTGCTGCGCGACTACTCGTCCCAGCAGCTGGCCAACGCCCTGGGCATCAGCCAGTCGAGCGTGGTCAAGTTCAGCCAGAAGCTGGGATTCAAGGGCTATCCGGACCTGAAATACTCGGTCGGCGCGGCGGTGGCGCTGGCCAACAACGGCAACGGCGATGTCGCCGAGTGGCCGCCGGAAAGCGACCCGCATGGCTACCTGCAGGTCGCCGACGGCCTGCGCCGCAGCAAGGCCGCGGCCGAGGAGGAAACCCGCGTCGCCAATCCGCAGGAGGAGGTCGAGGCGGTGATCGCCCTGCTCGACGCCGCGCCCAAGGTGTTCGTCTACGGCCTGGGCGATGACGGCCTGTACGCGCGCGAGTTCGCCATGCGCCTGGCGTTGCTGGGCATCCTCACCGTGCAGCACGCCGACCCGATCCTGATGACCGCCAACCTGTCGGCGGCGCGTCCCGGCGACGTGCTGCTGGTGTTCTCCGAGTTCGGCAAGCTGCCGCAGCTGTGGCAGCTCTCGCGCCAGTTCCAGGAGATGGGCGGCAAGGTGGTGTCGATCACCCGCCACACCGCCAACCCGCTGCGCGCGCACGCCGACGCCTCGCTGGCGATCTGCGCGCACGACCCGCAGCCGCCGGTGGCGCAACTGCTGTACCGTTGTTCGCTGCAGTACCTGCTGGATTTCGTGTTCGTGCTGCTGTGCCATGCCAACCCGGACCGCCAGCGCCAGCTGGCGTTGAACCAGGAACGCATCCAGCAGCTGATCGACAACTGATAGCCGGAGCCATCGCCATGCCTTCCCTGTTCCCTTCCTTCGCCCGGCGCCTGCTGCCGTCGCTGTCGATGCTGGTGCTGGTCGGCGGCGCCGCTGCCGCGCCGCCGGCCACGCCGGTACAGGATGCGCGCCAGCTGGTGGTCGTCACCACGCCGTCGTGGGACACGCCGTCGGGCCGCCTGCAGGCCTACGAGCGCACCGCCGACGGCTGGCGCGCGCAGGGCGCCGCGTTCGACGTGGCGCTGGGCCGCAACGGCAGCGCCTGGGGGCTGGGCCGGCACCCGGCGCAGCAGGGCGGTCCACAGAAGCGCGAGGGCGATGGCCGCAGCCCGGCCGGCGTGTTCGGCATCGGCGAGGCCTTCGGCTACGCGCCGCGCATCGACAGCGCCATGCCCTACCAGCCGATGCTGGCCAGCAGCTACTGCATGGATGTGCCCGATTCGCCGCTGTACAACCGCATCGTCGACGCCGAGGTGGTGGGCAGCGAGGCGGTGGAAGGCTCCAGCGAGCCGATGCGGCTGGACCTGCACAACAAGGGCGACCGCCGCTACCAGGAGGGCTTCGTGATCGAGCACAACCCGAAGGCCGAGCCCGGCCAGGGCAGCTGCATCTTCGCCCACCTGTGGCGGCAGAGCGGCGAGGCGACGGCCGGCTGCACCGCGATGGAGCCCGGCCGCATGCAGGCCCTGCTCGGCTGGCTGGACCCGGCCGCGCACCCGCTGTTCGTGCTGCTGCCGGAGGCGGACTACGCGCGCCTGCAGGAACGCTGGGGCCTGCCGGCGCAGCATCCGCAGGCCGCTCGTTGATCCTTTCCGTTCTTCCCCGGGAGACAGTCCGGCGGGATTGCCGGACCGCACGGCGCAGCCGCCCGGAGGATGAGGCGCATGGATGTGCCGAATGCAGGGGGCCGTCCCCTCGCCCCAACCCTTCTCCCGGAGGGTGAGGGGCTTCGAAGCCCACTCCGGTTCTCCTTCTTCCTTTTCGCCACCCGGCCTTCCATGACCACATCCACCCGACGCTTCCGGCTCTCCGCTCCCGTCAAAGTGCTGATCTCGCTGCTGGTCGGCGCGGTGGTCGGCCTGGCGCTCACCCACCACGACCCGGCGCTCGCGCTGCAGGTCGCCAATGTCGCCCGGCCCATCGGCCGGCTGTGGCTCAATGCGCTGCAGATGACCGTGGTGCCGCTGGTCACCGCGCTGGTGATCGTCGGCGTCAACACCGCCAGCAACGCCGCCGCGTCCGGGCGCACCGCGCGCAACGCGATCCTGGTGTTCATCGTGCTGCTGGTGGCCGCGGCCAGCTTCTCGGCGGTGATCACGCCGGCGCTGCTGGGGCTGGTGCCGCACGACAGCGCCACCATGCAGACCTTCCGCGCCGCCCTGCACGCGCCGGAAACGCTGTCCAAGGCGCCCAGCGCCGCGCAGTGGATCTCCTCGCTGATCCCCAGCAACGTGCTGGCCGTGGCCTCGGCCAACGCGATGCTGCCGCTGGTGGTGTTCGCCATGTTCTTCGGCTTCGCGCTGAGCCGCCAGGACGCCGGGCGCCGCGACCGCATCCTGGAGATCATCAAGATCGTCGGCGACACCATGATCACCATCGTGCGCTGGGTGCTGTGGGCCGCGCCGCTGGGCGTGTTCGCGCTGGTGCTGGTGGTGTGCGCCGAGGTCGGCATGAGCGTGCTCGGCATCCTCGGCTACTACATCCTGCTGATGTGCGTGGTCTACATCCTGATCACCCTGCTGCTGTACGCGGTGGCGGTGCTGGCCGCGCGCGAGGGCCTGCGCCGCTTCGCCGCGGCGCTGGTGCCGGTGCAGGTCATCGCCGGCAGCACGCAGTCGTCGCTGGCCTCGCTGCCGGCGATGATCGACAGCGCGCGCAACCGGCTGGGCTACCCCACCGCGCTGACCTCGCTGGTGCTGCCGATGGCGGTGTCGCTGTTCCGCGTGACCAGCCCGGCGCAGTACATCGCCGTGGCCAGCTTCATCGCCTGGCTGTACGGCATCGACATCTCCTTCTCGCAGTACGCGGTGGCGGTGCTGCTGGCCGCGGCCATCAGCATGGGCTCCACCGGCCTGCCCGGCCAGGCCAACTTCATGACCAACAACATGCCGGTCACGCAGAGCATGGGCCTGCCGGTGGAACCGCTGGGCGTGCTGCTGGCGGTGGACACGATTCCCGACGTGTTCTGCACCATCGGCAATACCACCGGCGACATGACCGCCACCTCGATCGTCGCCAAACGCATGGGCACGCCCGAGGAAGGTTGAAGCCAACCGTAGGAGCGGCTTCAGCCGCGACGGGGCTTTCCCCTTGGACTTTCATCCATTGGGCGCGCTGCCCGGGTGCCTGGGGCTGCATGAAAGCCCCATCGCGGCTGAAGCCGCTCCTACCTGGGTGACAGCAGGTGGCCTTTCCCGCGCTTGCCGTCTTCGCCTATGGTGGGATCCTTGCTGCATTCACCCGGAGGACATGCCATGCCCCGCCCGCTGCTGCTCTGTCTGGCCCTTGCCCTGACGCCCGCCCTGTTCACCACCGCCTGCGCCGCGGACCCGGCCGCGCAGGCAGCGGTCAAGCCGGCGCAATGGCCGTTCGCCGCCACCGAGGTGGCCCGCTTCAACGAGCCCTGGGCGATGGCGTTCCTGCCCGACCGCAGCCTGCTGGTCACCGAGAAGGCCGGCAAGCTCATCCACTTCGATCCGGCCAGTGGCCGCCGCCACGAGATCGCCGGGGTGCCGCAAGTGGCCTATGGCGGCCAGGGCGGCTTCGGCGACGTGGCCGTGCATCCGCATTTCGCGCATAACGGGCTGGTCTATTACAGCTACGCCGAGGAAGGAACGAACGACACCCGCGGCGCCGCGGTGGCGCGCGCGAAGCTGGTGCTCGACGCCGACGGCGGCGGCCGCCTGGTCGATGCGCAGGTGATCTGGCGGCAGACGCCGAAGGTGAGCGGCAACGGCCACTACGGGCACCGGCTGCTGTTCGGCCCGGACGGCAAGCTGTGGATCAGCTCCAGCGAGCGGCAGAAGTTCGACCCGGCGCAGGACATGGCCGGCAACCTCGGCAAGATCGTGCGCCTCAACGACGACGGCAGCGTGCCGGCCGACAACCCGTTCGCCGCGCAGGGCGCGCCGGCCGACCAGGTGTGGTCGCTCGGCCACCGCAACATCCTCGGCCTGGCCTTCGATGCGCAGGGCCGGCTGTGGGAAAACGAAATGGGCCCGAAGGGCGGCGACGAGCTGAACCTGATCCAGCGCGGTGGCAACTACGGCTACCCGCTGGTCTCCAACGGCGACCACTACGACGGCCGCGACATTCCCGACCACGACACCCGGCCGGAGTTCGTCGCGCCCAAGGTCAGCTGGACGCCGGTGATCTCCCCGTCCAGCCTGGTCATCTATGACGGCGCGCTGTTCCCGCAGTGGCGCGGCAATGCCTTCATCGGCGGCCTCTCCTCGCAGTCGCTGGTCCGCATCGCCTTCGATGGCGACAGCGCGCGCGAGGCCGGGCGCTTCGACATGGGCCAGCGCATCCGCGCGGTGGCGCAGGGCCCGGACGGCGCGCTGTGGCTGCTGGAGGACGGCGGCAACGCGCGGCTGCTCAAGCTGACGCCGCGCACGTAGCCGCCGCTGTCGTGCGCGGGAGGGCGTGTCGTTGACGCCCCTCGCGCAGCGGGCCGCAGGCTACGGTTTGTGGCGCAGGCGCAGGTGCAGGCCGATGGCCTGCACCAGTCCATAGCAGACCAGGGCGGCGGCCAGGCCCAGGGTCAGCGGGCTGGCGTTGGCGGCGCCGGGCGCCATGCCCTGGCTGAAGGCGCCGTCCTGCCAGCGCCAGGCCAGGCGCGCGACCAGCAGCAGCGACAGCGCGCCGCCGATCCACGGATTGGGCGTATAGCCGGGCCGGCCTTCGCGCGCGTCGAAGCGCGTGTGCTTCAGCGCGAACCACGCCAGTGCGATGCCGGCCAGCGCGCCCGCGGCCATGCCGGCAGCCACGTGCGGCACGAAGGCCGCCGCCAGCCCGAGCATCGCCGCCACCAGCGCCAGGATCACGATGCGCGCCAGGGTGCGGCGCGGCTGCCAGGGTTGCCAGCCGAAATGGCGGCGGAGCCGGCGGTAATACATCCAGCCGAAACCGGCAGTCATCAGCCACGGCAGGTAGGTGGGCATCGGTGTGGGCATGGCGGGTCTCCGTGGGCGCGGCGACAGCATCGCATGCCCGCTGCCCGCTTCAAGATGCCGGTCGTCATCCCGGCCCGGCAGGCGGGGTCGGGGCGGGCGCTCAGGGCGCCAGCAGTTCGAAGCGCACCGGCTCGCCGCTCGCCGACGAAGCGCACACCCACAGGTCGAACAGGCCCGGCTCGGCGGTGAGCATGCCTTCGCTGTTGGTGAAGGCCAGCTGCCCGCGGTCGAGCCGGAATACCACGTCCTTCGCCTCGCCCGGCGCCAGCAGGATCTTCTCGAACGCCTTGAGTTCGCGCACCGGGCGCACGCGGCTGGCGACGCGGTCGTGGATGTACAGCTGCACCACTTCCTCGGCGGCCACCGCGCCGGTGTTGGTGACGGTGGTGGTGACCACCAGTTCGCCGTCCCAGTCCAGCTGCGGCGCGCTCAGGCGCGGCGCGCCGTAGGCGAACGTGCTGTAACCCAGGCCGTGGCCGAAGGCGTACAGCGGCGCGTCGGGGATCTCGCGCCAGCGCGCCTTGAACTCGGACATCTCCGGCAGTTCCGGGCGGCCGGTGCGCGGATGGTTGTAGAAGTAGGGCTGCTGCCCGGAATGCTGCGGGAAACTCACCGGCAGGCGGCCGGAGGGGCTGTAGGCGCCGAACAGCACGTCGGCCACGGCATGGCCGGTCTGGGTGCCGAGGAACCAGGTCACCGCGATGGCCTGCGCGTCGCGCACCGCGCCGTGCAGCGCCAGCGCGCGGCCGTTGCGCAGCAGCACCACGAGCGGCGTGCCGGTGGAGGCGACCGCCTCGGCCAGGGCCTGCTGCGCCGGCGGCAGCACGATCTCCACCCGCGACTGCGCCTCGCCGCTGTAGCGCTGCGGTTCGCCCAGCGCCAGCACCGCCACGTCGGCGCGCCGCGCCGCGGCCACCGCCGCCTCGATGCCGCCTTCCAGCGCCTCCTCCAGCGCGCAGCCGGGCACCACCTCCAGCAGCGCGGCGTCGTCCAGCGCCGCGCGCACGCCCGCTTCCAGCGTCACGTAGCGCGCCTTGTCGCCGAACAGCGTCCAGCAGCCCTCGATGTTGTCGCGGTCCTGCGCGAACGGGCCGATCAGCGCGATCTTCTGCCCGGCCCTGCGCAGCGGCAGCAGCGCACCGTCGTTCTTCAGCAGCACGATCGAACGCCGCGCCGCGTCGCGGGCCAGCGCGTCGTGCGCGGCGATGTGCGCCGTGTCGGCCTCGCGCGCCGGGTCCAGCGAGCGGTACGGATCGTCGAACAGGCCGATGGCTTCCTTCAGGCGCAGGATGCGGCGCACCGATTCGTCCAGCACCGCCATCGCTACCTGCCCGCTTTCCACCAGCCCCGGCAGGTGCGCGGCGTAGAAGCCGCTCTGCATGCTCAGGTCCAGGCCGGCGCTGAACGCCTTGCAGGTCGCATCCACCTCGTCGGCGGCGTAGCCGTGGGCGATCAGCTCCATGTCGGCGGTGTAGTCGGAGACCACCACGCCGTCGAAGCCCCACTGCCCGCGCAGCAGGTCGGTCAGCAGCCAGCGGTTGGCGCTGGCCGGCACGCCGTTGATGTCGTTGAACGCGCTCATCAGCGCGCGCGCGCCGGCCGCCAGCGCGGCCTTGAACGGCGGCAGGTGCACGTCGTGCAGGGTCTGCGGCGAGATGTCCACCGGCGCGTATTCCATGCCGGCGGCGACCGCGCCGTACGCGGCGAAATGCTTGGGCGTGGCCAGCAGCGAATCGGCGGCGGCCAGGTCCCCGCCCTGGAAACCACGCACGCGCGCGGCGGCGAAGGCGCAGCCCAGCACCACGTCCTCGCCGGCCGATTCGGCGCCGCGGCCCCAGCGCTGGTCGCGGGCGATGTCCACCGCCGGCGCGTAGGTCCAGTGGATGCCGGCGGCGGTGGCCTCGATGGCGGTGGCGCGCGCGGTGCGTTCGGCCAGCGCCGGCTCAAAGCTGGCGGCCTCGCCCAGCGGGATCGGGAACACCGTGCGCATGCCGTGGATCACGTCGGCGGCCAGCGCCACCGGGATGCCGAGCCGGCTCTCCTCCACCGCCACGCGCTGGATTTCCCGGCCCTGCGCGGCGCCGACGCCGTTGAACAGGCAGCCGACGCGGCCGGCGCGCACCTGCTCCAGCACCTGCCCGGCATTGCGCACGTTGGCTTCGGGGTTCACGTCCGGCGCGAACGGGCGGACCATGTCGGCGAACACGCCCAGCTGGCCCACCTTCTCTTCCAGGGTCATGCGGGCGATCAGGGATTCGATGCGGTCTGCCACCGGCGGTCCTTGTATGGAAGCGTTTACAAAGCGCGAATTCTAGCGTTGTCGGTGTGAAACCCGGCGGGGCCGGTTGCATCGATCGACCCCGTGGCGCCAGGCCCGCCGACGGGGTTCCGGACAGGCCTCGTACGCGGCAGGCCCCGCGGCTAGCCGCGCATCGCCATCAGCATGGCGTCGCTGGATTCCTGGAACACGCGCAGGCCGAACTCGGGCAGGATCGCCAGCAGGTGGTCGAACACGTCCGACTGCGTGGCCTCGTACTGCACCCAGGCGACCGAGGCGGTGAAGCAGTAGACCTCCAGCGGCAGCCCCTGCGGGGTAGGCGCCAGCTGCCGCACCATCAGGGTCATGCCCTGGTGGATGCCCGGATGGCTGCGCAGGTAGCGTTCGACATAGGCGCGGAAGGTGCCGAGGTTGGTCAGCCGGCGCGCGTTGACCTCTTCCGGGTGCGCCTGCGCCACCTGCGCGTTCCACTGCTCCAGTTCGCTGCGCTTGCCGGCCAGGTAGTCGTCGAGCAGGCCGAACCGCTCCAGCCGCGCCAGCGCCGCCGCGTCGAGGAACTGCACGCTGTGCTGGTCCAGGAAGATCGAACGCTTGATCCGCCGCCCGCCCGATTCCTGCATGCCGCGCCAGTTCTTGAACGACTCGGTGACCAGCTTCTTGGTCGGGATGGTGGTGATGGTCTTGTCCCAGTTCTGCACCGTCACCGTATGCAGGGCGATGTCGATCACGTCGCCATCGGCGTTCTGGCTGGGCATCTCGATCCAGTCGCCGATGCGCACGCGGCCATCGCCGCTGATCTGCACGCTGGCCACCAGCGACAGGATGGTGTCCTGGAAGATCAGCATCAGCACCGCGGTGGCCGCGCCCAGCCCGGTGACCAGGTAGCGCAGGTCCACGCCGGCCAGGGTGGCGACGATGGACAGCCCGGCGACCACGAAGATCACGATCTTGGCCACCTGCAGGTAGCCCTTGATCGGCTTGTTGCGCGCGTCCGGGCGCCGCTCGTACAGGTCGTTGGCCGCATCCAGCGCGTGCGACACCGCCAGCGCGACGGTCAGCACCGCCCAGGCCTGGCAGGCGCCGACGATGAAGGCCACCAGCCCCGGCGGCAGGTCCGGCACCACCTTGATGCCGGCGGCGATCACCTGGCTGGGCACCACGTTGGACAGCCGCGCGATCACCCGCATCAGGTGGCTGCCACGCCCGGTCTCGGCGCCCGGCAGGCGGCTGAGCAGCCGGCGCAGGCCGCGCAGCAGGATGCGCTTGGTGATCCAGTTGGCCAGGCCCGCCGCGACCAGCAGGACCGCGACCATCAATGCCAGGTAGGCGCCGGGATAGGGTTCCAGTGTGTTCTGCAGCCGCTCCAGCCACTGTGCCGCCACCACCGCATCCACCATCGATTGCCTCCTGTGTATTCCGTCGTTCTTGAAACCGCCGGCCGCCGGCCGGCGCTACCGCGTCAGGCCCGCTCGCGCTCGATGAGCACGCCCACCGCGCGCGCGCCGCGCACCGCGCCGGGCTTGCTCAGCTTCAGGCGCAGCCAGCGCACGTCGAACTCGTCCAGCACGATCGCCGCGCAGCGCTCGGCCAGGGTTTCCACCAGGCCGAAGTCCGATCCGCGCACGTATTCCTGCAGGCGCTTGCTGACCGCCTTGTAATTGAGCGTGTCGGCGATATCGTCGGTCGCCGCCGGCCTGCGGTTGTCGAAGCCCATCTCCAGGTCGAACACCAGGGTCTGGCGGATGCGCCGCTCCCAGTCGTAGATGCCGATCAGGGCGTCGATTTCGAGCCCTTCGATGAATACCTTGTCCATGTATGAAGCAGGGAACCGGGATTGGGGAACAGGGAATGTTACGTGCTGGCGCGTCAAGAGAGGCACTGGGCCGAAATCCGGCGACGAAGCGTCATGGCACGGCTTCGAGCGACGCACGTTGCGACCGGACATGCCATAGGCCCGCCGCGATCAGAGATTCCCCGTTCCCTGTTCCCCGTTTCCCGCCGCCAACGGCGGCAGCGTGGCCATGTCCCAGCGCGGCACCACCTTCACTTCGGCCGGGCTGTGCTGGCCGGCCTGCAGGCGCAGCGCGCCGGCGAAGGCGATCATCGCGCCGTTGTCGGTGCACAGCGCCGGGCGCGGGAAGCACACGCGGCCGCCACGGCGCTGCGCGGCGTCCTGCAGCCTGGCGCGCAGGCGCTTGTTGGCGCCGACGCCGCCGGCCACCACCAGCACGTCGCAGCCGGCTGCCTCCAGCGCGCGTTCGCACTTGATCGCCAGCGTATCGACCACCGCGTCCTCGAAGCCGCGCGCGATGTCGGCGCGGGTCTGCTCGCTCTGGTCGCTGTCGCGCCAGGCCAGCAGCACCTGGGTCTTGAGCCCGGAGAAACTGAAATCCAGCCCCGGCCGGTCGGTCATCGGCCGCGCGAACCGGAACCGGCCCGGCGTACCGGCCTCGGCCAGCCGGGCCAGCTGCGGGCCGCCCGGGTACGGCAGGCCCATCAGCTTGGCGGTCTTGTCGAAGGCCTCGCCGGCGGCGTCGTCCAGGGTCT
>Ga0182741_1001558_pt1 | contig 29456 bp, 9 predicted proteins | sample eDN5th37CBELigOP_FD_128874 | JGI IMG/M metagenome (GOLD analysis project Ga0182741, IMG submission 128874) | Enriched Organic Plus compost microbial communities from Emeryville, California, USA - eDNA 5th pass 37_C BE-Lig OP (version 2) (version 2) ... | reverse complement strand
TAGTGACGAAGGCAATCGGGTTGTGCGATTTGTTCCCAACATCGTCCATGAGTTCCAGCCTAGCATGACTCCTAGTGGTTTGGCTGAGACTGACATGTTGGTGCTGCCCAACTACCAAGTTATCGGAGGCTACTTTCAATACCAGAAAGGCCTTTTGTCTGCGGCTGCGCTGACTACCCTTCTGTCTGCAACGTCAGATCAGTACAAGTTGTTTAGACCCTTCACTGTTAAGGACTACCTTGAAGGACTTAACCTCATCAACACGAACCCCAGTGCCAACTCCAAGTGGGACGAGTGGTATACGGGTGAAGGCAACCCTGGTCTTCTGGGCATTTATCGCAGCTGGAAGGAGAATGGTGTTTCCACCTCTCGCCCCAGCGCATCCTTCCTTAGTTTCGCAGATACTCGTGCGAACATTATTTCCGGAACGGATGGTACGCGTTTCCACCCCTTCATGCCCAAGTGTGAGGAGGCTCGAGTGGCGGCATTCGTGACGGAGACTGGCCGCGTCATTCCCCTCAAGTGTGATGGCGAGTACGAGTTCAAGGGCATCAACCTCTACAAGTTCGTTCTCACTCCGGAGTCACTCCAGTCGAAGACCGACAACCCTGCGAACGAGAAGTTCAATATGAACTACGCGGGTGCCTTTGATGTGACATCTGTCAACTTTATTCCCATGCTGCTGACTAAACCTCACATGCTAGATGCTGACGATTTGCGAGCAAAGGTCAACGGTCTGAACCCTCAGCGTGAGATCCACGATATTGTCATTGGCGTTGAGCCCCTCTCCGGTATTGCTATGGACGCGACCAAGCAACTCCAAGTGAACTTCGTCGCCTCTCCATTTACCTACGACGGCACGGACTACTTTACAGGAATGCCTGCGGCGTCCCCACTTCCTGCTGTCTGGATCTCCGAGCAAGGTAAAATTATGGACAGACTGGCCAAGAACTTCAAGAAGTCAGTCTACGGTACGCAGAAGGCAATCAAGTATCTCTTGGAAGTTGGCGCATCGTTGGGTGCGATCTTCATTGTGTTTGCCTTCTTCTGGATTCTTTACGAATTTGGAGTCGCCGGTGACAAGTCTGCTACTACTAGCAAGGTCTCTTCAAGCCAGGGCTCTGACTTCACAAGCGGTTCCAGCCGCTGCAGCATCGGCGACGTCGAGATGCAAAGCAGTCCTGCTTCCGTCTAAGTGTGCAGGTTTCTACGCAACTGGCCCAGAGCACTGCACTATCTGTAGTCCCGGTCCGCATCTGATCAAGCCGTACCCATGCGACCGCCTTATTCAAGCCTCAGAACGAGCTGGTGCTCGGTGTTCGGCACACTTGAGCGGAGTCTAGACGCACTCAACATCGGCGCGGCTCAAGGCTTGTGATCAACTTCCCTATTTCGTTGCTCTTTGAGCATAATCATTAATGAGCGCTTTGCCGTCCCAAGTTGCTTACGCCTCCAGTGTTTGCTCTTGGAGTCGTTACTTCGTTTTCTTCATCAAATTCTTCCAAACATGGATTGAATTACCCCACTTGTCTCGCCAAATTTCTGTTGCTTGATGTATACCGATTTTAACCGTCGAAGATATGCTTTGATTATCCCGCTTTCCGCTTTGCGTGACCCCTATCTCGCATTTTGAGTAAGTTCCAGGTCAGCCACAGCATGTTTTCTTCATTGCCGCCACAACACCTCGTCAGTCAGATTCGTCTCCCCATCAAAGAATGATAAATTAAGTTCTTGGTGTTGTGGATTTCTCTTGATTAGATATCCACTCAACCCTCCTGGCGTGTGTTTGACTATTTCAATACTTCGATATTTCGATTCGTAAAACTTATCCTCTAACTCATAATCGTGCTCATCGTCTGCCAATTCGCGATTCTTGGACCAAGTAATATCAGAACCCTTGGCTCTGACAGCATGATACCTTGTACCTCGATATCGCTCCTCATAAACCACCTATCTCGACGGCCCTAATTTCCACATCACGAACCATAGGGGGATATTAAACATTACCATGATGCAATGTTGCAAGTGTTATGCTTGGAGAAGTAAATCAGTATGTATTCTTTTCCTACGGATACATCGGCCTTCGACGAGTAAGGACAGATGAAGCTAAATGCGACTTAATCATGAAATCGTTGTGCTGAGAGCAAGGTCGAGTTCCTGAAGCAGCTGGTTTCTCCGCGTTAACATGTGCGAAGTCGTGGTTGCAAGAAGAGACCCTTTCGGCTCACGAATGTTTGTTTGGATGGTACTGAAAGACACGCGTCGCACATACAGTCTGTGTGACTGTGTGAATGAAAGGGCGCATCTCGCCGCAACAATATTAGGAATGGGAAGTGATGTGAGGGGATTCCGAGACTATGTAGCAATGAGGAGGCGATGAGTCGCGGCGAGAAGGAAAGCTGAATATGCATCATGTCCAGGGACTATGTAGGTTGAAGTTTCAAGCAAACTGAATTGAACTGAGTTGTTCGGAATCGTAGTAACTTGCAATTGGGAATCAGCGCTCCTTGTAACTCACGGACAAACGTAATAAAACAGTGAAACGTTCAAATGGGAGATATGAGAGTGACTGGCAAGAGGGACCAATAAAGCTCATGAGCAACACTAATTAGCGTCATTCTAGCTGATCCGAAGGGAAGACACTGGAGGATACCAGACCTTGGACGAAGAACGTTGCTATTCAAGGGCTGGTGGGGCTGTAACAGGAGATTCAGCAGATGGATTCACCTCCAAGGACGGTGAAGTGATTCCCTCGGATGAAACAGATGGAGAACCCATAGCTAAAGCCATTTTCTCGGCAAGTCGCTTTTGTAGCAGCTCGCGAGCTTTCGCCTGGGGATCGGCAGCAACCGCTTTCTTTTTCTTCTTTGCACCTGCCCGCTTCTTTGGTGCCTACAAACCGGGGGATGAGGAATCGAAGCATAGTAGGTGGATTTTGAGATATTTCTTCTCTCGCTTTGTATATCTCAGGTGAATGAAGCTCAATCAATGAGGATAAACAAGCTAGAACGTACTTCTGGCATCTCTTCGCTGGCTGGAACTGGGCTAGAGACGTCCGGCAGCTCCTTGTCAGTCGTCCTCTTGGACGTTGCCTTCACCCTAGCGGGCTTGGAGCCTTCCGCACTGGATCTAGTCGCCCGCTCAGGGTCAACTTGAGCCAGCTTGGTCTCGGAAGTTGGAATGGCTTCCGTCTCAGTCGCCATGTTTCCGGAGTTCAATCTAGGTAGACGGGTAAGCGCCCGGTTGTGCAGGCGTGCAAGTGTACTCAAGTGTGTAGAGTCTTCGCGTGAAGTGGACCACGCGGAGAATCGGTCTTCGCTCCTCACGCCCGAGTAACCGCTAGGGGGTTAGTCAGCTCAGAAAACGCGTTGAGACAGGGGTTCGTAGTGGGGTCCTAGGCGGGCCACCGGGGTCGGATGGACAGAGATGTGAGCACGTGGGGAGTAGCGGGCGTGCAGGGGCCCGGTTGCATGTTAACTGAACATTTCTGGTGTGCTCATCTCGCGCTCAAAGCGTATTCTGATAAACCGAAACCAAACTTCAAGTGGATCAGAATCGGGAGATATGAGTTACGAGTGGATTGCTGAGATGGCAAAAGGTGCAGACTGGTGCACACTACACTCACACCTCAATTGCGATGAAATCCTGGTGGTTCAACCCCACCCACCCATCGCACAAAACACTCCTTCAGCACTCCTCTTCCCTCTTGATGTGTCAAGGTTGCATCGAATTTTTTCGAGCCCACAAGAGTGTTTAAACAGGGCCGACAAGCTCACTGACTGGGTGTGGGAATGTAGGGGGTGTCGGAGTGTCATTGCTAATTGGTGTGTATAGCGGCGTCAATGAGTGTGTCACATGTTTAATGCCGCGGTCTTCGACCTGCACTCCCCCGGAAACTCCCTCAAACGTAACCAAAATGCACTCCCTCAGCTTGAAGCGGAACCGTTACCCCTTCTGATCCCGCTTTGCGCCGCCGTTTCGAGAGTGTTGGGGACCCTGTGACAAAGGCTGTGACGGCTTTCGATTTGTATTGCTTGCTACATGCTGTATTCCTAACAACTCCCGTCACGTCTCTCATCTTCTATACTGACCCCAAATCTTCCCCCTCTCTACCCGAATACGACTCTAGTCCTAATCACTCGCCAGGGGCTTTGTGTGGGGTCAGCAATCAATCAGCGCACGTAGGCCAGGGTGCAGCTCGCTATCCCTCGCGCCAACCCAGCCATGACTACACCACTTGGCACAAGCCATGGGGCATCCCAGTATGTCCTGCCCGCCGTGGTCCGTCCTAAGCCAACACGCCTCAATGGAACGCATCCTGCAATGGCAGCGGTGGCGGCGGGTCATGCCGACAGCAACGCGGACCATACGAGCGGGTACACGCCACGGTCCCCGCCCTATGCGCCAGCTGCTCCTGGACCGGAACCTCAGTCCAGTGGGGGTGGAAAGACATCTGCGCCAGTCCTCGACCCCTTGGATACCGCGGCGTATGTGGCAAGCCACCTCCAGCCGCCCATCCACACACACACTCATGCCAGTTCGAAGATGGCTGCCATTCTGAAAAAGCTCGCGGATGATGTGATCAGTCTCGCAAACCGCGAACAAAGACATGGTCGAGCAATTTCAAGGACTGCGACGGGGGCCTCAATTACGACGAATCTTATTTTGTCGGCTTTGAAGCAACTTATTGCGGAGGATCCCCATATTGCAATCGAGATTAGCCGCTCGATCGCGTCGCCTAGTAATATGGTTATGTCGACGACACCACCCCAACCGCGGCCTGCGTCCTCAGAAGCGACGGCTTCGACGTCTGCGTCAGTAGCAGCATCCTCGGCAGCAACGCCAACTGTATTGGCTGAGCTGAACATGCGACTGCTGGAGTTAGAGACAGAGAATGCTGAACTTAAGGCATGGAAGATAGCTCAGCTGAAGCTCCAAGAGCAGTCGAAGTTCCAGTCTGAAGTTGAAGCACAGCAATGCTACCATCGCATGCGGAACGGTCAAGAAGCAGCCTTGTCACAGCGAAAGTTGCAGCAGTCGAAGCGATCCGATGACACTGAAGCCGCTGTGATTGACTCTGAGAATGAAGAACCACGCAGCTACATCCTCAACGACGACGACGAAGGTAGCGATGGCGAGTACTATAATCCTGTTCCACCTCACTACTCGATCGGCAAAGACGGTCGAAGTACAATCGCCAGCGGCTGGTCGGCCGCGCTGCGTAAGAACCTTCCCTCGTATGCCAGGAAACCGCGACAGCAGAAGAGAAATGCCGATAAACTACCCAACCCGAAGCTGCAAGTGCCATCTCCTCGAGGCCAAACCGCTAGCCCTTCAGGAATGCGATCCAATGACCATATCAGCGACTCAGCCAGCGCGAAGTTCGATTCGCTAGACCCACAACAGCAGCTGCAGCAGCAAGAATCCGAGCGCGAATGGGCGTTGGGCTCCTCGCACACTATGATTGCTGAACTAGAAGGACAAGTTGAGCACCTTCGAGATGAGGTTGCCTCACTCCGCGAACAGCTCAAAGCGGCAGCGAAGCGTGAGGATGAGTTATCGGCGCGCTTGGTGGAGGTCACCGCACTAGCTGAGCGCTTTTCGAATCGTTCTGCGTTCCTTCAAGAGATTGAAGAGGCTAGAGAAGCACTACGACAGGAGCGCAAGTTGGTGAATGCTCTCAAGGATGAGATGGCCACGATCCGAATCGCTCAGAATGTCGCGCTTGCAGCCTCTGCCCGCGCTGCTGCAGAAAAAGCGCAGCAAGAAGAACGCATTAAGGAGCTGAAGGCAAGTCGCACGATGTTAGAAAAGCGTGTCCACACCATCCTCCGACCATACACCCCACGTCCACGATGGAGAGAACTATGTGCTGAATATGCGGACATTGAGTCCGTGGCCGAGCTAAACTCGCTCACTGTAAGCAGCGCAAATAGCAGCCCTGGTTGTAGTGGTAATGCTCATGCATCGTCGAGATCTGCCGAAGAGGATGAAGGCAGTTTAGATGCTATTTCCGAGCAATCGAGTCTAGCATCATCTAAAAAGTCACGTAGACCTGACTCGTCACGCCTGCTCAATGGCGAGGAAGAAGGAGAAGTCGCAAAACAGGCTATTTCCTCCAGCGCGCTTATCAAGAAACTCCTTGAGGGCATGAGGAAACAGCAGCTCCGAATCACGCTTCTCGAGCAATCTTTGCGTGATACGATCATGTCACAGGCCATTGAAGGTCACGTAGGGCGTCATCTCTCGGGTCCTGCGCTTCAAGACCGACAGAAGATGCTGCCTATCTCCGTCGCTCGCCTGGAGATTGCGCTCAAATTGTCGACACGCGCGAATGCTGGGCAGAATGTGGACACTGGCGGTGGATTCGCTGACTCAGCCTCTTTCGCAGCTGCCATGGCCGGCACAGGATCGGGAAGATGGCTACCCTCAAGAGTTATCACTGGATATGTTGCGTTCCTTGCTTTTAGCCCGCCAAATTTTGTCCACCTCCCCAGCCATATCAGATTGCTTGGTCAAGCGAGTGAAAGTGCAGTAAGCTCCACGAGTGCTATCGAGCAAGTCGAAGGAGAGCAAAGTCCTGCGCTGCAGACGAGCTTTGAAACTCCGAGTGGAAAAGGTGCATCTGCGCAAACGTCAGTCGGCTCGGTACTGGCCGAAGGCACGGTTACTATACCAGATTTCCTTCGGCCAAGTGGTAATGCCGCCTCCGACAACTCGAATCTGCGCATTCGTAATCGCTTCCTCTCAAAAAGAGAAGTTGAGAACACTCTCTCCGAAATCCGTGCGGAGAAGCTTGAGAACGATAGGGTGAATCGCGCCATCACTCAAAACCTTGCGGAGTATCTTGGGCAGTCACTCCGGCACAAGCTCGGCCTCCAGACGATTGTCGTCGAGTGGGCATACTCACTATTTGATTGCCTGCACCGTGTAACGATTGTGCCCAATTTAACGCCTCCTCCTTCATTGCCGAACCTGGTGAATTACTTTTTAATGGATACTACCAACAATGTTGCCTTCCACCATCCGATTACCCTCTTACCATCCCCATCACAAGGTGATGTTGACATGAAGGTAGGATTCCTGACTCTAGTTGGCGAGGCGCCAGAGGAGTTGACCTTTGATATTCACCGCAGTGTGACTCTACTGAAGCACCTCTTCGTCTATTTGGATGCAATTCGTCAAATTCGTTATAACGCTGCAGAAACGACTACAACAATTGCCGGTTTCTCAGATCAAAGTGTTCCTGTGGCCTCGCTAGCGCTTGCGACATCGGGATCAACGGACAACATGCAGGATGCTCTTCTGAGTGCTGGCGATGCAGATACACTTTCGATGGACCCAAGTCTCTGGGGGTTACCTGTCTCATGTTGGAACCCTGGAAGCCCGCAAAAGCCGCCTCTTAACACGACATCATCGGATGCACCTGGAGATATCGCGGCATCATCGCCACTCCCCTCAGCCATTGCACAAATGCTCCGAACCCAGCACCCTGCTTGCGTTGCCGCGCTGGCACTCATTCGAGCAGAGGTCATGGAGGACCTAAATAACCAAGGTTGTGCATTTGATCCCGCGTCAACGCTTGGCCTGTTGAGCAGAACCGAGCAAGCCCTCATCAACGAGTTGCGCGAAAAGAGCTCAGTTAAGACTGAAGGGGGTCGGGAAGATGGAGCTACAGCAGCAAAGACGACCTCAGGGTCACAGGCGAGGACTAAAGGCTATGCATCCACAGCAGCCACAGTCTCGCTACAACAGCATCAGCGGCGCCAAACCAAGGCCCAGCGACTCAGGGCCATGTTGCCCCGTTCACTGATCCTCTGTGCACTGGCCTACTTCTTGCCGCGTGCGAAGGCTGTTCAGCTGGCTCGATTGTTGCTCGCTCTCGAAGCCGTTTTCATTTCGGAGCCGAACTCCTTAGTCGACTTCTCCTTACTCTTCCCTCGATCTGCTACTTCGTCGTTGTCTTCGAATGCAGCAATGACACTGCAGCAGGCCCAAATGGGCGCGGACGAAGCATCGTCGGTCGCTTCTCCGACAAAGCCAGGTGGGGATGCATTACCTAGTCAGTCAACGAAGAAGGGGCGGGTCCAGGGTCCATCCGAGACCGTGGACGAGTCGGCATCCCCTTCGACTTCCTCATCAAGTTCGCCTGCGAGTGAAGGAGGCATATCAGCCTCATCCTCCTCCTCAAGTCAGCACTCGGTCCCTAGCTCCACTGGCTCTACGACTCGAAGCACATTTCAACAGTGTATGTCGTATTCTCTTCAAGCAACCATTAATGCGAATGGTCCGAGCGCATTCGTGTCTGAATTTGTTGCCCAGCACGTTCAGCAATGCCTACTTTTCCCGCTCTCTATTGCATTCTCAATGGTACAGTGGCTCGTCTTCGAACCGCTAATGAATGAAACGGTTGAAGCCGTGAAGGAAGGTCTCGTCCGAGTCCAGCTCGATGGCATTAACAAATCAGAAGAAGCGAACGATTCCAGTATCCCAACAGTCGGTGAAGAGTTGTGGAATTACTTCAACGAGTCAGTCGTTGAGCAGGCCTTGAGTGCGCCTCCTACCGCGATTAGTTTTGAGGCTCAAGGAAGAACAACAACAACGACTCGTCAACGTAAACTCGTAGATGCTGCGACCCTTCTGGCATTGCTGTCGTCCCGTACGAGTTTGTTATCGATGGAGAATTGCTGCACGCAATTCCGAGATGACGTCCGTGGCGCAGCGCAACTGGCCTTCCTCCCTGTTACGACCGCCTCCAAGGATCCAGAATCTATCGTTCGAGCTAAGGTTCTCATCTGCGTCATGGGCTCTGCGCTTGCACGAGTCGCTCGAATGCTGGACTGCCCGGTGAATCCAGATGTTGTGGGTGACAATGTTCGTGGAGCTGCAGCTATCCTTCAGAGGATCGCAACGGAGAAGGCGCAGGTCCTGGACACCAATGGGTCATCAGTTGAGGATCTAATGGTGACTGGTATTCCATTTGTCAACGGTATACCGCTCATGTCCACCATCCTGAAGCTCATTCCAGATGCAATCGTCAGCATCGAGGCGGTGACAACGTCCATGCTACGTATTGACCCATATACATCAGTGCAAGATGTTAACGAGTTGATCCGCAAAGTCTCACCGATTGCCTTCGGTCTGGTAGGGGAATCGGCTGGCGCTTCTGTAGCCTCCGAGCACGCTCCTCTCCAGCTGCAGTCACGCTCCTCGACTCCAGCTCTTGGTGAGGGACCAGATAGACGCTCTCCGACACCATTGGGCATGTATGCGAATGGTAAAGTTCTGCAGGAGTCCGATGTACCAAAAGGACGGTTGGTTCGTTTGGATCACTTCATTCAGGCGATCTGCTCTAAGGTGTATGTTCGACCAGCTTTATTGACTGCTGATCGTGTGGCCATCGAACAGATTGCAGGATTCGCGAGGCGGCTCTCGCTATTATCACCGCCAGCCGTGGTCGCGTCAACTCGTGCACATGTCTTCGCGAATGTGGCTCGAGCGTGCATTCTTTCCCCCTCCACCTCTTCCTCATCCTGTAATACGGACTCCGCAACACGAGGATCAGTCCCCAAGCTGCTTTCGAAATCAGCGTTATCATCGAAGCCATCAGCGCAGAGTGCACTTGGTGCCGAGGCCAAAAGCACCCAAGAAGCAGGTTCGAGTCGGATTACATACTCGTTCTTCGTCCCGTCCAGCAACGGCCCCTCGAACGTCTCCCATCGAGCAAAGGAATCACCCAACGACAGTGAAACGCTCAGCTTTTCCGACACGTTCTCGCACCGTGAGGCGCTGGCTCAGCTCTTCGATGTTGGTCAGAATCCATACTCGACTTCGGTTTCATTTCACACTACTTCTGGACAATCCCAGCTTGATGGTCTGATTGACCCGATCCCTGGTGATGATACAGCAGCAGCAGCAACTTCACTCGCAACTGGAATGAATCTCAGCATGGGAATGAACCTGGGGTCCGCTTCCCCTGGCGGCGTACCGACCTCCATGTTCGATCGACAACTCATGCAGGATCCTCGTAACTCGTTGGGCAAGCTCAGTGGTGTCATCAACAAGTTACGCGTACACAAGTTCAAACTCGCTCGCGACGTTCGCGAAGATGATACTGAGACCCAACCGCCTCCGCGAAGTGCGGATTACGTGCCAGGACCCATCCTGAGGATTGTATAGATAATACCCTAACGGATTCCGCTCAATGTACATAGCCGTATTCTCCCAATACAGTCAGACTATTTAGTTACCTCCAGTCGTATACTGTCTGCATCTTTAATGCTGAGACAATCGGTACGGTGCATGCTGAGTTCGCACTGTGTATATGACCGCAAGCGTTCCGACTCGTCTCCCCCGACCCGCCGTAGGAAGGTGGATGGTCTCATGGGCACACTAGTTGGGGTCCGAAAATGAAGATCTCAGGATAGAACAGAGGCGAATTTTGTGGTACTTTCCGAGTGCAATTGCTTATCTAACACGTTGAAACCACGTAATTTGGTGTGATGCAGCTTCTAACCTAGTTTAAACTCCGATGCATTGCCGTAAATCCAAGTTATTCGGAGTTTTTCAACTCACTCTACATGACTTAAACAAAACTAGCGAGTAACGACCCTCTTGGGTGTAATCCACGTCTCGGAGTGATAAACAAACCGTGCAAAACGATACTAACGACATTCAATCCAATATTGCACCCGGATTTAGACCTAGGGTGCCTCACAAGCAGGCAAGCAGGCAGGCACGCAGCAGGCAGGCAGCAGGCAGCCTCACGCACGCACACGCTTCCGCCTGCGAGTCGGCAGCCGGTAGAGAGCTTTAGGTGGTTCCTACCTTCCATACTGCATGCATGGAGGCCTACGCGTTTGCGGCGTCCACAACCAGCGGGTGGCGCGCGTATTTCTCGCGTTCCGACCGTGGCGTGTACTATGGACGCATTGAGACTCCGAGCGAGCTGGTGTGGGAGTGCCCTGCAGAGCTTCGGGATCACCCCCTCGTAGTTCGCGCGCGCTCCGACCCGAGCTGGACTCCCCCACCGCTGCCGCTGGGCACGGGTTCGCAATATTGTATACAGTCAACGGATTTAGGGTCCGCCTCTGCCGTTCACGAGACTAGAAACTTTGACGATGCGAATCGGCATCATGACAATCGTAGCGGCGATGTGGTGGAAGGTCATGTTGCAGTCTTAGTTGATCATGAGAGCGATCAACGGCTAGAACAGCAACAACAAGGACGGCAACATCAAAACGAGCACCATTTTCAACAACATCAACATCAACATCAACATCAACAACAGCAACAAGAACAACAGCAACATCAAGAAAAGCAACAGCTGCAACAGCAAGTCGCGGTACTAACGGTTACTCCAACCTCGCCGGCATCTGAAACCTACCTCGCCGACCGCTGCCAGATTCAAAGTATTCTCCAGTCGCACAACGGCGAAGGACACAATTTCCCTGAGGGATTTGAAGGGATGGCGATGCCCATGATGGTTTCAGCCTCGAATGGTACATCTGGTATGCTCAGCCTAAATGTTGCAACGAGCATTTTCCCGATTTCCCCGCCATCCCATCTATCCGCAACGACAAACCTCTCAGTCAACACTCATGCTGTCATGGACACCGGATCGGCCAGCGCGCTAGATGTAGGAGCGAGTACAGGTACTAACACGTCGATGGCCATGGCCATGGCTATGGCTATGACAACCCCGACCCCGACAGCCACGGCGACGCCTATTCCAAGTCAGACCCTGAATCGCTCTCTCACTCCCACATCCTCCACTACAGCATCAGCTACCTCACCGGCACAGGCCTACACTCCCTCATCGGCAACGACTTCTCTTCCGAGCGCGATGGCAACAGCCTCCAATACCGTAGCCACCACGGCGGAGACCACGGTATGTGGAGCGGTCAGCAGTACAACTGGCCCTGTGATCATTCCCTCGAATGAAGCGCCCAATGTCGCGAGCGGCTCATGTGCTAGTACAATGGTATCTTTGCGAACTGAGCTGGAGAATCAAGGATCTACAAGAGCTTCATCACCCACGCCGGCGCCGACATCGGCGTCCATCACAACCTCGGCACCCACACGTGTGTCCACACCGACAACGGTAATGAATGGGAACAACAATCAACTTGTTTCGCCATCCCAATACCCACCATCTCAGTCCCCCAGCTCTGGAACTCGTCAATCTCAAAACGGTGCAGTGCCGCAGCTACAAGGACCTGCATCTATTCTTGGAACGAGTGTGGCAGCACCGTTAGGTCCTCCCATCCGCTCTGCATCATCTCCCTCACCTTCTCAGTCTCCCTCGTCAACACAGACTCCAACGGCCTTTGCGCAATCTGTCCCACTGAACGTACGACGAGTTGCGGAGTTTGCAACTGAGATTGATCGTTTACCAGCACAGCGTGTCAATCCACCGATTCCTCCTAATGTGTTTAGGGATGGAACAATAGCAGTTGATCCTACCGAGAATCAGCAGCAACGACAACGGGAGCAGCCGGATTTGGCGGCGTATGCGACACTTCAACAGCACTCGCACGTACCAATTCAGCAGCCACATCCGCAGCAACCCATGCAGCAAATGCAGCAAATGAGCGCTGTTGTAGTTCCTGACTCCTATGGAGGCCAGGCAGTGACCGATCCTGCCATGCTTGGACTCGCCAACTTGTATGCGCTTGGAATGCCCACTGTAGGAGGCGTACTTCCTGCGATGGGTACAGGCCCGGTAGGGCTAACAATGCCGGGAAGTTCATCACTTATGGCAATTCCAGCATGTCCCGTGGTTCCACTCGGAATGACGCTTCCACCTGCTCAGCCAAATGTACTCCTTCCTACCACTTCGGTCGTGCCGAATGTGCCAGCAGGCATTGCCATGCCCATGTCAGGTGGAATCGCAGTGAGTACCTCTGAGATGCAATCAGCACAGTCACGCCCAACGCGAGGCCAATCACCAAAGATTTCCTCAACCGAGTCCTCCATCTCCACAGGATCAACAGCCACACGTTCCTCATCAGGGAGTCTCGCGCACCCCAATTTACGAAAGCAGCGGAATTCCTCCGAGACAGCATCCACTCCTCCCACGCGCGAAGGCATGAGTCGCACTTCCAAACCTCCAGTGCCGCCCACGGCTTCCTACACTTCGTCATCGGAATTTGCGGGGCTCAACTCCGTGACGCATTCTAAGGCCCGATCTTTGACTCAAGATGCTGCTGGTGGTCCAGACAGGCTCATCCTTCATGCCGCTCAGCGAGCGGCTGAGACTCTCAGAGGCTGCACATCTCCAACTTGTATTCCAATATGCTTAATCGACCAGTGGAATATGGTCTGGGACCCGCGCAGTTCACGAGTGTTTTATGTTCCTGCCGGTGCCAACGGAATCGCGAGCGAGCGCGATTTGCATCTGCCTTCGGAGGGAACATCTACAGATCCCACTGGTGCGACATGGGTGCCACCTGGTCCCTTGTTAGGTGTAGCACTTCAGATCGAAACACGGTTCCGTGAATTCCTCCATGTGCAATTGGCGATGCCTCCGAATGCGGACGCATTAAACCTTCGCACGTGGAACAATTTCGGGACAACGGTTCAGGGTCCAATAATGGTTAGCTCTCCAACCCTCGCGTCTCATCAGAGCGGATCATCATCTTCGTTGAGTCAAGCCTCGACAGAAACCCATCCGGCCAGTGATTCAAAGCTCTCGAGTGGCTCTGTGAGAAGCGCTGCAGTTACTAGCAACCATTTGACTCATGCGACATCCATCACTGCGTCCGGAGGGTCCCAGTCCTCCAGCGCAGTGACGACGCCACAAGCAGTCCTAGTGCCTCAGTCCATCTCTTTTCAGCATCCACAGCAGCTAGACCTTCAGCAAATGCAGCTCGAACTTCAAGTACAGCTTCAACAGCAGCAAGAACAATTGCTTCAGCAGCTTAACATGCAACTGAATCCTAATCAGATTCTGGGCACAACTGTCGGTTCACAACTAGGATTATCTCGCACTCCATCCATGCATTCGAGTCAGCCCGACTCGACGTATTACCAAGCCGCAGTTGCTGCACCGGGAAGCACGGTTGCCCAGCCACTTACAGGTGCCCCTGGCGATCCTTCGACCCAATTGCTTCTGCAGCTGATACAGCAGTACCAGATGCAACTTCAACACCAGATTCACCAACTCCAGGCGCAACAACAGTTTGGAATTGTTGCTGGTAATCCATCATATGGCCTCCCTGTTCAAATGCCTTCGGGATTAACTAGCACAAGCGCTAATTTGCCGAATGAGCATGGACAAATGATGCCAGCACTTGCATCTTCAGCACCAGGTCAACTGCCTGTCCACCCGGGTCCTCTGTTAACCAACGTTCCATACCCTTCCGCTGATGCGTTTGTAGCAGGATCGCAGCTCGCTCAGAATGCGACACACTTGCCTGTTCCGCTCCAGCAGCAGACTCTACAGTCCATAGCACCCAATGTCCAGCCCGTAGCTAGTCCTGGCCCTGCCCTCACAGACGAGCCCAGTGGCCCAAGCCCCATGCCTTCACCAATGCCATCAAGTACCACAGTGACACGCAAAACAACGGACCTGAAGGAGAAGTCGCCACACAAGGCAAATGCCTTGAATGGAGGTGAGGCCGATGGCACTGAGCGAGAATCGAACGAGGCTGGTTTAGAGTTGCGGGTTCAAGGATTCATTTCGTTTGCCGAGCAGCTCTGCGAGGATACACGACGATCCATTGCGACGCGAGCTGGAGTTGGAAATGGTGACATGTTACTGAGTGAGGTGGAACACTTCCAGCGCTTGAGACCAGTCGAATGTGAAGGCTATGTTGTTAAGCGCGGTAATGGTATCTGGAACCGCTGGAAGCCTAGGTGGATGCGCCTTAAGGATGGGAAGCTTGCATATTGGGCAACCTATGATGATGCATGTAAAGATCGCCCCCCAATTCGAGAGGCCACAGTTGTGGGATGTAGCTTCTATACCTTCCTACCAGATGATGTGGTGCCGCCCAAGGACATCAAAGCACTGCTCGCAAAACTCCATCGGCAGTCACCCTCCATTCGCATGTCTGGTTCAGAAGTTGACAAGGCCTCTCTTGCGCACGTCAAGCAACTCATGAGCATCGCGAAGGCTGCTGCGCAGAGAGCCGATGAAGCCGATGAAGCCGCAAAGGCTGCGGAATCGCGGCTTAGTGAAATCATGGAGCTTTACAAGGCGTCAGGAGTAGGTAATCTTGGTGATGGTGAAGAGAGTAAGGGAATCCCTAATCATCACGATCTATCTAACTCGGCTGGACAGTACCAAATGCACCGTAAAGGTCAAACGTCAACCTCGAAGCTTCCCTCTGGCGTAGGCCTCGCGAATGATCTCGTCATCAGATATGTAACTCTTGTCGAGAAGGCCAAGATGATCGCTCGTGTGGCGGCATTAGAAGCCGTGAGTGCCCAGGAAAAGCTCCAGCGTGCTGCTGCGGCTCACAAGATTTCGCTCGAGTCCGAGAACGTAGACCCAGACCTTGATGGAACGGTGGGCACTCCACCTACGTCATCGTCCCCGAGTTTTATATATCTGCTTGTAAGCGATGGGCCAAAGAGAATCAGTACACCTTTTGCAATCGGTTTCGACGATGAAAATGAGCGAGACCATTGGACCGAGGTTCTGCAACGCAACGGCGCTATTAACTCCTCAGTTGCATTGAGTCGAGCCGCATATTTCAGAATTGACTCAGGTGATCATGCACCACCTGCTACGCTCTTTGGAGATCGCATTGAGGTTCGCACAGATCGCGGTATAACGATCCTTCCTCTCACACCCAACTCTACCATTACACCTCGTGGTACGTTTAGCCTGAAACTGACGGTGTCGGAGTGCCCAGAGCGTCGAGTGAGCTCCGCATATTACATCTTCCGGTTGCAAACACAGGAAGCGACACTACGATGGTACAAACTGATTCGTGAGATCCTCAATAGTCAGCAAGGAAATCTCTTTGGCTCGACCATCGACTGGGCGACCGTACGTAGCCCAGTATGCATACCGTTGCCCATTCGAGACTGTTCAGCGTGGCTTCTCACAAACGGCAAAGGTGTGGCAGATCTATGGATGATGCCCTCACAGCCAGAGCAGGCCGCGCTGTTGAACGAATCCGTTAGGATTGTTGTTGATGCCTATAACTCGTCGAAGTTCAGCGTCATCCCAAAGCTTCTCACTTCCGCCCACACCGTCGCTCACGTCCTGACAAAATATATCGAGGCGTTACCGGATGCACTCTTCCCCTCCCACTTTTGGGAACAGCTTCTTGAGCTCAAGCTTGAAAACATCTCTGCTGAGCGACTGCTACAAATCTCGTTCCTCCAACGGCAAAGGCTTCGTCGTGCTCGAAATGCCCACAAGTTGAGGGAGTATGCTCCATCCTCCTTAGGCGCTACAGTAGCCGATCCGACCATCTTTCTACCTGCCAGGGCGGCGGAAACAAAACTTATTCATAGTCTTCGCAAGCTTGTGTTGCGCCTTGATGACAACCATGGTCTGGCTCTGAGCCAGTTTATTTACACACTCAAAGAGCTGTATGCTCATTGGCACGACAAGGATGCCCGACGTTATCGCGTCGAGTACAATGAGCGTAGGACAGCGCGTCGTGTAAGGCGGCTTACTCGATACCTCAAATCGCACCCCGACTTGCTTGGAAACGAATCTGACTTCTCGAATCCAGCAAGCGCGACTGTCACGGTCAAGGTTTCTTATCAACGACCTAATGAGAGTTCGCGTAATGCCAACACGTCTGTCCACTCCACGAGCTTCATTGAAAGCAAAGCAAAAGAGCTTGTGATGAAGGCAGAAAAACGAGAGCGCCGCCGTCGCCACGAAGTCCGACTGGAGCGTCGTCGCAAGCTGGCGCAAAAGGCCCTTCGTGCAGAGCGTCGCATGATGGCTGAGGCTCAGTCGGAAGCCGAAGAGTATAGCAAGAGCAGCACGCGTGGCTTAATTCGCGAGGATCAGGGTGATGGAGACGACGAACCGCAGCACGACCCTGAGTCAGATGTGTCCTCCATTGGGAGCTCCGTTTGGGACAACTCCGATTTTGACGAGGATGACGATGAGTTGCAGCTATCCACCGAGATCGGGAGTCGCGCGAGTGAAGATGAGCACGATAGCGACGACGAATTACTTGACCCGCGACTATTTGTTCCCATCTCTCGACATGGTAGCACTCGACGTCTGTTCAAGAAAGCTGAGCTTGACTTGGAAAGCAGTGATGACGAAATGGACGACGAGTATGACGAAAAGGATGATGCATTCCTCCAAACACTTGATGCGAACTTCAGGCCTGGAGATGGTGAAGATTCCGACGAAGAAAATGAGGCTGATCACTATGCCCAGGCGTTCAAAGACTCGCGCCGTGAATTGCAAAATATGGTCATCAACTTCAGCGGTTGTTTGGTTCGCGAACCGTTGACCATGGAGTCTCCTTATGCTGGTCCAGCCCCAGCTCCTGATCCTATCCGCACTGCCCGGCTAGATGCTATCCTACGTACGCTAATTCTCCAGTATGATGTCATTTTCCCTCTCGGTCCTCCATTCCCATTCTAATTCGGACCGCTTCGGCGAATTGAGCTGTAAACCTAACATATGCATCCCGTTTAATATGCGTTCCGTTGAGCAGTACCTTACACCAACATGTTATCTTACGTTCGCTATTTACGCGTTCCTCCACTTACTTTGCGATTTTAACCAATAATGTGACCTTAACTGATTACCCCAGACCTACTTTCTACCTTCAGAGCAGAATTTTACATCATTTTCGTTGCAAAGCTAGTTTGTAGCCGCATATCGGCGTAGGATCTCGGAAGGATGGAAGCTCAACTTACCAGATGCGTATTTCCCCATTATTTCCTTTCTCCACGAGCGACCTACAATTGTGTTCTTAGTCTTTCCACCGTATGCGCTCCGTCATTATCTATTACGTTCTAAGTCTGAGTGTCATTCGAATCCCACCCTGTCCACCGTCAAGTTGTCGCTCAGCTCGTATTGTATATGCGAAGTCTTTAGATAATTGTTCTGACATATCATATTTTAGTTCGTGCTCTACATGAGAATATTCTATCGCTGCACATGTGACCCTCTACCTATGCATTCTTTCAGCAAATCAGAACTACCCCTCAGCTGGCTGCACCACACTAAAACACAACCTTGTTGGACCATTCCATAAGACCTCGCTAAGCCTTAATAGGTCGTGGCATCGTGTGTGCCGTTCTTTCCTTTTTACCCACTACCACGGTGAAGAACGCCTGATGTTTGCCAAGTTCATAGTACGTACGTTTTGTCAACGTCACGGTGTTTGAACTGTGTGTACCGGTGTACAGTCCACTTGTTCGTGATATTTCGTAATATTCTCCTCCCTCCTCCGTACATCAGTGGATAGACAACTCGCTCCCTCCTCTCGACTTCACGCTTCTACTCCGCCCCCTCGTCTTTCGTTGCTTTGGTCCTTGATGAACCTCTGCCTTCCATCATCACCGTCGCTCGCGCGTTGTAGTCAGATGTAATGTTGTTGTCAGTCTTTCCGTCACTCCTTTGATCATTCTTAGATGTTGTTGTTGTTTTTCGTATTCAATATCTCCGTCTCCCTTCTCGCGACTTTCGCGCTAATTGTCGGCTACCTCCGCTGCACTTGTCCGCGGCGCTTGCCCTGCTTGAGACCATCTGCATCTGTCCCAAGAGCTTGTGTCTTTGCGCTTTAGGACACTGACACTCCTTGTGGCGAGAAAGCAGTAATAGGCGATTGTCCTAGCCTCTGCACACGAGGCTCCGTATCCTCTCGAGCAATTAATTCGCTGATTTGGACGTCGCGTCCCAGGTAGCAACTCTGTTATATAAAAATTCTCTCGATAAGCGCGTCACCATTTTACCTTCTCGTCTTGTTTATTGCTCTCTACAGATAGTTTCTACTCAGATACCGAGGGAAAAGTTATTTAAGCCCTTACATTCGCTCTGCCCACTTACTTCCATCGACACCACAACGACCTGTCTTAACTCGTCAGTCTCCAAATCACTCCTCTATGGATCGCGCATAACAAGTTATCGTTATCTCAATACACTCACGTTATCGACCTTATACGAAGCGTCTCCGCTCCCTATGATGGTCAGACAAGCGAAAGCCCCGTCACTATGTCTCTAGCGTGTATTAAACATTGTGTGATACGGTATGTGGTAGATTATCGCCACGGGGCGCGGGAGTGTCCAGCTCGGCTTATTTCTCCCACTGGACAGAGATGTGAACTTGCTTCTTGCCGCGCTTCACCAAGAAAGTCAATGGTCGGCAAGCTCGAGTGATTGGATACTGCGCGCAATGATTATGGATAGTTGACCGAACTGTTGCTAGATCTCGCACAGCTACACCTTGGATTGCAATAACGGTGTCGCCGGGCAAGAGGCCTGCTCGCTCTGCGGGAGATCCTCGTCGCACACCTTCGACTGTGATAAGACCACGGGGTGAGGCTTTAAGAACAACACCTATCAAGGAATGATCGCCGCAGGGTGCAAGCGGAGCAGTCACAGGGGCTGGGCATGCCACGGTATACTGAGTGCCAGTGGGTGCTGGAACAACTCCAGAGGCCGGAACTGCAGCCACGACCGGCGCACCTACTGGCACGGGCTGAATAGGAATGCAGTGCCCTGAGCACGTACCTGGTACACAGCCGCACACGGATCGCGTTGGCTGTGGAATGAACCCCAAGCCTGTCTTCTTAACGTAATTTTTGTAGTTGTCACGGTACTCGGTGGCATAGGTTCCGTGAACCCTGGTGGGAGGCAGGCAACCGTACTCGGAGGGCTTCGTCGGGCCGCACGGGGTTACGTAGTCTGCGACGACAATACCAGCTGGCGGAACAGAGGGACAGACAGCTACTGGCGCTGGCGCTGGGACTGTGGTTGTAGGTGCAACGGTCGAGGCATACTCGTGCTGATATTGTGGGGGTTGCTCAGGTGGGTACACGTACTGTTGGGGATGCAGGGCCTGGGGAGCTTGCTGCTGCTGCTGAAGTTGACTCATGTACTGAACCTGCTCCGGGGTATAAGTAGCCATTCGGCCTGCAGGCATACGCGCGACGACCCTTTCTCCAACCTTACGAGGCGGGCCCACTGGGACTGGGACAACATCGTAATCTTGCCGTTGCACAACATCGACAACATCCACGACTCTAGGATCTGGAATTCGTTGGGGAATATATTCCGTGCGTGCGGCAATCTCTTGCTTTGGTACAAGAACGGTTTGCGACACTTCCTGAGGTTGTACGCTCGAGAGCGGAACACGGACAACTCTGCTCCTGCAAATAGGTGCGGTAGGATTGCTCTGGTCAACGTAACACTCTTGGACGTCTTGCTCCTGAACGCAGGGTACAAGTTTGGTTGTCGTCACAGTTTGAGGGACCAAAGTTGTTACAACGTGTTGTCGGGTAACTGGCACCTGGACATCACGATAAACCGGCACTTGGTACTTTTGATGCTGCTCAACGGTCATTCGCGTGGCTGCGATGGCTTGTGACGTTTCCGTGCTAGGATACTGAACAGGAACCTGGGCCATCGGCTGGACAACGGTGGCGGGTTGAACCGTAGCCAAATTCGTTTGGACTGCTGTAGCAACTGGGTCGACTACTGGACCTGCATAGGTCGAAACCGGAATGGAGCTTGTTGATGCTGACTGGCTCTGCGTTGCAACGGACACTGGAACTGGAGTGGTGGCGGTGGTGGTCGTTACGGGCTGAACAGGAAAGACATTCGCCCAGGCCTGGGTGGGCTTGAGTGACCCACCGGGAGTCTGAACGTAAGACAAGGAGTTGACAGGAACCCAGGTACGAGCCAGTCGAGGATCGACCTGTCCTGGCTTAAGCGTGACTGGCGCTGGCTCTGAATCCCAAGCGATGTTCACGTGGTCTCCCTCAACGTGTCGGGCGCCTGCGGGAGGCATCAGAGTCGGCTCGATCCTTGCTTGATACTTGAGTGAGCTGTTGACCAGCGACACAGGAGGGAGCTGGATATTGGTTTGTGTCTGCGGATTGGTAATCACCACGGCCTGTTCAGGTGGCTGTGCGGCAGCATACGCCTCTGCGTTGCGTTTGCGCTCCCATGCCTCGCGGGCACGATTCTCTCGTTTGATCATATCACTTACCCAATTGGACTCTAGAACGTTCATGAACACGAGCTGCTACGGTGCTGCTCTCAAGCGTTTCGATCGTTGTGGGGATCGTCTCTTCTACAACTCCTGATAAAGATTGTGATTTTCTTGGCACGTCGACAGTATCGACACGGCTGTTATCTCCGTCCAGTCCTTACTGATAAGGTCTACGTTGGCTCGCCTAGACGGGCGGGTCTGTTTCCAGGCCTAGATACTGGGAATGTCAGTGTCAAGCCGGGAGAGGATACAGGGCCATGGGGAGAGTGCAGGTGAGGGGTAGTGTGATGGCGTACATTGTCGTCAGTCTCAGCCGCGCAGTCTAGCCTCTCAACTCGGCACTACTGACAACGCGAATAGCCTTTGGGGCGGTATATTTCGGGGGTTTTGTTGGGTTTATATAAATTACAGCCACGGCAATCAATAGGCACAAGCTAGATCCCCCGTGTCGCAGTGAGATCCCGCCGAGACGCGCGCCCCACCGCGAGCAATCCGCGCCCAAAGTGTGTTTGGGAAGTGAACAGAAAAGGGCGGGAAGCAGTCCAGAATTCAAAATTTTGAATTAGGGTGATCCCATCCACCCGGAGTTGGGCTCGCTGCGGGCTCGTTTAGCCGCTTCCGGCTAAAAGCCAGCTCCTCTCACGCTGTCGACGTCACGTAGTCCCGCGTAGCCAGCGCTAATACAGATATCGCAGTATAAGGAAGTAGAGACCACCTGCATACAACTTCCGACAGCACCAGCCCTCCAGAGGCGAAGGGCTTGCCCGGGAAACCCAGGCGCTTGGCCAGTCGAATAACGGTCGCGACAGGACCTCTCCGCAACAGGGGGTGCAGGAATACCCATCAGAGTGGCGTTAATTTATTCAAAACGCGAAGGCCTTCGAGTGAATATATCTCGGGTGTTGGCGGGGTTATGTGACCGCGATATGTGTAAACGTGTAGAGAGACGAGTCATGTACGCGACCCACGTGGCAGAGCGCGTGCACATCCCGTGCATACCGCTCGTTTCGGACGCAAACCGAGGAGTAGTTCAAATTTGGCCTGGTTTCGAGAGAAAAAAGGATAGAAACACTCACATTTGATGGCATTGGGATTGGATGATCACTCTTAACTCTAGGCAGGTGCACTCTTGAGATGTTCAGGAACACGTACCAATCGGGCTTCTTGTCGATTCTCTACAGCATCGGCAGCAAACCGCTCCAAATCTGGGACGCACAAGGTCAGTAACCGACACTCGATTTTGGCCGTGTGAGGCTAAAATATGTGCACACGATTCACCACGCATGGGCACTGCGCGCAGTGATGGGTTTGATAAACCAATGCAGGCCTGCTTGACATATCCAAATCCCGCCGCTCACTTCCCTCCTATCCCGCTTTGCCCCACGAAATGATATGAAACGTCCTCGTGTATAGTACAAAATGGCCATATCAAGCGCATCACAGACTCGGATGTGAAGCTCTCGGTGTTGGAAATTGCCGGCACGAACGTCAGCACAAACTATATCACATGCCCTGCCGACCCCAAGGAGACGCTTGGTATTAAGCTGCCCTTCCTTGTGATGATCATCAAGAATGTGCGTCATCTCTTACAAGCCGTTTCGTCCCCTGCGCCCATGCAATGATTCGTAATGATATCCATGTCATGCACTGCGTCAGGAACTGGTGTGGCCTGGTAGTGTATATGGATTGATTATGCATGCCCCTCGTTATGCCCACTCCAGTTAAGCTCACGCATTTCGCCTAAACCACGCCACGCCCCTGGCCTGGACTTTCCTCACTCTAGCTCAAAAAATACTTCTCGTTCGAGGTACAGATCTTGGATGACAAGAACATTCGTCGCCGATTCCGAGCCTCGAACTACCAGACAAAGACACGCGTAAAGCCGTTCATCTGCACAATGCCCATGCGTCTCGACGATGGCTGGAACCAGATTCAGTTCAACCTCTCTGACTTCACACGTCGAGCCTACGGTACGAACTACATCGAGACGCTCCGGGTACAGATTCATGCAAACTGCCGAATCCGAAGAATCTTCTTCTCAGACCGACTATACCTCGAAGACGAGCTGCCACCAGAATTCAAGCTCTTCCTTCCTGTCGAGAAGCCGTAAGTGTCGAGGAGTTGCTGCAGCTGGTCTTACAGGGTGACCTGCCGAGGACTTTCAGTGTCTATCAGAAGATGAAGAAAAAGAAGAAGAAGAACATGAGTCTCCCTAACAGTCTTGGTTGTTTCTGCCGGCGTGCAGGGCTGCGACCTAGCTTCAATTGTATATAGGATTGCATGATGAGCGAGGGAACAGCCGTGTGCATTTCCGGTTGAGCAGGGCCAGCGATGAGAAATCACTCGAAGCAACGAACGAACAAATGAAGTCCAACTACTAGCCTTACGGCGTTCATCAACTGTATGTATATATACAAACGCACAATGAACGTGAATGTTGATGAGGCTATCTGAGAGATGATTCCCACGCGAGAACAAGGAAGTAGCATTGAAGGAACTCCGTTGTTGGATGTTTCCTCTCTCGATCGATTGATCGAAAGCCTGGACATGGTAACCATTGGCGTCATCACCACCACCATCATCGTCGACTTTCACCATCATCTCAAGCTACTCCACTCGACCCACCTTGGCTATCACACCGTCATGAATAACCCCAACACAATCCTCACACTTTAGCCATAACCCCCTCCTCTGGTAATAGGATTACTAAACTCCACCCACAACACCAAAACAAAAGCCATAAAGCTTAGATTTACATTGTTGCCAACTAATGTAGTAGTGGATGTATTTCTCTCTATAGTGTAGAGAAAGTTAATCGAAGCTTGCTTATGCTGATTACTCGACCTTGTTCGACTTGGTGCTACGGCCGCTGCTGCCGCTGCTGCCAGATCCTGGCTGGAGAGCATAAAGCATGAACTGGCGCGCATTGCTGCCTTTGCCACTCTTGTCGCCACTCAGCGAAACGCGCTCCTTGACAACAAGCCCAGCCTTCTGCACCGCAACAAGGAAGTCCTTCTCGTATGTTACACGACCGAAGTCGATCGTGGTGAGGAACTTGAGCATAGGCTTGAGCTTCTCCAACACGGGATTTCGCTTCGCCTCGAAGGTCTGCGTCGTGTAGATCATGCCACCAGGCTTGAGCAGGTTGTCCTTCACGTGACGCAGCGCCGCAACGGGGTCAGGCATGATCATTAGACTGCCTGAGAAGTACGCAGCATCATAGCGGGTAGGACCACCGGGGATGCCCTTGAAGTCGTAGATCGATTCACACGTAGCCCGAATAGAGTCCTGTAGCTGGGCCTCGTCAATCAGCTGCTTGCATCGCAGGATATAGTCCTCGTCGTAGTCAACCCCCACAAACTGGAGTCGCTTCTTGACGATCAAATCCGCGTTGTTGATGAGCGCCTTGCCCGTGCCAATGCCGACATCCAGCACGGTTGTGTTGGGCTGGAGGCGCTCAAGCACAGCCTTGTACCTAGATGGAGGGGGGTGCATCGGATCACGAGATATCCTCAGTTTTCTGCATCCGAGACCGAGAGTGAGCCTAAGGAGAGCGGTAAATGGGTTGTATAACTTACCATTGGGTAGTCATGGAGGTAATGACTCGGTCATAAATCAATGCGCGCGCCTTGATTACGGCGAGAAATACAATTATCAGACCTGCCAGTGAGGCGTAGAGTGTAATACTCATTACTAGGAAATGTGATTTTGTTTCCAATCCAACAGGTGTAATTAGGTGTAAAATAGTGGCATTGTATCGGCGCGACACACTCGAAGACTCCGCCGTTCGATCCCTATTGCATTGATCTTACTCAACACACGCCCACGCAGAGGATATAATCCCACGTATACCCGCAAAACGCGTGATCTTGGCCTCAACGGCGATTTGAAAACTCGCCCCGTCGGATTTCGACCGCTTTTCGAGCTATCTTCGGGAACACCCAGCACTCGCGCAGGCGTAGACGCTAGAGCCTCCGAAGAGGTCCCATACGCACCCCAGTCTGTGCTGTGAAGCCTCAGTTTACCGTAGCGAAACGGGAAAAAAAAGAGCAAGATGTCGGAACGAGTCGGTAAGGTGCGGAACCGCGCACCGGCACCGATCCAGGTGACGGCTGAGCAAATCATCCGTGGTGCTCAGGAGTTTCGTGAAGAACCATTTGTACCTACAGCCACGATCATTCGAAGCGAGGCCGAGCTTAAGGAGTATAGACAGAACAAACGAAAGGAATTTGAAACACTCGTGACACGAAAAGGAAGGGAGCGACCCAACGTATGGCTCAGGTATGCGAAATGGGAGGCAGAGCAGAACGATTTGGAACGCGCCCGATCCGTGTACGAGCGCGCGATCGAAGTTGATCCCCGCAATAGTGGATTCTGGATGCGCTACGCTATGATGGAAATGGCCAATAAGATGGTGAACCATGCACGAAACATCTTCGATCGCGCGACTAGGATATTACCTCGTTATGAGGCCTTCTGGTTGAAGTGGTGCCAGATGGAAGAAACCATTGGTAACATCTCTGGAGCCCGAAGTGTCCTGGAACGCTGGATTAGCCTCGATCCCCCGCCGGAACCCGAGGCCTGGAATGTGTACATCAACTTTGAGATCCGACATGAGAACATCGAAGGTGCCCGCGCTATCTTTGAGCGGTACCTAGTCAAGCACAACACTGTGGAGACGTACCTTAAGTATGCCAAGTTTGAGGCTCAGCACGGAGATGTGGACCGAGCCCGCTTGATCTACGAACGCGCTGTTCGTGAGCTAGAAGAGGACGCGAATGTACCCGAACTGTTCTTGGCGTTCACAGCCTTCGAAGAGTCGCAGAAGGAGTACGAACGCGCACGTGTTATCTACAAGTACGCATTGGAACACGTACCCAGCGTGCAGGCTGAGTCGCTTTACGAGCGCTATGCCGCGTTCGAGAAGCAGTATGGTACCACAACCGATACTGAGCAAGTCGTGATTGCGAAGCGCCGATTTTATTTTGAGGAGGAGCTCAAAAAGAACCCATTCAACTATGACATGTGGTTTGACTTTGCACGCATGGAGGAGCGCGTCGTACTCGATCTCGCTGCAGCGCTCCCAGATGATGTCGTGGAGACGATGCGACGACAATTGGAAGATGAGGCTCGATTGCAGATGCTTAACAGCTCGTCAAATCAGATGACGACTGATCCTCAGCCTACGGTAGGCCCCGCCAAGGGCACGTCAGAGTATGAAGATCTGAGGCTGCAGGTACTGGCGAAGCAGAATCCAACCCTTCACAACCGTGTTCGAGAGGTGTACGAACGAGCTATTGCTCAAGTCCCCGCACCCTCCAATCCACAGAAGGGGTATGTACCAACCGACAAGCGCAACTGGCGACGATATATTTATCTGTGGGTCAATTATGCTGTATATGAGGAACTCGTTGCTGGCGATATGGACCGTGCTCGACAAGTCATGAAGACTTGCCTTGACCTGATCCCACACAAGATTTTCACGTTCAGTCATGTTTGGCTGCACGCCGCCCACCTTGAGATTCGAGCGAAGAACCTCCCTGGCGCCCGCAAGCTCCTGGGTTACTCTATGGGTATCTGCCCACGCGAGAAGGTGATCAAGGGTTATCTTGATTTTGAACTGCAGCTCGGAAATATGGACCGATGTCGTGAAATCTCCACAAAGTACGTCGAGTTGTTCCCAGCGGTGTCCGAGTCTTGGATCCGCTTCGCACAGATGGAAACCTCCCTTCGTGAGCTTGAACGTGCTCGAGCAATTTACGAGCTCGCTCTGGATCAAGGACGCGAGACCATGACCGAGGACAGTCTTGAGGAGGTCTGGAAGGCATATATCAACTTTGAGCGCAGTGAAGCCAATCCCGAGAAAGTTCGTGCATTGTACCAACGTCGATTGCAGATCCAGGATCTGGGCATCGCAAAGCGCTGCTCGTACTGGTGTGAGTGGGCAACGTGGGAGGCACAAGGGCCAGATGTCGCAGGTCTGGAGGGTGAGCAGAAGTCGAGCATTTCTCTCAGTGAAAGAGCAGAAGCCTCGCGAAAAGTTTGGAATGCGGCTGAGGGGTCCTTCAAGAAGGAGATCCAGGCCGCTTCCCAACTTGTTCAAGATCTGCAGCAGCATCTTCAGCAAATTATCAGTTCCCTCAAGCAAACTCGCGGAGAGAATTACGCAACCGACGGCCTGCCTCCTTCCGAGGAAGAGGTCGATGCAGTCAACCGTTTGAGCGATGCTTTGACAATCATGTGCGCTGCAAAGGAGGCTCGCTTCAAGGTTTTGGAGGCACAGATTCAGTGTGAACAGCAGTACCTCTCGGAGGATAGCGCTTCAACCAGCCGCATCAAAGAGATCACCTCAAGAATGCCACAGAAGCTTCGCAAGCGCAAGCGTGTCTTCGTCGCTCAGTTTGGCACATCTTGGAGCGAGATCAGCGAAGGCTACATCGAGTATGTGTTCCCAGAGGAGACTGCAACCACAGCGAAGACCAACAAGCTCGCAGAAGTTGCCAAGTTATGGAAGCTTCGACAGCAACAACAGCAGCAAGCAGCCGTCAAGCAAGAGTAAACTTACTTCGTCCTGTTTGTATATCTACCACGGTGTAGATCCTGAGGCAAAATATACATAAATTAGCTAGTCAGGATGTGTTGAATATAGTGTCTATATTGAAATTGCAATCGAATATGGTCGTTTGGATGTTGTCCCTGATGCTCGACCTCCCAAAGTCGATTCGTCCAATTTTTGCTGGGCGAATCCGAAAATATTGGGCGTCAGGGTATGATCGGTCTCCAGTGCCGGTAGGGTAGCACGACTCAAGTCGAGTTGTAACACGACCTCAGGAGTTCGCATGACTCGCACTGTACGTAACATTTGCGCTTGCACGGGTGTTATAAAAACACTCCACGGGAAGTAGATGATATAATACACTCAGGTCAGCTCAGTCAATGGGGTTTCACTCCATCGGTAACACATGATAAACGATACGTCTCGTGTTAAGCTAGTACATCAGCCACTGCAAATTTTGTGCCGTCTGAATGACTAGAATGCATATCAGTTTCAATTTCAACCTTCACCATAGGTCAAACCGTCGGTTACCCGAATACCAAGCTTAACCACTACCAGTTTGAGGTGATTTGGATTTGAATTCGCCGTTTGATTGCGGAAGCTTTTATGTCGTGAATGCGCTTGGGGTGGGTTGCCTTGCCTCTGGTGTCTCGCGAGATGCTACGTGTTCGGCGTGATCATGTCGAGTCCACTGCTGAATTACGCATGCACTCGGACTACACTCCGATCTGAGCCATATTCGCCTTGGAACGAGAGAGATGTAACCGTTGGGATTGGGGCCAGCGTTTCAGATCGATAGGATATGCTAGCGCAGGTTTGGCACAGAGGATCGTTAGTAATGCTGCGGAGGTAGTTGTAGCACCGTGTGATCTTGCATGCGAGCGCGTTTCAGCTGAAACCACCATGGCACAGCATGCCACCGACCGCGTGCAATGTGCGTGCACTCCAGTCCAGTCCACTCGGCTCACTCACAAGTGCGCGGAAATTGTGCCATGGCGTGAGGGTGTCACACGGAAATTGGAACGTTGGAAGTTCCACACTCGGGGGTGATGGAATACTCGGCAAATTGAAGGAAATGCAACGAAAAAACTCGAGTACTATATCGCGTGAAAAGCGTTAATGCGGCAGTCAGTTGGTTGAGAATATTGGCGATAACGCTGCGGTGGTGTGTGAAGAAGTGTAATATGTGCTATATATCGCAGTTACACTGCGTATATATCACCATTTTTTGCTTTATTCATTCAAATTTTGCTCAGTTTCGGTTACTCGTTGGAAAATCTTGAAAAAGAGCTATATTCGGTTGTTTTCATTATGAAGCCCCGTTTTGACTCTTCTCCAAGCATATCCATCGGATAGCACGCTAGCTTTTGCATGAAATTAACACATCCATCGTAGCAATGCTCTGCTGCTTGCACCCCCAAAGCAACATATTCTCCATCTTTTTAACCTCTCGAGCCGACCTCAGGGCCTCACCATTCAAATCGGGGAGAAAGCATCCACCCGTCCCGGGCCGGGCCGGGTCGTGAATTCCCTCACCCCCACCCCCACCCCCGCCTCGGATTCGTCAGTAACCGAAACTCGCTTGATTCTTGCTTGCATGCTAGGGTACGGGGAAGGATGCTGATGCTGGTGGTGATGGTGATGGTGATGGTGATGGTGATGGTGATGGTGATGGTGATGGTGATGGTGATGGTGATGGTGATGGTGATGGTGATGGTGATGGTGATGGTGATGGTGATGGTGAT